>JACCDP010135781.1_pt1 | contig 20161 bp, 3 predicted proteins | sample 7445841 | NCBI WGS metagenome assembly JACCDP01 (sample SAMN15323441, study PRJNA562643) | freshwater metagenome | isolation source: river surface water | place: USA:Blue River Watershed | collected 2017-08-17
GATACCATTTTTAGCGAGTGCCATAGCGGCATGCTGCATAGCTTTTTGTGTGTCAGCATCGGCGTATTCCCATTCATGCGTATAGCAAATGGCAATACGTGGTGTTGAACTAATCTCTAATTGCATCAGAGCGCGATCTTCAGTGAGAGCCGCAGCGAATAAAGCGACATCTTCTACTGAACGTGCCAGAAAACCTAAGGTATCAAGCGAATCCGATAATGCTTTCACACCCGAGCGATTAATCAAACCAAAACTCGGTTTATAACCAACCACACCACAGAATGCAGCAGGACGAATTACAGAAGCAGCGGTTTGTGAAGCAAATCCTAATGGAACCATGTAGTCAGCAACAGCAGCAGCAGAACCACTCGATGATCCACCGGGTGTGTGCAGCAGGTTGTGTGGGTTACGTGTAGGGCCTGGATGAAAAGTCGCAAACTCTGTGGACACTGTTTTGCCCAACATAATGCCACCTGCTTGACGACTCAACGCGACAGATGAAGCATCAGCAGCGGGCTGATGGTTGACATAAATTGATGAACCATAAGTAGTAGGCATATCAAAGGTGTCAAACAAATCTTTTACCGCAATCGGTAAACCATGTAATAAACCTTTGACGGCACCACGATCAAGCTCACGTGCTCTAGCTAATGCTGCATCACCTGCTAGATAAGACCATGCTTGCACATCAGGCTCACGACTTGCAATGCGCTCTAAACATGCTTGCACTAGCTGTTCCGCATGAATTTCACGTCGCGATAATTGTACTGCTAGTTGACTAGCAGTTTGCTGATTTAATGGAACACTCATGGTTTATTGCGCTAAGAAAGCGATTGTGAACGTTAACAATATTATCGCATTAAGCTTCTTGTAGTAAACGTAGTTCATGATTAGTGTGACGTAATCTCGCTGCCATAGAACTCGCAAGAGAAGCAAAAACATGATTTGACATTACATAATCATGCTTAGCCAGTTCATCAAAATCAGAACGATGTATCACAAACACTTCAGTATCCGTGATTGCCTGTACATCAGCTGAATGCGGAAGATGATCTAAGAATGTCATTTCACCGACAAACTGACCACGACCAAACGTAGCCAAGTGAGTTTTGCGACCCTCTGACAATGGCAAATCGACTCGCACCAATCCACGACTAATGAGTATAAGCGCATCACCCGGTGTACCAGCTGTAAAAATCATTTCAGACGCTGCATAAAAACGTTTTTGTGCACAACGCTCTAAGCCATGTAGAGTCGTTTCTTGCATGCCCTCAAACACTTCGAATTCTTGCAAATTCATGATGGAATTAGCATCGTCTGTCACACCTGCTATTTTTAATGTGTGATCTTCTACCCACTCTAAAGCATCACTTAAATCGTTGTAGACCTTTGCCGCATTTGTGCCATGCGTAATACCTAATTCATCAATATAGTTTTGCAAATCTCGGCCACTAGGCAAACTATTAGATACGCGCGACAAAATCAGTACGGCATTTTTTCCAGTCAGAATAGATCGTAATCGTTCTATCATGTGCCCTGCTGTCATATCCATAGACTGTACTCGTTGAAAATCTAAAATCAAATAATGAATGCTATCTAATTCAGGCTCAATTGCAGAATACAACTGATCCGTCGTACCAAAAAATAAGCTGCCTTGTAATTCATAAATAACCGTATGTTTACCTAACTCCATCAACGATTGCACTTCAACGATGGGTCTTACCCGCTTTGAAAACATCGCATTGCCATAGGTTTTTTTACGCACTGTGGAGCTGTGTATTTGTTCACGAATAAACATCAGCATTGCTAATGCCACTCCCACTCCCGATGCCGCAATTAAACTGACAGTCTTAGCAACGATGATCACAGTCATGATGACAGTGAAATCTAAGATGGTGGATCGTGATCGAGCTAAATGTAATGAATGCCAATCAATCATTTTAAAACCGATGACAATCAACAAGCCTGCTAGTGCTGAGATCGGTATCCAGCTGAGTAAAGGAGTTAACAATACAAATGCAAGTAGTGACCATACACCTTGTGCCACACCCGATAAGCGCGTTTCCCCACCACTCGCTCTATTCACGAGAGTCGCACCCATAGTGCCAGCACCAGGCGTTCCACCAAACATAGCAGCAGCAAAATTTCCCAAGCCTTGTGCAATTAATTCACGATTTGATTGATGGCGTGATCCACTCATCGCATCAAGTACTAAGCAAGTTTTTAAGGTATCAATAGACAGCAATGCTGCTAATGTGATCGCTGGTACGAGAACATATTCCCAATGCGGCAAATCTGCGGAACCCAAACTCATCCATGTTGTAGTGATGTTGTTCCACACACTTTCTCCACCTGAAGAAAGCGAACCTATAATGAAAGGATTATTATCAAGATTCAGTAAGCTAGGAAATGTACTGAGCGCTAATATCCAATACACAACGACACCAGCAGCCACACCTTGAATCACTGCAGGTATACGTGATGGGAAACGCGCAGCAATTAACATCACCGCACCTGTCGTACCACCCACTATTAAACTCACTGGTTGCCATGACTCAGGATGAGTAAGCGCTGTAAACCAGTCAACACCTTTACCAGCACCGAGTAATTTAGGTAATTGACTCGCAACGATAATAAGACCAACGCCAGATAAATATCCGCTTACTACTGGATACGGCATATAGCGTATGAGTTGACCTAGGCGTAAAACTCCAAACAGAACCTGCACCAAACTACTAACTAAAGCGACTAAAAACAAGGTCATCAAAATCGCTGCAGGTGCTGAGCCTTGCGCACTCATTTGTATGGTCAATGCAGATAGCACTGCTGCTGCAGGAGCACAGGGTGCAGAAATTAATTTTTGTGTACCACCAAAGAGAGCTGCAATCACACCTAATAAGCACACACCAAGTATGCCGGCGATTGCACCCTGCGCAGTAAATTGCGAACCTAATGGCGCCAGTATAGTCACGCCAAATGCTACTGCAGATGGCAGTGCAACTAACATCGCTGCAAAACCACCCCAAATATCAGCGCTGAGATAACGTGTATTGAAATTACTGAATTTAATAAGACTGCTACTCACTATCACTCCGATTTTATTTTTTTATGTAATAGAGTATAGACGCTTAAAATAAAAATGCCACACATCGACCTGTAACCCTTTGGGTATTTAGTCGAGTTGTGGCACGTTGCGATATTTATTTTTTGCTAACTATCGTATTTAATAAGAGTCACGTAGGAACGATTAGCTAAGCGTAATCGTTCGGCATTTAATTTAATTATGTTGAACGTACGATTACGCTCCGCTAATCGTACCTACAATTTCTTATATTCTAATGATGATGTAGGGAGGATTAGCGTAGCGTAATCATCCGAAAAAATAAACCGTAAATACAGCACACTTAAATAATCACGGTATTGAGCTTATGATTCACTAACAATTGCGCATCCTGATTCACATACACATCGTAGCTCTGTGCACCATCTGTCACTGTGCCGTGCTGACTCCAACCTGCTCCGTCTTGTGTCAACTGCACTGTGTATCCGGCGTCACCATCTATCTTCACTGTGGATAGGCCATTCACATCGTGCTCTCCTATGGACAACACATCGCTCAATGCTACATTCAAGGTCGCAGGTTCACCAGCTTTCAGAGCTACGTGTGACACACCACCGCTCTTTTCAACTACCGCAGCTAGATCAAATATTTTCTTACCAGCGTTATCGACTGAGAACCATACATCACCCATGGTGTGCGTCGCGCCATCGGCTGTGGTGTAGCTACCCATCAAACCAATTAAGTTACCGTTGTTGATTTCACTAGACTTAACCGCATCAAGTGACAACATACGAATACTCATATCCGACAAAGAAGCTAACTCGCAAGAATTCGCTTTGCCGTCACTATTCAGATCAGTCCAGACTAATAACTGATTGAACGCTGCATCATTTGTATCAATCAATCCGTCAAGATTACTATCTAAGGCACGCAATGCAACATAACCATCTTTCGCTTTACTGCCATCAGCTAGTACAGTACCTTCACCAAAGAGTTCACCACCGTCGTTAATTTGACCGTCACCATTCAAGTCACGAACTAACAGCCCATCTGTAGCAGCAACCCAACCTGTTTTCTCGACTTTGCCATCGTTGTTGACGTCGAAGATAACGCCTTGTGAAGCAGATAAGGTTTGTATGCCATCACCATTCAAATCAAGAACTAGTGGTGTCAGACCAAAGGGAGCATAAATATCAACTAAATCTTGATTCATAGCCGCAACTTGATCAGTTGTGAATGCGGTGAGCTTATTTGCTGTTTTTAATGCTTCTAATTGAAGTTCATTAATTGCAGAAACATCCTCAACTTCTATAGCCCGAAGTTGTGTAGCACTTAAAGCTGCAAATTGAGTCGGTGTCAACACACCTATCTTATCTCCATTAAACGCAACAATCTGACTAGTCGTCAATCCAACAATATCCGCTGCTTCAATTACGACTAATTGGTCGCTATTGAAATACGTAATCTGATCCGTCGTGAACGAAGCGATATTTGATGAAGTCATTCCCACGATTTGATCGGTGGTAATCGATTCAATAAAATCTAAACTAATCGCACGAATCTGTGTACTCGACATTTTTGCAATTTGCGCTGGCGTAAATAATGGAATCAAACTGCTATCCATATTTGCGATCTGTTGAGTAGTCAAACCAGCGATTTGCGAGGTGGTTAAATTCATCACTTGTGCGGTTAGTCCTAGAATTTCAGTCGGACTAATTGCGGCTAGCTGTGTCGTACTGAGTTTGCTAATTTGCGCACTGGTGAAACTCGCAATTTGTGACACGTTAAAAGCTGCAATCTGACTAGTTGACAAACCTGATAAATCACTAGTCTCTATCGCTGCAATTTGTGCCCCAGTTAAAGCAAGGGTTTGAGATGTTAATAATGCACTAATTTGTGCACTACTCATCGCTGCAATTTGCGTAGAATTCCAACTTGATAAATCATCTGGTTCGATCGCTCTTATCTGCAAGCTTGATAATCCTGCAATTTGCAAACTACTTAATGCCGCTATTTGATCAGGAGTCCAAGCCTGTATTTGATCTGTCGTTAAGCCTGGCAAATCTGCAACCTCTATAGCACGTACTTGATCACTACTAAATTGTGTGATTAAACCCGAACCAAATGCTTTAATTTGATCGGAATTCAGTGCAGCAATTTGTGAAGTTCTTAAATCCCAAATATATTCAGGTTTAAACAAGGCTATTTGATCAGTACTAAAACCTACCATATCTGCAGGTTCAACTGAAGCAATATGCAAAGGATGAAATTCAGTAATTTGTAGTGTTGTTAGTGCTCTAATCTGTCTAGTATTAAAAGTAACTATCTGATCGGTTGTTAAGCCATAGACATTCTCTGGCTTAATGGCTGCAATTTGTATTGTATTTAGTGTAAGTATTTGGCTCGTTAAAAAATTAGCTATTTGCGTATTACTAAAAGACGCAATTTGACTCGTTGATAAAACTGCTATATCGCTCGCTTTAATTCCAATAATTTGCTCTGAAGTAAAATTTTGAATTTGATCATTAGTTACAGCTGCTATTTGAACACTCGTCATTCCTGAAATTTGAGCAGAGCTAAGCGATGTAATGTACTGCGGTTGCAATGAAATAATTTGATCCGTTGTCAGTCCCATAATGTCGCGGGACTCAATGGCTGCAATTTGTATAGGCTGGAATTCAGATAGCTGATCCGTAGACAATGCTCTTATCTGTAAACTTGATAATGAAATTATTTGATCTGTACCAATACGGGATATATTTTCTACCTTAATTCCAGATATTAAACTTGTAGTTAGGGCGCTAAACTGAATTGAATTCAAAGAAGCGATCTGATCTGCATTCAATGCATAAATCTGATTACTAGTTAAACCAATTAAATCATTAACCTCTATCGCTCTGATTTGATCAGTAGTAAAAAAACTGATTTGATTTGAGCTAAATGCATTCAACTGCGCAGAAGATAAAGTAGCAATTTGAGAAGAATTAAATGCCTGCACTTGATCTTGGTTTAGTATTTCAATTTGATTTGCACTCAAACCAACAATATCGCGTGTTTCTATTCCACTAATCTGCAAAGCTGTAATTTCCGGTACTTGTGTACTTGTGAAAGCAGCAATCTGCGCGCTATTCATTGCAGCAAATTGTACACTCGTCAAATAATTAAGTTGGCTAGCTTGAATTGCACGAATTTGTGGCGTAGTAATTGCTGTCACTTGATCTGTAGTGAAAGCCCTGAGTTGGAAGTCAGATAATGCGGAAAATTGGGTTGTTGTCATCGAAGACAAGTCGGATAATTCAATCGATTTAATTTGATCAGAAAGTAAATAACTAATCTGTGCTGCTGAAATCGATGCAATCTGTGTACTAGTAAAACCAGCAATTTGGGTTGATTTAAGGGCACGCACTTGTTCCATACTCAACTCAACTAACTGTGTAGAAGTCAACCCTACAATATCACTAGTCTCAATAGCTGCAATTTGTGCAGAGTTGAATGCAGCAATTTGTCTGGTTGTGAGTACAGCGAGTTGTGTACTGTTTAATGCTGCTATTTGGGTACTACTAATCGCAGTAAATTTATCCGGATTAATTGCACGAATCTGATCCGTAGTGAACCTTGCGATCTGATCCGTAGAAAAAGCACTCAGACTAACTTCTTCAAATGAAGCAATTTGTGGTGCAGTTAAAGCCGGAATTTGTAGCGTTGATAAAGAACGAATCTGATCTGTAGTCAACCAAGAAATCACATTTAAACTTAAATTAGCCACATCGACAGATTCAATTGCACGAATTTGATTCGTAGTAAAGTTAGCAATTTGTAGATTATCTAACGCATTCAATTGCTGGCTCGTTAATGCAATAACTTGTGACGAACTCAGCGAAGAAAGTTGACGCGTACTGAATACACCTAATTGTGTCGAAGTGAGACTACTCACATCACCTGCTTCAATCGCAAGGATTTGATCGGTACTTAAGACTTGCAATTGAGTCGAGGTTAAATTACTTACCTGTAAGCTAGTTAAAGCAATAATTTGACTACTGCTTAAACCTGAAATTGCATCCGTACTGAAATTAGTCAATTGCATCGTGTTAAATGCAGCTAATTGCGTTGCAGTCCAAGCTTTTACTTGAGCGCTGTTAACAATACTAATTTGCGTACTAGTTAATCCAGCTAATGCTGAGGACTGGAATGATCTAATTTGATCCGTCAACAAACCACGAATTTGATCCGTGTTTAATCCAGACAGTTGATTGCTTGATAGTACAGCACTCTGATTGGTAGAGAATGCTGCAACCTGCGCAGTAAGAATATTTGAAATTTGTACCGAACTTAAACCTATAATCGCAGCTGTTTGTAAGGTTCTAATTTGATCGGAACTAAAAATAGCGAGTTGATCTGTTTTTAATGCTGCAAGTTGAGCGCTTGTCAGAGCATTTACTTGTATCGTAGTCAACCCTGCAATGTCTGCATTTTCTAGTGACTGCAATTGCAAAGAATTTAATGCAGTAATCTGCAAAGTAAGCATAGATCGTATCTGATCGCTACTTAGAGCGATGATATCGTCAGTGCTCAGTCCAGCTAAGCTACCGCTTTGAATCGCAGAAACCTGATCAGTATTGAGTTTGCGAATCTGATCCGTTATTAATCCTGCTATTTGTAAGCTTGAGAAAATTCGAATCTGAGTCGAAGTCAAACCTGGCAAATCATCTGTTTGTAATGCCTGAATTTGTGATGATGTAAGCGCTGTAATCTGTTGGGAATTAAGCGCACCAACTTGTGTGCTACTTAACGCAGCAATTTGAGCATCACTTAAGCCATTTAAATCAGCAGCTTCAATCGCTGCTAACTGATGCGTCGCTAACTTACTGATTTGATCCGTAGTTAAGGCTGCTACTTGCAAACTAGATAATGCAATTATTTGGCTAGAAATCAAAGCAAGAATTTGATCGCTACGTAAAACTCGTAGCTGATCCGTAGCGATACTCGCTACTTGCCTAGTCGTCATACTAGCGATTTGAGATGAACTAATGCCAGCTACATCAGCAATATCAATCGCACCTAATTGGTCGGTACCTAATACAGAAAATTGCGCAGTATTAAACGCTCCTATCTGATCGCTAGACATCGCTGCTATTTGGCCGCTAGTTAATCCGCCAATAGCGAGAGTTTGGATACTACGAATTTGGTCACTACTCAATAGTACAATTTGATCACTAGTAAATGCAGAAATTTGCAAGCTACTCATTACACCTAGCTGAGTGCTTGTCAAACTTCCAAGATCGCGTGTCTCAATGCCTTGTATTTGATTTGAACTAAAAGCAGCAATTTGCTGGGTTTGCAAATTCGAGATTTGAGCACTACTAAATACAGCAATATCATTACTATCCAATCCTGATAAAGCTGTAGTTTGTATCGCTCTAATTTGATCAGAAGAAAAATTACTCAGCTGATCAGTTGTAATTCCAGATATTTGGTTACTATTAAATGCAGCAATTTGTAGGGAAGTTAATCCCACAATATCGCGCGATTCAATAGCTTGAATCTGCACACTCGTCAATGCTGCCGTTTGGGACGTAAGTAAAGATTTAATTTGATCGCTACTTAACGCAATAATCTGATTCGAAACCAATCCCACTATGCTGTTCGATGAGATTGCTCGGATCTGATCCGAGGTTAAGCTTTGAATTTGATCTGTCAAAATACTTGCAGTTTGACTACTGCTGAACGCACGTATTTGTAAGCTTGATAAACCGGCTATATCACGTGACTCAATAGCTTGAATTTGCTGTGTTTTAAAATTACTAATCTGGTCGGTGGTAAATGCAGTAATTTGTGCACTACTCAGCGAAATAATCTGACTAGAGTTTAAAAGACCTAGATTCGTGATCGTAATTGCAGCAAGTTGAGTACTACTTAATTTAGAAAATAAATCAGTACTGAAAATTTCAATTTGCTGTGTATTCAGTGCAGCAATTTGATTACTGGTTAACGCAATAACCTGATCAGATCGTAAATTGACAAACTGATCTGATGTAATCTTACTAAATTGAGTAGACGTTAATGCAGAAATTTGCAAAGTACTCAGATTAACAAAGTCAGAGGAATCAATTGAGCGAATCTGACTTACAGTTAATGCTGCAATTTGCGTTGTACTAAAATAATTAACTTGATCACTATTCAAAACTTCTATTTGGTGCGTCGTCAAACCAGACATAGAAGAAGATCTAATTGCTCTTAGTTGATCGCTACTAAATAATTTAAATTGATCAGTAATGAGTGCAGCTATTTGTACACTGCTTAATGCTGCAATTTGTACAGCGCTTAAGCCTGGAATGTCATTCACAGGAATAGATGACAACTGATCGGTATTGAAAATAGCAATTTGATCAGAGGTTAATGCATTTATCTGCCTACTATCTAAAGCAATAATTTGTAGTGTTGAGAAAGTTCTAATATCCGCCACTTCAATCGCAGGGAGCTGTAAAGTAGTCAGATTAGATACTTGATCTGTAGTTAAAGCTGATACTTGGCTGCTTGATAAAGCCGCCATTTGAATAGAAGTCAAGACGCGAATTTGATCACTACTCATTACTGTCAGTTGATCAGTCGTTAAAGCAAATATTTGACTAGCATTTAATGCAATTAATTGTTGAGTCTGCAATTTACCAAAATCAGCTCTCTCAATCGCTTTGATTTGGTTGGTATTAAATGCAGCAATTTGATCTGAAGTGAGACTGGATAGCTGTAGACTATTCAATACCTCGATATTTACGGAATTAAGGCTAGTAATCGTATTTGTTCTAATTGCTCTAAGTTGATCTGTACTGAGCGATTGAATTTGCGAACTCGTTAGAGAACCAATATGTACGGTGCTAAAACTCGCAATTTGGTCCGTTAATAATCCTGCTAAATCAGCAACTTCAATTGCTCTAATTTGTGTACCTGTTAATAGAGAAATTTGAGATGTCAAGAGACTACCGAGTTGTGCGCTAGACATAGCGACGATATCGTCAGTAGTTAACCCATTTAATGCAGCAGTTTGTATAGATCGCAACTGATCAGTTATTAAACGCTGTATTTGATCCGTCGTCATACTAGCGATTTGAGTCGAACTCAGAACTGCAATCAAAGAAGTATTCAATCCAGCTACATCTGCATTTTCAATACTACTTAATTGCGCTGTATTTAAAACTGCAAATTGTCTGGTAGTGAGGCTTGTTAGCTGACTACTACTTAAAGCAACGATATCTGAAGTATGCAAACCTGCCATTGCTGAAGAGCTGATAGCGCGAATTTGATCAGAAGAAAATACTGCAATTTGATCAGTCGTAAATAAATTAATTTGATCCGATCCAAAATTAGTAATCTGTTGTGTATTCAATCCCGTAATATCGCGTGTCTCAATTGCTTGAATTTGTGCAGAATTGAATAAATTAATTTGTACAGCAGAAAGAGCACTTAACTGAGAGCTGTTCATTGCCTTAATCTGCGCAATTGTCAGGCCACCAATATCTCTAGATTCTATTACACTAATTTGTCGCGTTGTTAAATAAGAAAATTGATCTGTAGTGAAAGAAGCTATCTGCGATAAATTAAGCGCAATTATCTGCTGCGAAGTGAACGCATTAATTTGATCACTATTCAAGACAATAAGTTGATCAGTGGTTATAACTCCAATTTGAGTGCTATTTAAAATACTAATTTGTGCTGTATTAAAACCAGCAATATTTTTTGTTTCTATCGCTCTTAATTGGGCATTTGTAAATACTGCTATTTGTGCAGTAGTTAATGAATTAATTTGATTACTACTCAATACAGTAATTTGAGCAGTACTCAAACCAGAAAATGGCGTTGACTGAATAGAGCGTAATTGATCACTTGAAAGATTTTTGAGCTGATCCGTCGTTAAGCCACTTACTTGAATACTGCTTAATGCACCTAACTGTAAAGTAGTGACGCTTGCTAAATCAGTTAAGCGCAATGAACTAATCTGATCGGTATTAAACACAGCAAACTGGCGCGATGTAAGGCTAGTAATTTGCGATCCGCTCAACGCCACAATATTCGCAGTGCTTAACGCTGAAATCGCGACAGTTGATAGTGATTTCAACTGATCAGTGGAAAAATTACTGATTTGATCAGAGCTCAAAGCTGAAATTTGTAAGCTATTTAATACAGCTACCTGTGTGCTAGATAATCCAACGATATCCTGAGTTTCAACAGCTTGTATTTGCGTAGAAGTGAGTGCAGTAATTTGTAGCGTTGTAATCGCTCTAATTTGCTGACTATTCAGAGCGCCAACTTGTGTATTTGTTAATGCACTGATGTCACGAGTTTCAATTGCTGCTAATTGGCTAGTACTAAATTTACTAATTTGATCACTGACAAATGCACTAATCTGCTGACTATTTAAAGCTACAATTTGTGATGAAGTAAAGCTAGTGACTTGATCACTACTTAGCAATTTAAGCTGATCTGTACTTAAACCACTAATTTGATTACTATTTAAAATACTTAGCTGTGCTGTATTGATACCAGCAATATCTGCTGGTTCAATTGACCTGATCTGATTAGAATTTAGCGCTGCAAATTGTACAGATGTAAAGCTATTAATCTGCGCACTATTTAAAACAGCAATATGGCCTGATGTTAAGCCAGCAAATGCATTAGATTGAATTGCTCTTAATTGATCTGTGCTTAATACTTTAAGCTGATCAGTCGTAAAAGCATTAATTTGCTCACTTTTTAGTACAAAAATTTGTCCAGTTGATAAGCCTGATACATCACTTAACTCAATCGCACTGATTTGCGTACTATTAAATGCAGCCAGCTGTCTAGTGGATAGGCTAAAAATCTGATCGCTGCTCAAAGCAATAATATCTGTTGCTGTTAAACCCGATATGCTTGTTGTAGTAATTGCACGCAATTGATCCGATGAAAACTGGCTAATTTGATCAGTAAAAAATGCTGCTAATTGTGCGCTATTTAAAATAGCTATTTGTACAGCTGTTAAGCCGGCAATATCACGACTTTCAATTGCTTGAATTTGACCCGATAATAATGCAACTACTTGCGATGTATTCATCGCACCAAGCTGTGATGCACTTAAAGCATTAATCTGAATCGTGGTGAAAGATCCAACATCCCTACTCTCTATCGCGGATAACTGGGTAGTTGATAATTTTGTGATTTGATCTGTGGTAAGCGAACTGATTTGTGCACTATTCAATGCAATCATTTGTTGTGCATTGAGTACTGCAAATTGATCGCTACTAAACTGCGTTAATTGATCCGTTGTTAGACCGGAAATTTGGTTTGAATTAAGAACATTAATTTGTAAAGAATTTAATCCAACGATATCGCGTACTTCTATTGTTCTTATTTGATTACTATTCAAAGCAGAAAATTGCGTACTTAACAGTACATTCAATTGTGCACTCTCTAATGCTTGTATCTGTGCCGCGCTAAATCCCGATATTGAATTAGCTTGTATCGAACGTAGCTGATCACTACTTAACACTTGAATTTGATCCGTACTAAATGAGCTAATTTGCGTTGCATTAAAGGCAGCAAATTGGTTTTTAGTTAAGCCTGCAATGTCGGCAACTTGTATGGCTGCTATTTGATTGCTATTTAAACCAACTATTTGATTGGTAGTGAATGCTGCTATTTGGCTTGATTCTAAAGCCTGCATTTGTGAAGCAGACAAGCCAGGTAAATCCACGATTTCGATTGCTGCGATTTGTTGTGAACTAAGAAAAGCTAATTGATCCGTTGATAATGCTGCAATCTGATGGCTATTAAAAGCGGCAATTTGTCCCGTTTTAAATGCACTAACTTTATTCGCAGCCAATGCAGCTATTTGAATACTAGTAATACCGACTATATCTCTAATTTCAACAGCAGCAATTTGATCTGTCGCTATAGTTGATAACTGCTGCGAAGTGAAAGCTGATATCTGTCCACTGGTTAGAGCAACGATTTGATCGGTAGAGAAGCGAGCGCTGATAGAGCTCAGTTGATTATTCGATAGTACTGGTATTTGAAAAGTAGTTAATCCAGTGAATTGTGTATCATTTAATAGCGACAATTGATTAGTCGTAAAACCTGCTAAGCCAACTGTATTAATAGCAGCAAAGTTATCACTACTTAATGCAGTAATTTGATTTGAATTGAACGCTGATATTTGTGAACTATTGAAAACAGCAATTTGCCCAGTTCTCAGTAAATTTATTTGTGTATCACTAAATGCATCTACTTGCGCAGTAGATAAGCCTAATAATGCAGACGTTTGAATAGCTCTTAATTGATCACTCGCCAAAACACGAATTTGATCGCTAGTTAATGCAGCAACTTGCCTACTATTTAAAGTTGCTATCTGGGTAGTAGTTAAACCCGGTATATCCGTAGTTTCAATACCTTGGATTTGATCTGTAGTAAGAGCAGCAATCTGACCAGTAAGTAAAGCACTAACTTGCGAACTTACAAAAGCAGCAATTTGTGTAGAAGTTAAATTACTGATTATGTCCGTTCTTAGTATAGTTATTTGATCGGTTTTAAATGATGCAATTTGGTCTGCATTCAGTGATCTGAACTGCACTGAATTCATTGCATTGACTTGATCAGTTTTTAGACTATTTATCTGATTAACACTAAATGAAGCAAATTGAGTGGTTGTTAAACGCGATAAGTCGGCAGTTTCAATAGCATTAATTTGATCCGAATTGAATAAAGGAATCTGATTAGAAGTCAGCGCTGTGATCTGAATGCTAGTAAGCCCAGCAATTTGGGTAGTGGTTAGACTAGCTATCGTTGTATTATCAAGATCAGCTATTTCTTGTGGCGTAAGATTCAAGATAATAGAATCTAAGCTGGCTTGAATTTGCGCAGGTGTAAAGTTACTTCTTTGTTCGACTGAAAATGCCTGAATTTGTATTCCAGTCATTTTCGTTAATTGCGGCACACTCAGCACAGCAATTTTATTTGTATTCAGCGTGGCGATTTGATCTGTTGTTAAGCCTGTTATAGCGCGCGTTGAAATTGCCGCAAACTGGCCTACACTGAATGATTGAAACTGATCAGTACTTAACGCAGCAACTTGCTCACTTGTGAAAGCATTCACTTGAGATGTTAAAAGTACAGCGAGATCATCTGTATTTAATACCTTAACCTGCGCACTTGTTAAGCCTGCGATGCCAAACGACGACAATGCACGGATCTGCTCCGTATTGAAACCTACTAATTGTGCCGTTGTGAGTACTCTAGTTTGCGCACTCCTTAGGGCTCTGATCTGATCGGTACTTAAGCCAACTAAATCTCTAACCTCAATTGCCCTCACTGAAGTCGCGACAAGTGCGGAGATATCACTACTTTCAATCCCACTTATTTGTACACTATTCATCGCAGTAACTTGCGTCGCTGACAATGCTGCAATTTGAGCGCTATTCATCGCAGCAATTTGCAATGATGATAAGGCGACAATATCTGCTAGTGCAATCGCTCTTACTTGAGTTGTTAATAAAGCTTGAATTTGTCCTGTTCTTAATGCTGCGATTTGAGCACTAGATAGCGCAACAATTTGAGCCGTATTTAATCCTTGTATGGCTAGATTTGATAAAGCCTGAATTTGATTGCTATTTAGCGTTGCAAGTTGTGGATTGCTAAAACTAGCTATCTGCGTACTACTCAATGCTGCAATTTGGGCGGTATTAAAGACCTCTAAATCTGCTGTCTCTATTGCTGTTATCGCTGAGGTACTAAGCCCACTGATTGCTGTTGAATTTATTCCTTGAATTTGATCAGTGGTTAATTCTGCTATTTGTAGAAGAGAAAGGCTGGCTAATTGCGTCCCACTTAGAGCATTAATTTGATTTGAATTTAAAACAGAAAAATTCGTACCACTAATTGCACTCAGTTGTGCCGTATTTAAAACACTGATTTGTGCGCTATTTAAAGCGCTGATTCTGTCGCTTTGTAATACTGAAATATGTGCTGAAGAGACTTTAACAAAATCAATATCATCTATTGCGCTAATTTGTGTTGCAGTCAGTGCAGCAAATTGTGCTGTGGTTATGGCACCTATTTGTGCACCATTCATAGCTGCTATTTGCGCAGAAGTTAATCCGCTCATATCGCGCGATTCAATAGCACGTATCATAGTAGTGCTAAGAGCATTTATATCCCGTACTTCAATAGCGGCAAGCTGATCACTGTTTAGAGCAACTATTTGCCTTGTATTAAAAGCCGCAATTTGTCTACTACTTAGCGCTACTATTTGAACAGAATTTAATCCTGTGATATCAATTGTATCTAGCGCTGCAATCATTCTAGAAGATATGGCTCCTACTTGTGCGGTATTTAATCTACTAATTTGATTGCTATTTAACGCTGTGATTTGAACAGAATTAAATGCCGCAACTTGAGCCGTTGTTAATGCAGTTATTTGAGCAGTGTTTAATACTGCAATTTGTGCAGTAGTGAAAGCGACAATATCACGTGTTTCTATTGCACTGATTTGAGACGATTTAAGTGCCGCGATATGTCTCGTATTTAATGCTCTGACTTGGGCGCTATTTAATCCTGCAATTTGCGCAGTACTTAGAAATGCGATTTGTGTTGACGACAAAAAAACGATTTGCGCACTTTTTAGTTGCGCCACCTGCGCAGTCGTCATCGAAGCGAGATCAGCCGAAGATAAGGCGATGATCGCTCTCGAGGTCAAACTACTAATTGGTGTGGTAAAAACTGCCATCGTCGCTTTGTTCTTAAGTCTTTGCGTTTACATTCCAAACGGCCGTAATCCATTTTTGATCTTTAAAATCAAAAATTATAAATTTGACACTAATACTTACTTTTAGTTATAAATATCAATACTTGTTAGCTTAACAGTGTTACCCATATTTATAAGTAAATAGGCCTATCCATAGGTGTAACGTCCCTATTAAGCAAAAATAATGCCGTACCCAAGAATTTGGGTACGGCATAATGAACGCACTACTAGGAAAAGTTAAATAAGAGAGCTAATCTGTTTATGATTTGCTAATAATTGAGCATCCTGATTGACATAGACATCGTAGGAATTTCCTGAGTCCATGCTAGTAATAGTTTTTGATGCTGCTGAATCCAATATATCAATAAGGGAATTGGGAGCAAAACCACCTAAAACTTCTTGCAAATTCGGCAATGCCGATTCTAGTGATTTGATTGTATTCACTTGGCTCAAGCTAGCTGCTAAATCAAAGACTTTATTTCCTGATTGATCCACACTAAACCATACATCGCCCATAGTATGCGTTGCGCCATCTTGAGTTTTGTAAGAACCCATTAAACCAATTAAATTGCCATTATTCCGCTCAGTCGATGTCACTGCATCTAATGACAAACTAGCAATTTTCAGTTTGGATAAGCTGCTTAACTCACCTGCATCAGTAACACCATTACTGTTCGCATCGACCCACACAGAGAGTGATGCGAAGCCTGAGTCATTGGCATCAACTAAACCGTCTAAATTGCTGTCTACAGTTCGCAATGCAACATAGCCATCCTTAGCTTTTGTACCATTTGCTAATACGGTACCCTCACCAAAGAGCTCACCACCATCATTGATTTTGCCATCGCCATTCAGATCGCGAACTAAGAGGCCATCTTTTGCCGCTACCCAGCCAGTTTTTTCCGCTTTGCCGTCGTTGTTGACGTCAAATATCACCCCATTTGAAACGGATATGGTTTGAATACCATCACCATCCAGATCTAAAACTAATGGAGTAACAGCGATCATCGCTGATATTTGCTCATTCGATAGTGCTGGAACCTGTGCACTTGAAAAAGCCGCAACTTGATCTGAACTCATGCCTAGAATTTGGTCAACCGTTAAGCCAGGAATATCCACAACTTGAATTGCGCGAATCGCTTGAGTTGTAAATCCAATAATCGAGTCTGGACTAAACCCCGAAATTTGATTGCTATTAAGCGCCGTAATCTGAGAAGTACTAAATGCACTTAAATGCTCACTATTAAATGCAAATAGTTGATCTGTATTGAGACCAGGAATATCTCTAGGATCTAAACCCTTAACTTGGATAGAACTAAAATTTGCAATTTGATCTACAGTCAAAGCACCAATTTGCACACTATTGAGTGCAAATAATTGAGCACTAGAAAATCCACTAATTGCAATTGCATCGATAGCAGAGATTTGATCGCTGAGCATAGCTTGTATTTGAAATGAACTAATAACAGCTAATTGTGCGCTGGTAAAGTCAGCCATTTGATCCGTGCTTAATCCGATGATGTCACGAGCCTCAATTGCTTTAATCTGTGTAGTACTGAGCCCACTCATCACATCAGGATTCAATGCACCTATTTGATTAGAGGTTAATGCTGCTATTTGCTTAGTTAAAAAAGAAGCTACCTGCGACTCAGTGAAAGCACTCATCTGATCAGCGGTAAAGCCAACCATATCGCGAGTTTCAATAGCGCGTAATTGCGTAGAGCTCAATCCTGGGATTTGATCGGTTGTAAAGCCGATAATTTGCTGCAAAGTCATTGCAGCCATTTGCATCGTACTTAAACCAGTAAGATCTGATAATTCAATTCCAGAAATTTGATCTGATGTAAGCAAAGCAATCTGACTTGAAAGTAAAACATTAATCTGATCAGTTGTAAGACCAGCCATTTGATCAGAATTTAAACCTGCAATATCGCGTAATTCAATAGAACGTATCTGTGCAGTCGTCAATTGGCCGATTTCTAACGCATTCATTGCACCAATCTGTTGCGAGTTCATTGCAGCAATCTGCACAGTATTGAATGCCGATAATTGGGATCCATTTAAAACATTAATTTGAATAGTAGTAAATCCAGCCATGTCGCGTGTTTCAAATGCACGAATTTGTATTGCAGTTAAACCACTAACCTGCTCTGTTGATAAAGAACCAATTTGAGTAATAGTAAGCGCCGCAATTTGAGACGTAGTTAAACCTACCATGTCATGTGATTCGATACCAACAATTTGATCAGAATTTAAAATCGCTATTTGTGCCGTTGAAAAAGCTGCAATTTGATCACTATTAAGACCTGCGATTTGGTCACTATTAAAACCTACCATATCGCGTACTTCAATCGATCGAATTTGTAATGTATTAAATCCAGATATGGCTTCTGAATTTAAACCAGTAATTTGTAGACTATTTAAACCTATGACTTGTAGAGTTGTAAGAGCACCAAGCTGACTACTACTCATCGCAGCAATATGATCCGTCATAAAGCCAACTAGATCACGTGTTTCAAAGCCTCGCATCTGAAGAGTACTAAGAGCAGCAATTTGATCGGTTGTCATAGCACGAACTTCTGCACTATTTAATGCAGAAATTTGTGTACTCTTTAATCCTACAATTGCCTCAGCATTGATCGCCCCAAAACTATCCGAATTTAACGCACCAATTTGACTATTAGTCATAGCCGCAATTTGATCACTATTCATAACCGACATTTGTTCGGTTGTGAAACCATATACATCTCTAGATTCAATAGCTCGTAACGCTGAAGTAGTGAGCCCTAATATTTGACTTGAGGTGAAACCATTAACATGTGAACTATTTAACGCAACCATTTGAGTTGTAGTAAAACTAGCAATCACATCATCACTAATCGCGCCAATTTGAAAACCACTTAACGCTGCAATCTGTGCAGTATTAAAGGCTGCAATTTGACTGTTTGTCAAAATTGCAATTTGCTCTGCGCTCAGTGCTCGGATACGTGATGAAGATATAGCGCGTATTTGCGCAGTTGTCATACTGGCTATGTTATCTGCATCAATCCCACTTAACTGCAAAATTGACAAAGCACCTATTTGAAGTGTGGTTAATGCACTGATCTGGTCGCTAGTCAATGCGCCCATTTGCATAGAGGTCATACCAACAATATCACGACTCTGTATCGCACGAATTTGCTCAGAACTAAAAGAGGATATTTGCTCTGTAGTCATTGCTCGCACTTGATTACTTGTGAGCGCAATAACTTGGGAAGAAGTCCATCCCTCAAAGTCGGATGCTTCTATAGCTTGAATTTGTGCTGTATTAAGGGCTAATATTTGTGATGTCGTTAATGCTGCAACTTGAGAGCTCTCTAATGCAACCATTTGATCGGTTATTAAACCAACTATGTCACGAGATTCTATTGCTCTAATCTGTAATGAATTTAGTGACGAAATCTGCGTAGTCGACATAGCGCGTATTTGTGCACTATTCATGAATCTAACTTGATTCGTATTGAGACCAGCCAAAGCCTCGGGTGTAAAGCCGCTAAATTGAAAACCAGTTAATCCAGCAACTTGTAAAGTAGTGAGTGCTGCTACTTGATTACTCTGTAGAGCAGAGATTTGTGAAGAGTTAAATCCAATTAAATCACGCGTCTCAAACGCACGAATTTGTGTAGTTTTTAAACCAGAAATTTGTCCATTATCAAAACCTCTTAATTGCGTACTTGTCATCGCCGCAATTTGTAAGGTTGATAGAACTGCTAATTGTTCATCAGAAAAATAAGGAATCTGCGTTGATGTAAACGCAGCCATTTGAGTTGAAGAGATGGCTTTAATGTCGTCAGAAGATAAGCCGGCAATATCATCCTGGCTTAAGCCTGCAATCGCAGTTGTCGTAATGTTACTGAGTATAGACATAGCAATTTATCTCTATCAAAAATTTTAAATTATGTGCAGTGTTAATTTCCTTCCTCATTACATCAGGTGTAATAAGAAAGGAATATTGTAAACATTAAAAATTAAATTCAGGATCATGAATTCAATAATCAAGGTTTAGATAATCACCGTATGTAATTTGTGATTGACTAGGAGTTGTGCTTCCTGATTCACATACACATCGTAACTCTGTGATCCTTCCGTCACTGTGCCTGTCTGACTCCAGCCTTCTCCAGCTTGTGCCAGTTGGACTGTATCGCCCGCATCACCATCTATGCGTACCGTCGCCAGACCACTTGCTCCATCCTGCTCGCCATGTGATAACACATCTTGCAGCGATACATTCAAGGTCGCAGGATCACCCACCTTCAGATCGACATGGGCAACTGATCCACCCTGCTCAATCA
>JACCDP011423585.1_pt1 | contig 20158 bp, 16 predicted proteins | sample 7445841 | NCBI WGS metagenome assembly JACCDP01 (sample SAMN15323441, study PRJNA562643) | freshwater metagenome | isolation source: river surface water | place: USA:Blue River Watershed | collected 2017-08-17
AAACAGCTGTAAATAAACAGCCATGAAGCTATATAAATAATAGCTTCACAATTTTTTTATGCAACAAATAATTGCAAAGAATACTAAAACATTTTTTACTAGTTGGCATTTGGGATTCAACAGTGCCGTTAGCGGCGGTGCGGCAAAATTGTGAGGCTTTAAAATTTGCCAATGAAGAATTTTTGAAAGATGATGATTTTATAAAAAATGCATTAACTTTAATTCTAGCTAACCCATCTAAAAGAAAACAGTTATTTCCAGAACAGCAGCCGCCATTAATTAGTTTATCTAGTATCGACCCTGAAGAACCAGATTTCTTAGCAAGAAAAATTTCTTATAGATTTAATTTTAATTGTTCCTCATCAAATACAGATGATAAAACAATTGCGACTGCAGGTTTAGTTCGTCTAACAAAAAAACCTATTGCTGCTCTTATTTTAAATTCTGATTTTGCTATAGTTTTAGGTGATGTAGATTTTGGTAGTGTTGCACTTGGTGCGAAATATCTAGATCCTAGACAAGAAGGTATAGTAATTATAAATCAGCGTAAAGAAGGTGCTATTTTTGCTTTACGAAGAAAAACAGCAAGATTAAGATGTGCAGATGACATAAAAATATACCAAGACATGCTTCATGCAGAAGAAGATCTTAAAGAAAAAGTTCGTAATATTTTAATAAAAATTTGTGGTGTTAATGACAAAAAATTAGATCAAAAAACCACTGAACTTTTGAAAGTATTGATATATTGCAAAGAACTTCCTGAAGGAGATTATTTATTTGATAAAAAAAGTGTATGTGGCAGAATATTTGATTTAAAAAACATAACTCAACAAGAATATACAAGAATAAAATCAAAATTATCAGCATTAGAATCAGAAGCTAATCAAGTAAGAAATAATATTTCAGAAATTAGAAGCGAAAATGAATTACCGCCTTTGCGAGAATGTAGAATTGATGAAAACATATTTGTTGAGGAGTATAATGAGATTCATGTGCCAGCCGCACTTGCAATGATTGAAGGCTTTGCCACTATAACATCTGATAATAACTTTTACCAAGTATATTTGATGCATAAAAAATTAAAGACTGTAAGAGAAGTTGTTGCTAAAGCATGTGCTGATCATGAGTCATCTCATGAGTCATCAGAGCTGCTTACAGAAGAGCAAAAAGAAGCCATAAAAATGTTTTGTGTGAAAAAACCATCAACATATAAAGAGTTTTTTGATCAAGTAGTTAAAGAAGAAATAAACTTTTTTAAGGCTTGTCAAAAAAACTATCAGAGTATAGCAGAAAGTTTGTATGAATCCGAGCCTATAACGGCAATGAGAGCGAGACTTCAAGCCGAAAGATTTGCTAAACTTACTGAAACAACTAAAACAACTACAACAACTGAAGAAATAGAAACTTTTGCAGATAAGTTTGAAAAAGAATTGCCAATGCAAGTTTATGATTCATCTTGTAAAATGATGATGAATGGTTCTGATTATCTAGGCATAGATCCAGAAATATTATGTAGAGTATTTGAACAAAAAGAATTGACAAAAGAAGATTTAACAGCAATATCTAATCTAATCAAAAAAGAACCAGAAAAAGCAAGTAATTTTTTACAGCAACAGCATAACAATGAAAAATGTGAAGATTTTATATTTAAATTTTTAAATTCCAAAAAAAATGGAGGCAATCTGCAATATTTGTCTAGTTGTATAACAAGCTATTTAGAAGAAGAAATTAAACCTTCTAAAAAATGCTTTTTATTATCATGTTTAGGGTTAGCGGGTAAAGATAGTGGTGTTGGTATTGGTTAATTTTAAAGTTGAAATGGTATAATATGTTTAATATGAGGCTAAAAATAGCTAAAATTTCTTCTCAAAACTAAAATTAAAACAAATTTGGAATTCAACAGTGCCAAGTTATGAGTTGTAAATAAATAATTTTATTCAAAAACGAAATCACTAAATAACTTTTCTTTAAAAAAGATGCAAAAAATAATTTATAAATTGAAAATGATGCAAAAAGCTCTACATTTCAAATTGATTTTTACAAATTGTAATTTTTTTTTGAAAAAAGCAATCTTAAATAAAAAAAATATTGCAGTTTTAAGATTTATCAATACAATATTTGATTATTTATTAAAAAAATCTAACCAAAATCTTACATTTTAATGCCAATCGATATAGCTAATTCTTATATTTTATCGTTGTTAGTTTTTCTGCCATTATTGGCGGGTTGCTTTTTGCTACCTGTAAAGTTTAAAAACAGTTTATTTTATTATTCTTATGGGGTTTTTATTGCTTTAATTGAATTAATTATTGCCATAAGTTTAATTTTTAAATTCGATTTTCATAACAAAAACACCTATCAATTTATTGATAAATTTTCTTTAATTAGCAATCCAGATATTAGTTATTTGGTTGGTCTTGATGGTTTATCTTTTTCTTTAATTTTGCTTACTGTGTTATTGATTCCCTTTTGTTTGTTGCTTAGCATAAAATCTATTAAGCATCGAGTTAAAGAATTTGTGATATGTTTTTTATTTATTGAAACTTGTATTATTGGTTCTTTTGTTGCTCTCGATATGTTTGCTTTTTATTTTTTCTTTGAAGCAAGTTTGGTGCCGATGTTTTTTATTATTGGTATTTTTGGCGGAGAAAACAGGGTTTATGCTAGTTATAAATTTTTCTTATACACTTTGGCTGGGTCGGTTTTTTTCTTAATTGCCATTATAGCTTTGGCTTTATATTTTAATACTGCCAATATCGAGCTTCTTGCTAAAATATTACCACAGAAATTACCTTTATCTTTTCAAAAAATATTTTTCATTTTATTTTTAGCTTCTTTTGCTATTAAAATTCCGATGTTTCCAGTTCATACTTGGTTGCCAGATGCCCATGTGCAAGCGCCAACCGCAGGCTCGGTTTTATTAGCAGGAATATTAATAAAAATGGGAACATATGCTTTAATTCGCTTTTCTTTACCATTTTTTCCGCAGGCTGCTGTATATTTTGCAAATTATATTCTTATATTTAGTATTATTGCCATTGTTTATGCTTCAATTGTGGCTTTGGCTCAAGAAGATATGAAAAAAATGATCGCTTATTCTTCGGTAGCTCATATGGGTTTTGTTACTTTGGGCATTTTTAGTTTTACTCAACAAGGAATTAGTGGTGCGATTATGCAAATGATTAGCCATGGCTTGGTTTCTGCTGCTTTATTTATTTGTGTTGGTGTAATTTACGATCGTTTGCACACTAAAAAAATAGCCGATTTAGGAGGTTTAGTTCATAAAATGCCACAATTTGCAGTGCTGGCATTTATTTTTACTATGGGGGCAGTTGGTTTGCCTGGCACTAGCGGTTTTGTGGGTGAGTTTTTATCAATTATAGCAGTTTTTTCGGTAAATAAAATTTATGCTTTGCTGGCTGGCTTGGGTGTGGTTTTGGGTGCTTTATATATGCTTATTTTATATCGTAAAGTTTGGCTACAAGAAATTACTAATCATAAGGTAAATAAAATTGCCGATCTTAATCTGCCTGAAAAAATATCTTTAATAACCTTGGCAACCTTGATTATTTTATTTGGTTTTGCTCCAAATTTAGTGTTGCAATTTTTTAACGATTATTCTTTAAATCTTGTTAATATTATTTCTAATTCTAAAATATAGTTTCTAAAACCATGAACTTTCAATTTTTGATACCTGAATTAACTCTTGTTATAGGTGCTTTTTTGCTATTAATAATCGGGGTTTTTTACAAGCAAAAAACAATGTATGCACAGCAAAATCTTTCAATGTTTTTGCATTTTTTTGCAATTGTTATTGTTGGTTTGTCTTTGGCTTTCTCCACAAAAAATTTTGTTGATCACGGTTTTATTTTTAATTCTATGTTAAAAGTAAGTCCGATCACTTCTTTGGCAAAAACTATTGCTTTGTTGTTATTGTTAGTGGTAACCCTGATGGTTATTCGCTATGTTTTAGAGGTTGATAAATTTAGCCCTGAATTTTTATCTTTGTTGTTTTTAGCAACCGCAGGTGGCTTAATTATGATTTCTGCTAACGATTTTTTTGTATTTTATACTGGTCTTGAATTGCAAGCTCTTGCATGTTATGTTTTGGCATCATTTAATCGTTGGTCGGTTAAATCTTCTGAGGCGGGCATTAAATATGTTATTTTAGGTAGTCTAGCATCTGGTTTGTTGCTTTATGGTATTTCTTTAGTTTATGGTTATAGTGGCACCACTAATTTTACAAATCTTAACCAATATTTAGCCAATTTTAACAAAGATAATTATCCGCCAATTGCTTTAATTTTTGGTCTTGTGCTTATTGTGGTTGCTTTATTTTTTAAGATTGCTTCTGCCCCTTTTCATATGTGGGCTATTGATGTTTATGAGGGTTCTCCAACAGCAGTAATTGCCTTTTTTGGCACTGTGGTAAAATTTACTACCATCATTGCCGCCACAGTATTTATGATAAATTTATCACTTGTAATTTTAGCAAAAATCTTAATTTTGGTGGGTTTTATATCTGTAATAATCGGCAGTATTGGGGCTATTGCTCAACAAAATATTAAAAGGCTTCTTGCATATAGTTCGGTAGCTAATGTTGGTTTTATTTTATTAGCTACTGCTACTTTACAAAAAGAAATTTTCCCTAGTATTTTGATTTATGCTACTATTTATTCTTTTATTTCACTTGGTTTGCTAGCATTTCTTAATATCATATTAAGTGCTAATAATCAAGAATCTGATCTTGAAAATCGCAAAATATTTAGCATTACTGCACTTGCTGGTTTATCTAAAACTAATCCTGTAATTGCTTTTTGTTTGGCAATCTACTTCTTTTCTATCGCTGGCATTCCGCCTTTAGCTGGTTTTTTTGCAAAGTTTTATGCAATAAAATCAATAATTATTGGCGGTAACATTATCATTGCTATTGCAGTTATTGGTTTTACAGTGGTTTCGGCTTTTTATTACATCAGAATTATCAAAATAATGTATTTTGATCAGCCAAATAACATTATTACTCTCGATGATTTTGTAAATGCTAAGTTTGTGATTTTAATTTTTGCTATTTTTAATTTAATCGCAGTGTTTTTTATTGAAAAAATCGAAAAAATCATTTCTTCTTTTTTATAAACAAAATTTATGACAATTAACTTCACCAAAAAAACTAATAAGCCTTTATGTGGCGAAATTTTAGTTTCGCCCGATAAATCTATATCTCATCGCTCGGTAATATTTGCTTCTTTGGCATATGGCATTAGTAAAATTTATAATCTTTTAGAAGGTGAAGATGTTTTAAAAACAATCTCTGCCCTCCATTCTATGGGGGTATCAATAGAAAAAAAATCCGATCATTGGCAGGTTGTAGGAGTTGGTTTATTTGGTTTAGATGAGCCAAATTTTGTGCTTGATATGGGTAATTCTGGCACTTCTACTCGTCTTTTAGCTGGTTTAGTTGCTACTCGTAATTTTACCACTTTTTTTAACGGCGATGCTTCTTTACATAAAAGGCCAATGCAGCGAATTTTTACTCCGATGCAACAATTTGGGGCAAAAATATTGGCTCGACAAAATAACCTATTGCCTTTTGCTGTGGTAGGCAACGATAATGCTATGCCGATTCATTATCAAATGCCTGTGGCTTCTGCCCAAATTAAAAGTTCTATTTTGTTATCTGCCCTCACTACACGCGGTAAAACAACCATTATTGAGCCAGAGTTATGTCGCGATCATACCGAAATCATGATGCAATATTTGGGTTTAAAGCTCGATATTACAACAAATAATTTAGGTAAAACAATTAGTTATGAAGGTTTGCAAGAGTTTAATGCTAACAACTTTTTTGTGCCAGCCGATATTTCTTCGGCATCTTTTTTTATGGTAGCGGCTCTTATCATTGAGGGTTCTGATATTGTTTTAAAAAATGTCGGAATTAATCCTCTTCGCACAGGTATTATTACTAGCTTGCAAGAAATGGGCGGAAACATTACTATTTGCAATACTCAAACTTTAAATGGCGAGTTGGTTGCCGATATTAGAGTTTGTTATAGCAAGTTAAAAGGCATCAATGTTCCTGCTAGTCGATCGGCTTTTATGATTGACGAATATCCAATTTTTGCTGTAGCTTGTGCTTTTGCTTCTGGCACCACCACCATGCACGGTCTAGCCGAACTAAAAGTTAAAGAAAGTAATCGCTTAACAATGATTGCCAATAATTTACAAGCCTGTAATGTAAAAGTAGAAGTTGATTCGAATTCACTTGCTATCACAGGCGGTATTTTACAAGAAAAACAGCCAATTAAATTAGCAACTGCTCTTGATCATCGTATTGCAATGTCTGCACTTATCATGGGTTTAAACCTCGATTACGGCATAGAAATAGATAATTCTAATATGATAAACACAAGCTTTCCACAGTTTTTTGCAATATTAAAACAGTTTCAATAAACTCTTGCAAACTTAAAAAATAAGCATTAAAATTTAATGCAATAATATTTTAACTTCTTAAATATTTTAACTTCTTATGTTTAGCATTAATGTTAGATTTTCAAAAAGATAATAACTTAAGCAATTTTGGTAAGGCAATTTTAAAAGATCGTTATTTGTTACCAGAAGAAAATTTTCAGCAACTATTCGCTAGAGTTGCTAATGCTTATGCTAATGATTCTGCCCATGCTAATCGTTTGTATCAATACATTTCTGATTTATGGTTTATGCCCGCTACTCCAATTTTAAGTAACGGTGGCACTAAACGAGGCTTGCCAATATCTTGTTTTTTAAATGAATCTGCCGATTCCCTCGAAGGAATTGTCAATTTATGGAACGAAAATGTTTGGTTAGCTTCAAAAGGTGGTGGTATTGGCAGTTATTGGGGCAATGTTAGATCTATCGGTGAAACAGTTCGAGGCAACGGCAAAACTTCTGGTATTGTGCCATTTATTAAAGTGATGGATTCCCAAACACTAGCAATTTCGCAAGGTAGCCTCAGAAGAGGTTCAGCGGCTGTTTATTTGCCTATTTATCATCCCGAAATTTATGAATTTATTGATATTCGCAGGCCAATTGGTGGCGATCAAAACCGTCGCTCTCTTAATTTGCATCACGGAGTAGTTGTAACCGACGAGTTTATGAAAGCGGTTGAAAAAAACGATGATTTTCAATTAAAAAGCCCCTACACACATAAAGTTGTTGAAACTGTTAAGGCTCGAGATTTATGGATCAAACTCCTCACCACTCGAATCGAAACAGGCGAACCTTATATTTTGTTTATTGATGCTGTAAATAAGGCAATTCCTGCCCATCATAAAAAACTCAATCTTATGGTTAAAACTTCTAACCTATGCTCCGAAATTACTTTACCAACAGGTGTCGATCATCTTGGCAATAATCGCACTGCGGTTTGTTGCTTATCTTCTTTAAACCTAGAATATTACGATTCTTGGAAAGATAACTCCCAGTTTATTTTCGATATAATGGCATTTCTTGATAATGTTTTGCAAGATTTTATAAATACTGCTCCTGATTCTATGATAAAAGCCAAGTATTCTGCCATGAGAGAACGAAGTATAGGGCTTGGAGTTATGGGTTTTCATTCGTTTTTACAAAGCAAAAATATACCAATTGAATCGGCAATGAGTAAGGTGTGGAACAAAAAAATCTTTCAAAAAATTAAACAAGAAGTTGATTTAGCATCGCAAGAATTAGCTAAACAAAAAGGTTCTTGTTTAGATGCTCTAGAAGTTGGTATTAACGAAAGGTTTTCTAATAAAATTGCCATCGCTCCTACCGCTTCAATTTCTATTATTGCCAATAATTCTTCACCAGGAGTAGAGCCTTTTGTAGCTAATTCTTTTACTCAAAAAACTCTTACAGGCTCGTTTAATGTGCGAAATAAAAATTTAGTGAAAGTGCTTGAAATGAAAGGAAAAAACACCGAAGACATTTGGTCTTCTATCACTACTAACGAAGGTTCTGTTCAGCATCTTAATTTTTTAGATGAGCATGAAAAAATGGTTTTTAAAACTGCCCAAGAAATAGATCAACGTTGGATTATCGATTTAGCAGCCGAACGCCAAGAATATATTTGTCAAGCTCAAAGTATTAATTTGTTTTTGCCAGGTAATGTTTCTAAAAAATATCTGCACGAAATACATTTTAGAGCTTGGCAAAAAGGTTTGAAAAGCCTTTATTATTGTCGCTCAACTTCTATTCAAAGGGCAGATAAAGTTTCGCATAAAGTTGAGCAAAATGAAATTAACCTTAATAACGAACAAGACAACAAATACGAAGAGTGCTTGGCTTGTCAATAAAATTATTTTTTTATGAAATTTATTTCAACCCGTCTATCTTCTCCAGCTTTATCGTTTAGTGAAGTTATTTTGCAAGGTTTAGCACCAGATGGCGGTTTATATGTGCCAGAGTTTTTGCCATTATTTAACCAAAAAAAACTCTCCGAAATGGCAAAAATGAATTATCAAGATTTGTTTTTTGAAATAACCTATAATTTTGTATCACAAAGCATTGGCGAAGATGTTTATAAAAAAATTATTGCCAAGTCTTATGAAAAGTTTCATCATCAAGCAATTGCTCCACTCAAGCAACTTGCTAATAATCATTATTTACTCGAATTGTTTCATGGTCCAACTCTTGCTTTTAAAGATTTTGCCTTGCAATTTTTAGGAAATTTACTTGATTACTTATTATCTTTAAAAAATGAAAAAATCGTTATTGTTGGTGCAACCTCTGGCGATACTGGTTCGGCAGCTATTTGGGGCTGTAAAATGTGCAAAAGTGCCACAATATTTATTTTGCATCCTTATCAAAAGGTTTCGGAAGTTCAGCGAAAACAAATGACTACAGTTCTTGATGATAATGTTTTTAACATTGCTTTGCAAGGTAATTTTGATGATTGTCAAAATTTTGTAAAGAGAATGTTTGTTAATCAAGAATTTTTAAATGGCAGAAAAATGGTTGCAGTAAATTCTATCAATTTTGCTCGAATTATGGCTCAAATAGTTTATTATTTTTATAGTGGCTTACGAGTGGCAAATAGTAGTGGAGTTTCTTTTTCGGTTCCAACTGGCAATTTTGGCGATATTTATGCTGGTTATTTGGCAAAAAAAATGGGCTTAAACATCAATAAACTTATTGTGGCTACCAATGAAAATAATATTTTAGTAAGATTCCTACAAAACAGCGATTACAGTAAAAAACCAATGGTCGAAACCATCTCCCCTAGCATGAATATTCAGGTTGCAAGTAATTTTGAAAGACTAATTTTTGATGTTGCCAAAACTTATAAACTCGAAAATTCTATTGCTTTGGCAATGCAAGATTTTGAACGAATCAATATTTTAAAAATCAATCCCGAAATTCAAAAATCTATTGCTACCGATTTTATTGGCTATGAAGTTTCTGATTCTGCTACTATTGCAGCAATTATACAAGCCCATCAACAAACTGGCGAAGTTCTAGATCCTCACACTGCTATTGGTTTTGAAGCATCTTTGCAATTTATAAAAAGCAAGCATTATAAGCAAGAGCCTGTTATTACTTTGGCAACGGCACATCCTGCCAAGTTTCCAGATGCTATTTTGCAAGCCAAAATGCCAGAGCCAAAACTGCCAAATTTCTTGCAAAATTTGTTTGATCTGCCAGAAAAATATACAATTCTTGAAAATAATTTAGAGCTTGTAAAACAATTTATTGCTAGCAAGTAAATATTATGATTGCTAAAATAGGTTTTGGTTTATTGATTTTAGTAGTTGCTATTGCTGGTTGTTTAAGTTTTTTAGCTTTTTTTGGTAAAAAAAATCAAGCGAACATGCAAAAAATTTATATTTTAAATTTTGCATTGCTGTGTTCTGCTTTATTTTGTAAGCTTTGCTTGGTGTATAGTTTTGTAGTTTCTGATTATTCAGTGTTAAATGTTTATCAAAATTCTCATCATTTAAAACCTCTCATTTTTAAAATTGCAGGAGCTTGGGGCAATCACGAAGGGTCTATGTTATTGTTAATATTAGTGTTATTAATTTACAACACTATTTTTTTATTAACAAGCAAGCTTGATTTATCTATTATCATCACAACGGTTGCTATTCAAACTGCTGTTGTTACTCTTTTTGCTTTTTATACTTTAGCAACTTCTAATCCGTTTTTGCCAGTTTTTCCTGTGCCAAAATCTGGTTTAGGCTTAAATCCTTTACTGCAAGATATTGGTTTGGCACTGCATCCGCCTATGCTTTATTGTGGTTATTTAGGCTCTATTTTAGTTTTTTCTTTAACTATTTCGGCAGTAATTAACAACTGTTTACATAAAGAACTCTTAACACAAGTGCGTTTTTGGCTTTATTTTACTTTTGCGAGCCTTACTTTGGGTATTGCCTTGGGTGCTTGGTGGGCTTATCGTGAATTAGGGTGGGGAGGTTATTGGTTTTGGGATCCTGTTGAAAATATTTCACTGATGCCTTGGCTTGGTTGTATTATGTTAATACACTGTTTGTTGATAATAAAAAAGCAAGATCAATTCAAGTTATGGTTGGTTTGTTTAGTAATTATTAATGCTATTTTATGTTTGCTTGGTATTTTTTTAACACGTTCAGGAGTTCTTACATCGGTGCATTCTTTTGCAGTTGATTTAACTAGAGGTTTTGCAATGATTGTTTTGGTTTTATTGATTGGAGTTTTTGGTTGTATAGTTTTTGCTTGCAAATTTCATCAAATTATCGGTAAAAAAAATCATAAAAAATCTTATCTTCTGCCATTGATTGCTCAAAATTATCTTTTAGTATTATTTTTATTAGTGGTTTTTGTTGGCACTCTCTACCCAATTTTAGCAAATGGCTTGTGGCACGAATTAATCACTATTGGCCCTAGTTATTATCAACATATTTTTGCAGTTGGTTTAATACCATTTTTATTGCTATTAAATGTGGCAAGTTGGCAACATTTACAACAATTGAAGCAAAAAGGTTTTATTTTATTAGTGTTTTCGGTTTTGATAGCGAGTTTGGTTGTGTATTTTAAGCCAGAAAAATCATTGGCAATTGTGGCTTGGTTATTAGTTTTTTTTCTTGTTTTGGCAATCTTAAATAATATTTTAACCAAGCAAAAAACATCGGCAAAAATTGCTCATCTTGGTTTTTTATTAATGCTTGCCGGAATTGTTTCTAACGGTTATTTTGATATTACCAAAGAAACTCAATTAAAAATTGGCGAAAGCATTGAGGTTGCTTCTTTAAAACTAGAATTACAAAACACTCAATATTTAGTTGGTAAAAATTTTTTAAGTAATCAAGGTATTTTTTCTGTTAGCAAACAACAAAAACAGCTTGCTACTCTTACTCCTGAACTTCGATATTACCCCGTTGCAAATCAAACAACCAACGAAACTAGTATTTATCATTATTGGCTTGGTGATTTAGCTGTAGTTTTAGGCACTAAAGATGAGCAAAATAATTATGCAGTAAGAATTTATCATAAGCCACTGATTTATTTTATTTGGCTGGGAGTTTTGATGATATGTTCTTCGTTTTTATTTTTGAAACAACCGAATAAAAGGTAGGCTTTTAAATATTTCTTTTGGTGATTTAAGCTGATTATTTTCATTGAAAATAATTTCTTTACTAATATTGCCAAGATTTTGCCAAATATTTTTTACTTGTTGCTTGGTTTGGTATTTGTATTTTGCAAAAAGCACAATTCTGGTTATTTGCTTATTAATTTCTTGTTTGGTATTGTTTAAATTTGTGGTTTCATTGGCAAAAATTATGGCAACTTTTAAAATTATCGCAACAAGGGTGGCTCTTTTGCTATAATAACTAAAATCAGTAGAATTATCTTGAGAAATTTTCCAAAAATCATCGGAAATTTTGCTTAATATGCTTGCTGATGAAATTGTTTTGTAAAAATTTTGCTGTGTAAAATGAAAATCTCTAAAATATTGTAAAATATGCTTGATAATAATAGGCTCGTTAACTTGATATGAAAAATAATTATTGAGTAAAAAACTAATTTTTTCACTAATTTTTAAACCATGAAACAATGGATTGATATTAGCAATTTCATGCAATTTGATAGTTGATTGCTCTTGCATAAAATATAATAAATCAATAACTCCATTTGTAAAAATTAATTCTAAATATTTAGTTTCAATTTGGCTATTTTGACAAGCTAAAATTAAATTTTCTTGGCTAAAGCCACTTATTTTGGCTATTTTTAAGGCTTCTGTTAAGATTTTTTGTTTATTTTCTATGGAGTCTAGCAGCATAATTGATAAAATTAAAAGTGAGAAATGGCATAAAACCCAATATCAAAAAGCATTGTCATAAATTCTGTTCTTTTTTTACTAGTTTCGCAACCAATTAAAATACCAAATAATTGTTGATTGTGTTTAGTGGCGATGGCAATTAAATTAAAGCCAGCAGCTTTGGTATAGCCAGTTTTCATGCCTTCGGCACCAGTGTAATTGAGTAAAAATTCGTTATGAGAATAATATTTTTTACTTTTAATGATAGTTTTTTTCTTATTTTTTCTTATTTTAATGGTTTTGGTGTTGCTAATTTTAAATTCAGTAAGACCAAACATATGGTAAAACTCGGGAAAATCTCTTTTTACAGCAAAAGCTAATTTAGCTAAATCATGAGCGGTGGTGATTTGTTTTTCAGAATGTAGACCAGAAGAATTAACAAAAAAAGTGTTATTCATGCCTAGTTCTTGGGCTTTTTTATTCATTTCGTATGCAAAGTTCCGTTCGTCTTGGGCAATTGCTTCTGCCAGTGCTACGGCGGTTTCGTTGTAAGAACGAACTAACATTGCTTTTGTGGCTTCAAGCACCGAAATTTTTTGTTGTGGTTGCAAATTTAAGGTATTTACTTTATTTATCAAAGATACTTGATGAGCTTTTTGGGAAATGTTTATTTTTTGTTGCCATTGTAATTTTTTATTTTTTATGGCATCAAAAACTAAATAGGCAGTCATGACCTTGGTTAAAGAAGCAGGATAAATAATTTCGTTGGCATTTTTTTGCAACAATACTTGTTGTGATTTAGCATCAAAAACTAAATAGGTATTATTGGCAGAGCAGTTATTTTCAATGTCAAGAGCAAAAGCAGAGTTAAGGTTAAGAAAATTAATTTGGCATAAAATAACCAAAAAATATAAAAATATATTTGTTAAGTTTAGTTTCATAGTTGTTGAATGTTTTTTACAGCAATTTGCATTGGATTTTGTTGATTTTGCATCATGTTTAAAGAGATTAAGCAATCGTTTATTTGTTGTTGAGCAAGATTTTTATTATGCATTAAATTTAGGAGAGCCGAGTATATTTTATTTACTTGGCAATTATTTTGCAAAAGCTCTACAATTATTTCTTTATTTTGCAATAAGTTTAATAAATTAGCAAACTTTATTTTTGTTAAGATTTTAATAATTAAATAAGAAATGATATTAGCTTTATAAACAACAACCATCGGGGTTTGATGCATAGCAATTTCTAGAGTATTGGTGCCAGATTTTGCCAAGGCATAATTGCTGGCAGAAAAAGCTAAATCTTTTTGTTTGTGATCTATAAAAATGCATCTAGCCTTGATTTTATTTGCCATTTGTGGTATAATATTTTCGGTTTTTTGTGTAATAGATAAAACCACTACTAAATCTGGTTGTTGTTGCCAAATCTGATTAATAACTTCAATAAAAATTGGTAGTAAATATTTTATTTCCGACATTCTGCTACCTGGAGTTGCAAGTAAAATTGTTTGTTGTAAATTAATATTATATTTTTTTCTAAATTGTAAGTTATTTTCTTGTATTTGTGGTTGGCTTGGCATTTTTTGCAACAGCGGATGCCCAATAAAAACTGTTTTTAACCCATATTTAGTAAAATAAGGTGGCTCAAATGGTAAAAGAGTTAGTAATAAATTATAAAGTTTGGCAATTTTTTTAGCTCTTTTTGGTCTGTAAGCCCATACAGAAGGGGCAACTAGATGAATTTTTTTAATTGTGTTAAATATTGGTTGCTTGACGATTTTTTTTACTACTCGAAAGCAAAAATCAGGAGAATCGATAGTTATTAAATAATCTGGTTGATGATGTTTTATTGCTAAAGCAGTTTGTTTAATTCTGGTTAGTATTCTAAATAGATGAGGCAAAACTTCTATAAAGCCCATCACCATTAAATCGGTAATTGGAAAAATACTTTTCAAGCCTTGTTCTTGCATTAATCTGCCCCCAACTCCTACAAAAATGCAAGATGGATATTGTATTTTTAACTCTTTAATTAACTCACTTCCTAGTAAATCTCCCGAAGATTCGCCAGCAATAATAAAAAATTTTACCATATTTTATGCAATGAATATTGATTAATAAATAATTTTACTACCAAAATTATAAAAAAACATTGATATTTCGATTTTTTATAATTAGAATTTTTTTTTGAGTATTTTGTATTTAAACTATTTAATTTTAATATTATGTCAAGAAAAATAGCTGTAGCAGGTGCCACTGGTAATGTTGGTCGAGAAATTTTAAATTTATTAGCAGAAAGAAATTTTCCAGCAAGCATTGTTGTGCCTTTGGCATCGGCAAATTCTGTTGGTAAAAAAGTTTCTTATGGCAAACAAACTCTTACTGTGCAATCGTTAGCCGATTACAATTTTGCTGGCACATCTATTGCTTTGTTTTCTCCTGGCGGAAAAGTTTCTGCCGAGTTCGCTCCAAAGGCTGCTAAAGCTGGTTGTGTGGTAATTGATAACACCTCACATTTTCGTATGGATCCTGAAATTCCGTTAGTGATTCCAGAAGTGAACCCTCAAGATATTGGTTTATACAAAAAACGAAATATTATTGCTAATCCAAACTGCTCAACTATTCAAATGCTTGTTGTTTTAAAGCCTCTGCATGATTTTGCCAAAATTAAAAGAGTTGTTGTTTCTACTTATCAGGCGGTTTCGGGAGCGGGCAAAGAAGCGATGGATGAACTATATCAATCAACTAAAAAAATCTACGAAAATCAGCATTTGCCACCGCAAAAATTTAGCAAAAGAATCGCTTTTAATGTTATTCCGCAAATTGATGTTTTTATGGAAGATGGAGTAACTAAAGAAGAGTGGAAAATGAAAGTTGAAACTAAAAAAATTCTCGATCAAAATATTTTAGTTGAGGCAACTTGTGTGAGAGTGCCAGTTTTTAATTGCCACTCCGAAGCGGTTAATATTGAGTTTGAAAAGCCAATAACTCCTAATCAAGCCCGAGAATTACTCGATAATGCTGAAGGTATTTTAGTTGTTGATAAACCAGAGCAAATGCAGTTTATTACTCCTATTGAGGTTTCGGCACAAGATCCTGTTTATGTTTCGAGAATTCGCCAAGATAAATCTTTAAAAAATGGTTTATCAATGTGGATTGTGGGCGATAATCTTAAAAAAGGTGCGGCACTTAATGCTGTGCAAATTGCCGAAATGTTAATAGCAGATTACGCCTTATAAATATTAATTAATCTTTTTGTTTTATGTCTTCTAATAATCCAAAGTTTCGCAATTTACTAGAAAGAATCAAGCAAAAAATTTTAAAAATTGAAGGTAAAGATCTTGAAACAAAAAACGAAAATAAGATAGTTGAAAATAATCAAGAAAAGTCAAATGCTGAAAAGAAAACATTAAACACACCTCCGCCAATTGATAATGATCAAAACTATCTCGATGAAATTAAAAATTTGCTCGAGCAAGAAAAACAATTGAAAAACAACGAGTCCTTACAGGAGAAGCCTCAAAATCGGTCAGAAGAAAGGTTAAATTTAGATGAATTATCGCAAAACAAGCAGTCAAGTGAGTTTATTTTAGAAAATACAGAGCAAAACACAATAGATTTGCAACAAAATAATTCGCAAAATTTTTTAACTCAACAGCCACAAATAAATGAAGATTTAGAGCAAGATGAAGAGTCGCACGAAAATGAAGATTTAGAGGCAGATGAAGAGCCACAGGAAAATGAAGATTTAGAGGTAGATGAAGAGCCACACGAAAATGAAGAGCCGCGGGAAAATGAAGAGTTAGAGCAAGATGAAGATTTAGAGCAGTTAAAATCAAACAATGTTTATGAAGATGTTTTACCAAAAAATCTAGATCATCAAACTGCCCAAAATACAAAACAAGCAAATCCAACCACATCTGAAGATGTTTTTAATAATATGTTTGACAACAATTCAAATAAATTGAAACAAAACTCTCCACATTACGAAGATGATGATGATGATTTAGTTTTTCACTATACTGCATCTGTTAATAAAGCACCGCAAAACGAATCTCTAAAACCACTTCACAATCAGCAAGAACAAGAGCAGGAGCAAGAACAAGAGCAGGAGCAAGAAATTTTTATCGCTAGTGAAAATGATAATCTAGATGATGAAGATTTGGCAACTCATCTTAAATCTTCTTACAACAATTTTGATGATGAATTTTTAGATGATTCTGATATAAATATTATTGAAAATAATCAAGATGTAGCAATTGATGAAAATCTAGAAAATACATACACAAAGTTAATTTTTAAAGAAGAACTCCAAAATCAGGAGTTAATTTCTAATAATACAATACCTGACCAAAGTTCGGTTATGCCAGAAAATGATGTTTTATTAAAGCCAGAAATAAATCAACAAAGTAAATCATCAGATTACATTGAAAATAATCCAATAATAACCGATTTTAATATATTAAACACAGCTTCAAATGCAGAAAATATTCTGCAAAATAATTTTGTAGTAGATGATTTTTTAACCCAAAATATCGCATCAGAAATTATGAATGATAATAAATCTATTATTAATGCACAAACTCAAAATGAAGTAAGACAATCTTTGAAAAAACTTCATCAAACTAAACAAGCAATTGATAATGCTAACCATATGCTTTCAAACGAAAATCTTGCTATGCTGATTTCAGATATGCTAGAGCCAAAGCTTACAGAGTGGCTAAATAACAATTTAAGTTCTATGGTTGAAAAAATTGTGCAAGAAGAAATAAATAAGCTTTTTACCAATAAAAATAACTAAAAAATACTTGCTTAATAGAAAATATTCTTTACAATATTTGATAATTTTTTATTTTCTTAATTATATTATATGAAAAAACATCATAACAAAAGGCATTTAAAGCAAGCATTTTCAATAATCGAAATATCAATAGTTATTATTGTAATTGGTATTTTAATTGTTGGTATTGTCAAAGGCAAAGATCTTTATATTGTTGCAAAATCTTCAACCGCTAAAAATCTTACTAATAATTCTCATATTGTTAGAATTAAATCTTTAGCTACTTGGCACGATTCTTCTGTTAGCGATTTTGGTTTAGGTGATAAGTTAAAAGATGAGTCTATTTTAGAAAACTGGCCAGATATATCTCCATTTGGCAAGGGTTTATCAAGGGGCGGCACCTCTTTATCTTGCGCTCCTGCAGGAAATTGTAAATATCTAGAAGATGGTATTTCTAACATTCCTGCGGTTAATTTTTCTAATAATGCTACATTTACTGGTAGCACTAATTTTTCTGCTACTAATAATTATACAATAGTTTTGGTTTTTTCTTTTAATAATAGCTCTGTTAATCAAAGAATTCTTAACATAGGAAATGTTTCTATAAACTATCTTACAACATCTGAAAAATTATCAATTATTAGCGGAACTAATTCTTTTGAAGTGGCTAATTTTCCTTCTAAATGTCAATCAGTTTCTAGTTCTTTTGTTTGTGCCGTAGTTATTTCTAAACAAACAACAGGTGTTGCCAACAGCTCTGTATATATAAATAGCATGGTTAAAGAAACAATACTAGATTCTACAGCAACCTTGCCAGATTTTACCGAATCATCAACATTAACAATTGCTGGCCCTTCTGCTGTTGCGGCTAACTCTATTCCTGCTCTAAACAATTTTTCTGGAAATTTTTCAGAAGTAATGCTGTTTAACGATTATTTTTCTGCTAAAGAAGTAAATAAACTAATGAAAGAATATATTGCTAAAAAATACTCAATTTTCATAAAAGAGGGTTCTCAAGCTGCCACAACTAGCACTGGTGGAACTAGCACTGGCACAGGTGGAACTGGAACTGGAACTGGTGGAACTGGAGCTGGAACTGGTGGAACTGGAACTGGAACTGGCACAGGTGGAACTGGAACTGGTGGCACTGGAACTGGCACAGGTGGAACTGGAACTGGTGGCACTGGTGATGGCACTGGAACTGGTGGCACTGGAACTGGATCTTAATTTGTCTCTCTAGAATTTTTTAACAACAAATATTAATTTAAACTTTATAAAAATGTCGGTTCTTGTTAATTACAACACAAAAGTTATTTGTCAAGGCTTTACGGGTTCGCAAGGCACATTTCACTCTGAGCAAGCAATTGCTTATGGCACTAAAATGGTAGGCGGAGTTACACCAGGCAAGGGGGGCACTACTCACTTGAATTTGCCGGTTTTTAACACTGTGCAAGATGCTAAACACAAAACAGGTTGCAATGCTTCAGTAATTTATGTGCCACCAGCTTTTGCTGCTGATGCCATAATAGAGGCTATCGATTCTGAAATAGAGCTTATAGTATGTATTACCGAAGGCATTCCAGTGCTTGATATGGTAAAAGTTAAAAAAGCCTTATGCGGTTCAAAATCTCGTTTAATTGGTCCAAATTGCCCTGGTGTTATTACTCCTGGCGAATGTAAAATTGGTATTATGCCAGGTCATATTCATCAAAAAGGTAAAATTGGTATTGTTTCTCGTTCTGGCACTCTTACTTATGAAGCAGTTCATCAAACTACCAAGGTTGGTTTGGGTCAAACAACTTGCATTGGTATTGGAGGCGATCCTGTTAATGGCACTAATTTTATTGATTGTCTAGATATGTTTTTATCTGATCCTCAAACCGCTGGCATTATTATGATTGGCGAAATTGGTGGTACCGACGAAGAAGATGCGGCCGAATTTTTAAAACTTGAAGCTAAAAAAGGTCGAAAAAAACCAACCGTTGGCTTTATTGCTGGCAGAACTGCCCCTCCAGGTAGAAGAATGGGCCATGCTGGTGCTATTATTTCTGGTGGCAAAGGTGGAGCAGAAAATAAAATTGAGGCAATGAAATCTGCTGGAATGGTTGTTTCTGATAGTCCTGCTATTCTTGGCAAAACTATGCTTGAAATACTATAAAACTATCATCAATTATTTTTTTATAATCTAATCCATTTTTTATTTTTAAACACATAAGGTGCTTTTAGCTATTTTTTAGCTAGATATTATTTTATATCATTTCAACTTTAAAATTAATCAATCTAACAATGTATGTTAAGTTGAAATGGTATTAGTTGTGCTAACCGCAAACAACACGATTATTTTAGTTGTGCTAACCGCAAACAACACGATTATTTTAGTTGTGCTAACCGCAAGCAACACGATTATTTTAGTTGTGCTAACCGCAAACAACACGATTATTTTAGTTGTGCTAACCGCAAGCAACACGATATATTTAATATGAGGCTAAAAACTAAAATTAAAACAAAATGCAATCTTTATAAATTTAAAAATAAGAAATGGTATCATATTTTAATCTTTAATTTAATAAACTGCTATATTTCATTTTGCAAAAAAAAGATAGTTTATTCTTTTTTATAACAAAATACTTGGCTTTTTTATTTTAGGCTTCTTATAATATTTGTTTAATATCTATATCATTCAACTTAACATACATTGTTGATATTTAATAAATCTAACTTCATCTTTTTGGCTAAAAAGCTTCAAAAAGCCTCAAGCTGTATAGATATACAGCTTTCGTTTTTTAAAGTTTTTATCTCAAAAATATTTTGTTAGATTGATTAATTTTAAAGTTGAAATGGTATAACACAACAACCAAACAAAAACAACTATGAAATTTTTTTTAGATTCTGCCGATATTAACGAAATCACTCAAATTGCTTCTTATGGCTTAATTGATGGTGTTACCACCAACCCTACTCTAATAGCTAAATCTGGTAAAAATTTTAAAGCAACCATTGCCGAAATATGCAATATAGTTGCAGGGCCAGTGAGTGCCGAAGTTGCCTCAACCGAATATGCACAAATGGTAAAAGAAGGCGAAGAGCTAAGTAAAATCGCCAAAAATGTTTGCATTAAATTGCCTTTAACTCTCG
>JACCDP010051247.1_pt1 | contig 20137 bp, 18 predicted proteins | sample 7445841 | NCBI WGS metagenome assembly JACCDP01 (sample SAMN15323441, study PRJNA562643) | freshwater metagenome | isolation source: river surface water | place: USA:Blue River Watershed | collected 2017-08-17
AGCAGCATCTGCCAACCCAGCCACGCGCCCAAAGCCGCCAGCAGCTTGAAGTCGCCGGGTGCCATGCCGATCTGCCCACGCCGCCGCTGGTAGCCGGCGGCGATGCTCCACAGCGACAGGTAGCCGGCCATTGCGCCGATGACGGAGCTCTGCAGCGAGACAGGCGTCCAGCCAATCAGCGAGGCGAGTACGCCCGCCCACAGCAAAGGCTGGTTGATGGTGTCCGGCAGCAGCGTGGTGTCCCAGTCGATCATGGCCAGGGCAATGAGGGCTGCGACGAAGCCGCACCACGCCAAGGTGGCGGGTTGCTCGCCGAAGCGCCACGAGAGGGCGGCAAAAGCCAGTCCGGTCGTGAGCTCCACGAGCGGATAGCGCGGGGAGATCGGTGCCTTGCAGGCAGCGCATTTGCCGCCGAGGCGCAGCCAGCCGATGAGCGGCAGGTTCTCGTGCCAGCGCAGCTGGTGTCCGCAGTGAGGGCAGCGTGAGCGCGGCGCAGCGATGCCGAACGGGGCCAGCGCTTCGATCTTCGTGCCGTAGTCATCGACCGCCTTGGCCAGCTTGTCAGCCTCCGCCTGCGGCACCTGCGCGACTCGCGCCATCGCCGCGGCATCGGTCAGTTGGGCTGCCGACTCATGCAGCCACTGGCGCTCCAGCATCAGCGGCAGCCGATGGATGACGACGTTCAGAAAACTGCCGATGCACAGGCCGAAAACGCCGAGCACCCAGGGAGAGAGCCAAAAAGACCAGTCGATGGAAGCAGGGGGCATGTTGGGCAGCGAAGAAAAGATGCGGGCAGCAATCTACCCGCATTTGGCGGCCTCGCCGCGCTGGCGTCAGACGACCTGGCCGAGCTTGAAGATGGGCATGTACATCGCCACGACGATGCCGCCGATCAGCACGCCGAGGATGACGATGATGAAGGGCTCCATCAGGCTGGACAGCGCCTTGACGGCCTCGTCCACCTCGTCCTCATAGAACTCTGCCGCCTTGGCCAGCATGTGGTCCAGCGAGCCCGACTCCTCGCCGATGGACGCCATCTGCAGCACCATCGTCGGGAAGATGCCTGCCGTCTGCATACAGGTCGTCAATGACGAGCCGGAGGACACGTCGCGCTGGATCTGCTCGGTGGCCTCCTGGAAGACGGCATTGCCCGAAGCGCCACCCACGGAATCCAGGGCTTCGACCAGCGGAACCCCCGCCGCGAACATCGTCGACAGCGTGCGGGTCCAGCGTGCGACGGCGGACTTGTACATGAGATCGCCGAACACTGGCACCTTCAGCAGGATGCGATCCATCCGCTTTTGCATGGGCACCGAGCGTTTCCAGCTCTGGATGAAGAAGTAGACGCCACCGCCGATGCTGCCGAAGATCAGCCACCAATAGGCGACGAAGAACTCCGACATGTTGATGACCACCATCGTTGGCGCCGGCAGATCGGCGCCGAAGGACTGGAAGACATCCTTGAACGCCGGCACCACGAAGATCATGATGACCGCGACGACGATGAACGCGACCGTCAGCACGGCGATCGGGTAGGTCAGCGCGGATCTGATCTTGTTCTTGATGGCGACCGTCTTTTCCTGGTAGATGGCCAGCCGGTCCAGCAGCGCTTCCAGGATGCCGCCGGCCTCACCGGCCTCGACCAGGTTGCAGTACAGCGCATCGAAATACATCGGATGCTTGCGGAAGGCCGATGACAGACTCGTACCGGTCTCGACATCCTGGCGGATGTCATTGAGCAGGCGCGTCAATCGTGGGTTGGTCGCGCCGCGAGCCACGATGTCGAAGGCCTGCATCAACGGCACGCCCGCACGCATCATCGTCGCCAACTGGCGCGTGAACACGGCGATGTCCTTCTGCTTGATGGCCGTGCCGCCACTGACGCGGCGCTTCTTGACCTTGCTGACCAGAATGCCTTGCCGCCGCAGCGTGGCACTGACCATGGCCTCACCGCCGGCGCGCAGTTCGCCCTTGACGATCTTGCCATGGCGATCTTTGCCTTCCCATTCGAAGACAAAGTCCTTCACGCCCTTGGCTGTGGCTGCGGCAGTGGCCATGCTTCTATTGCAACTTTCTTATTCGTTGGTGGCGGACAGAACTTCTTCCAGCGTCGTGGTGCCGTTGCGAACTTTGACGAGGCCGGATTGACGCAGATCACGCACTCCGTCTTTCTGCGCCTGCGCGGCGATGTCCATCGCCGTACCTTGGGCCAGGATGATGCGCTGGATTTCTTCCGTGATGGGCATCACTTGGTAAAGGCCGAGACGTCCGCGGTAACCGTTTGTGCAGCTGCCGCAACCCACGGCGCGATAGGGTTTCCAGTTGCCGTCGAAGTCCGTCTCGGCGAAACCGGCTTTCAGCATCGCATCCCTGGGATAGTCCGCCGGGGCTTTGCAGCTCTCGCACAGCCGGCGCACCAGACGCTGCGCCGTGATCAGCAGCACGCTGGACGCGATGTTGAAGGGCGCAACACCCATGTTCAGCAGTCGGGTCAGCGTCTTCGGTGCATCGTTCGTGTGCAGCGTCGACATGACCATGTGGCCGGTCTGGGCAGCCTTGATGGCGATGTCGGCGGTTTCGAGGTCACGGATTTCGCCGACCATGATGATGTCGGGATCCTGGCGCAGGAAGGACTTTAGGGCCGCCGAGAAGTTCAGGCCCGCCTTGTCGTTGACGTTGACCTGATTGATGCCTGGCAGGTTGATTTCGGCCGGATCCTCGACGGTGGAGATGTTGACGCCGGGCTGGTTGAGGATGTTCAGGCAGGTGTAGAGCGACACCGTCTTGCCGGAGCCGGTCGGGCCGGTCACGAGCACCATGCCGTAGGGGCGGTAGATGGCCGCCAGCAAGCGATCTTTTTCGATCTTCTCGTAGCCCAGCGCATCGATGCCCAGCTTGGCCGACGAGGAATCCAGAATACGGATGACGATCTTCTCGCCGAACAGCGTGGGCAGTGTGCTCACGCGGAAGTCGATGGACTTGGTGCCGAACTTCAGCTTCATCCGGCCGTCTTGCGGCACGCGCCGCTCGGCGATGTCGAGCCGCGAGATGACCTTGATCCGTGATGACAGCTTGTCCTTGATCGCGATCGGTGGCTGCGTGATCTCGCGCAGTTCGCCGTCGACGCGGAAGCGGACGCGGTAATGGAACTCGTAGGGTTCGAAGTGCAGGTCGGATGCGCGCAGGTTGATCGCATCGACGAGCATCTTCTGCAGGAAGCGCACGACTGGCGCATCTTCGACGTCAGCGAGTTCGGCTGCCGCCTCGGGCTGAGCCGACGAATCATCTTCGGCGATGTCGAAATCGATATCGCCGCCAGCGATGCTTTCCAGGGCTTCCGCGGTCGTGGCGGCCGAGCCGGCCAACATCTTCGCTAGCTTGTCGTGCTCAACGATCACCCACTCGGGCTGCAGCTGTGTCGCAAACTTGATGCGCTCGATGACTTCCAGGTCTGTCGGGTCTGCCCCACCGACAAACAGCCGGCTGCCGCGCCGCGACAGGGCGACAACCTGGTATTGCAGCGCGAGCTTGGCGTCGATGACGTCTTTTGGCATCCGCTGGGGATCCATTGCCGACAGATCGAGCAAAGGCAGGGCCAGCGCGTTGGAAAGCGTATGCGCCAGGTCAAACGGCGTGACCTGGCCGCTTGCGATGAGCGTATTGACGAAGCTCGCCTTCTTCTCACGCGCTTGGCGAACCAAATCTTCGGCGGCCTTGGCCTGCAGTTTGCCGGCATGCACCAGCATGCGGGCAACGCCGGACAGGGAGGATTGGAGCGGCTCGGCGAGCGGTGTTTCCACGAGGGTGGAGTCGGTGTCGACTGAGGAGTAGGTTGGTCGATTGTGCCAGCGAGCTGTAACGGCTCACGGGGGCATGCTGCCGTGATAACAGCAATTTACAGTCTTGCAATGTGACGTGCGTCTCGTTGCGTCGACTCTTGCTTTCGGGCGCGGGTGCTGCTCGTCGTGGCGGGCTGCGTTGCGATGGTTGCAGCCTGACGGGTCACATTTGCCGATCCGAGCTGGCGGAAGGCCGCTCTCCGGGACCGCTCCCGCCGGGTGCTCGGTGGAGAAGCTCGCGACGACGGGCTTGCCAGTGCTGGCGGTCACAAGGCGAGTTGACCAGTCAAATGCGCAGAGTTGACGCACCCCCAGAAATGCAAAAGCCGCGGAGTCCGCGGCTTTTGCAAATCCTTGATGCACAAGGAAAATCCTGGTCGGGGTGAGAGGATTCGAACCTCCGGCCTCTACGTCCCGAACGTAGCGCTCTACCAGGCTAAGCTACACCCCGATGTTTCAGTTGTTTGGCTTCACGAATGTCGCTCAACTGACTGAATTGCGAATTCTAGCAGAGATTCTGTCCACTGATTGCGAGGAAGCAATTTTAAGCTGTCGCTTGCGTGCTGCGCTTCGGTGCGAGCGGCTTCGCGCGTGGACTCCAGTGCGCCGGTGGCGCGCACGATCGCGACGATGTCCTGCAGCTTTTCGACTTCGCCGTGCTCGATGGCATGGCGCAGTAGGGCGCGTTGCTCGGGGGATCCCCGCTCCATCGCGATCAGCAGGGGCAATGTCGTCTTGCCCTCGCGCAGGTCATCGCCGATGTTCTTGCCAAGTTCCTGAGCGTCGCCTTCATAGTCGAGGACGTCGTCGATGAGTTGGAACGCGGTGCCCAGCGCGCGGCCATAGGCCGCGCAGGCTTCCTCGATTTCCGGCGACGAGTTGGCGAGGACGGCGCCCAGTCTGGCGCTGGCCTCAAAAAGCTTGGCGGTCTTGAACCGGATCACGCGCAGATAGCTCTCGACGGTGATGTCCGGGTCATGCATGTTCATCAGCTGCAGGACCTCGCCTTCTGCGATGACATTGGTGGCTTCGGCCAGCACGTCGAGTACGCGCATGTTGTTGGCCGACACCATCATTTGGAAGGCGCGCGAGTACAGGAAGTCTCCGACCAACACGCTGGCTGCATTGCCGAACAGCGCATTGGCCGTCGGCTTGCCTCGGCGCAGCGACGACTCGTCGACGACGTCGTCGTGCAGCAAGGTGGCGGTGTGAATGAATTCGACGACAGCCGCCAGGTCGAAGCGGGTTGCACCTTCAAAGCCCAGCGCGTTGGCAAACAGCAGCACAAGCTTCGGGCGCATCCGCTTGCCGCCGGCGTGCACGATGTAGTGGGCGATCTGGTCGATCAGCGCCACCTCGGAACTCAGGCGTTGTGCGATGACGGCGTCGACCTGACCCATTTCGGTGGTCAGCTGGGCAAGGGCCTCGGCAACTTGGGCTGGGGGCGAGGCAGACTCGACGCGCACTCTGGACTCTCTGGCTGTGAATCGCGGGATTATAGGAAGGCGCTTGCGCACGTCTGCTGGTCGTGGGCCGTCTGACAATTGCCCGCAAGGGCTGGTTGTCACGCGACTTGATGTGCGGGTATACTCGAGGGCTCTTCGCAGTTGGCGCATTTCGATGTGCCGGCGGCGCAGAGTGCAAGAAACGCAAGAAACACACAAAAAGGCCAGACGAGAGCGGCGACCGACAGGGCGTCGTTGAAAGTCGGGTGAATGCACCGTCAGGTGCGGAAGGATGAAGATGTACGCAGTCATCAAGACCGGCGGCAAGCAATACAAGGTTGCTGCCGGCGAGAAGATCAAGGTCGAGTTGCTCGATGCGGAAGTTGGCGCCGTGGTCACGTTGGACCAGGTGCTGGCAGTTGGCAGTGGTGACGGCCTGACGGTCGGCGCGCCGCTGGTCGCTGGCGCTACTGTCAGCGCCAAGGTCGTCAGCCATGGCAAGCACGACAAGGTTCGCATCTTCAAGATGCGCCGTCGCAAGCACTACAAGAAGAGCCAAGGCCATCGCCAGAACTACACCGAGCTGGAAATCAGCGCGGTCAACGGCTGATCTCAGTCGACTTACGCTAATTTCTAGGAGCTAACTCATGGCACAGAAAAAGGGCGGCGGTTCCACACGGAATGGCCGCGACTCCAAGCCCAAAATGCTGGGCGTCAAGGCTTACGGCGGTGAACTGATCTCCGCTGGTTCGATCATCGTTCGCCAACGCGGCACGAAGTTCCACCCCGGCGTGAACGTCGGCATCGGCAAGGACCACACGCTGTTCGCGCTGGTCGACGGCCATGTCAGTTTCACCACCAAGGGTGCAAGCAACCGCGCGACGGTCGTCGTCACGCCGCTGGCTGCTTAATTGCCGCCGTCGCGGGCGAGCGGATCGCCCGACAATCCCAAGCCCCGGCCTGCCGGGGCTTTGTCATTTCTGAAGTCTGGCGCGCCGCACGACGGTACCGGCCGGTCCAACCGAGCCATTACGATGGCTGCATCCCATGAAATTCGTTGACGAAGCCACCATTGACGTCGCGGCCGGTAACGGCGGCGCTGGCTGCGCGAGCTTTCGCCGCGAGAAGTTCATTCCGTTCGGCGGGCCGGACGGCGGTGACGGCGGCAAGGGCGGCAGCGTCTGGGCCGAGGCCGACCGCAACCTCAACACGCTGATCGACTACCGCTATGCGCGCCGCCACGAGGCGCGCAATGGCGAGGCCGGCCGTGGCTCCGACTGCTTCGGCGCGGCGGCTGACGACATCGTGCTGCGCATGCCGGTGGGCACCATCATCACGGACCTGGAAACCGAGTCTGTCATCGGTGAGTTGCTGGAGCCGGGTGAGCGCATCCTGCTGTGCAAGGGCGGTGACGGCGGCTTCGGCAACCTGCATTTCAAGACCTCGACCAACCGCGCGCCGCGTCAGAAGACGCCGGGCTGGCCGGGCGAGATCAAGAAGGTGCGGCTGGAACTGCGCGTGCTGGCCGACGTGGGTCTGCTGGGCCAACCGAATGCCGGCAAGTCGACGCTGATCACGGCGGTGTCCAACGCGCGCCCGAAGATCGCCGATTACCCGTTCACGACGCTGCATCCCAACCTCGGTGTCGTGCGCGTGGCGCCGGAGAAGAGCTTCGTCGTGGCCGACATCCCCGGCCTCATCGAAGGTGCGGCCGAAGGCGCTGGCCTGGGCCATCAGTTCCTGCGCCATCTGCAGCGCACCCGGCTGCTGCTGCACGTGGTGGACCTGGCGCCCTTCGACCCCGAAGTCGATCCCGTCAAGGAAGCCAAGGCCATCGTGGCCGAATTGAAAAAGTACGACGCCGAGCTGCATGCCAAGCCGCGCTGGCTGGTGCTCAACAAGCTCGACATGGTGCCGCAGGAAGAGCGCGCCGCGCGGGTGAAGGATTTCATCAAGCGCTACAAGTGGAAGGGCCCGGTCTTCGAGATCTCCGCCCTGACCCGCGAAGGGTGCCAGCCCCTCATCCACGCGATCTACGACCACGTCGCTGCGGAGCAGCGGGTGATCGAGGAGCGTGACGTGCGTTTCGACACCCCAAACCCCGAAGACTCCGCTACCGAATGAGCCTGCTCTCCAGTGCGCGCCGCATCGTCGTCAAAGTCGGCTCCAGCCTCGTCACGAACGAAGGGCGAGGTGTTGACGCCGAGGCGATCGCGAACTGGAGTCGGCAGCTGGCGGCCTTGGCAGGCGAGGGGCGCGAGCTGGTCATGGTTTCCAGCGGCGCCATCGCCGAGGGGATGAAGCGGCTGGGCTGGACGACCCGGCCCAAGGAATTGCACGAACTGCAGGCGGCGGCGGCCGTCGGCCAGATGGGCCTGGCGCAGATGTACGAGAGCCAGCTCAGCGCTCATGGCCTGCACAGCGCCCAGGTGCTGCTGACGCATGCCGACCTGGCCGACCGCGAGCGCTACCTCAATGCCCGCTCGACGCTGCTGACGCTGATGGCGCATCGCGTGTTGCCGGTCATCAACGAGAACGACACCGTCGTCAACGACGAAATCAAGTTCGGTGACAACGACACGCTGGGCGCGCTGGTGGCCAACCTCGTCGAAGCTGACGCGCTGATCATCCTGACCGACCAGCGCGGCCTGTACTCGGCCGACCCGCGCAAGGACCCACAGGCCCGTTTTATCGACAACGCCCAGGCTGGCGATCCGGAACTCGAGCGGATGGCGGGCGGCGCCGGTTCCAGCATCGGGCGGGGCGGCATGATCACCAAGATCCTCGCGGCCAAGCGCGCCGCTGGCAGCGGTGCGGGCACGGTCATCGCCTGGGGGCGGGAGCCCGATGTGTTGCTGCGCCTGGCGCGCGGTGAGGCGATCGGCACGGCGCTGCATGCCGCGACGCCCAAGCTGCAGGCGCGCAAGCAGTGGATGGTCGATCACCTTCAGATGCGTGGCGCGGTGAGGGTCGATGCCGGCGCGCTGACCAAATTGCGTGGCGAGGGCAAGAGCCTGCTGCCCATCGGCGTCACCGAGGTGCAGGGCGACTTCCATCGGGGCGATGTCATCGCCGTGCTCGGGCCTGATGGCACCGAGCTGGCGCGCGGCCTGGCCAACTATTCGGCGGCGGAGTCGCGCCTCATCGCTCGCAAACCGTCCTCGGAGTTCGAGGCATTGCTCGGTTATGCGGCCGAGCCGGAACTCATCCACCGGGACAACCTGGTGCTGCGGTGAACGCCGCCGGGCAGGTGCCGCCGCGGCGCTTCAGCCGGGTGGGTCGTTGTCTGGCTGTGCGCCGTCCAGCGGCATCGATGCACTGTTGCGCTCCCGGTGGGACGGCCGCATGCCGGCGCGCAGGTAGCGGTTGTGATGATTGATGCGCGGCAGGAAGCGGGCGAGTTCCGTCAGCGCCATTTCGTAGACACCCCGCTTGAACTCGATGACCGCTTCCAGCGGCACCCAGTAGTCGTTCCAGCGCCAGGCGTCGAACTCGGGGTGGTCGGTGGCGCGCAGGTTCATGTCGCAGTCGCGGCCCAGCATCTGCAGCAGGAACCAGATCTGCTTCTGCCCGCGGTAATGGCCGCGCGCATCGCGGCGGATGAAGTGCTCGGGCACCTCATAGCGCAGCCAGTCGCGCGTCCGCGCAATGATGCGCACATGCTCTGGAGTGAGCCCCACTTCTTCGTGGAGCTCTCGGAACATCGCCTGCTCGGGCGTCTCACCGTGTTTGATGCCCCCTTGCGGGAACTGCCACGAGTGCGTCCTGATGCGTTTGCCCCAGAAAACCTCGTTGCGTTGGTTGAGCAGGATGATGCCGACGTTGGGGCGGAAGCCTTCACGGTCGAGCATAATCAACCTCAAATCTCTAGTTGGTTCGATTATTGCATCGGGCCGCGATTGCGGTAGCGCCCTCGCTAACCCGAAGAGTTGCCCCCGTTTTCTGTTGAGTTCGGCCGGGTTTTCACCCGGCTTTCGCATTCCAGTCGCCCATGAAAGCCTCTCAGTTCTTCGTCTCCACCCTCAAGGAAGCGCCCGCCGACGCAGAAGTGGTCAGCCACAAGCTCATGATGCGCGCCGGCATGATCAAGCGCCTGGGTGCGGGCATTTACAACTACATGCCGATGGGTCTTCGCGTCATTCGCAAGGTCGAGCGGATCATCCGCGAGGAGATGGATGCGGCCGGCGCGGTGGAGTGCCTGATGCCGGTCATCCAGCCCGCCGAGCTGTGGCAGGAGACGGGCCGCTTCGACAAGATGGGGCCGGAGCTGCTGCGCGTGAAGGATCGCCACGGCCGCGACTTCATCGTGCAGCCGACGAGCGAGGAAGTCATCACCGACATCGCCCGCCAGGAGCTGCGCAGCTACCGCCAGCTGCCGAAAAATTTCTATCACATCCAGACCAAGTTCCGCGACGAGCGTCGCCCGCGCTTCGGCCTGATGCGTGGCCGCGAGTTCACGATGAAGGACGCCTACTCCTTCGACCGTGACGTGGAAAGCGCCGGCCGCAGCTACGACAACATGTACGCGGCCTACTGCAAGATCTTCGACCGCTTCGGCCTCCAGTACCGCGCCGTTGCGGCGGACACCGGCGCCATCGGCGGCGACCGCTCGCACGAGTTCCAGGTCATCGCCGAGACGGGGGAAGACGCCATCGTCTATTGCCCCACCAGCGATTACGCGGCCAACATGGAGCTGGCCGAAGGCGTGGCGCTGATCGCCCAGCGCGGTACTGCGACCCAGGCGCTGGCCAAGACGCCGACGCCGGGCAAGAGCACCTGCGCCGACGTCGCCGAGTTGCTGGGCCTGCCGCTGGCGCAGACCGTCAAGTCGCTGGTGCTGGCCACCGACGAGCTGGACCAGCACGGCAGCATCGTCAAGACCCAGGTCTGGCTGCTGCTGGTGCGCGGTGACCATGAGCTCAACGAAGTGAAGGCGGGCAAGGTCGAGGGCCTGAAGGGCGGTTTCCGCTTCGCGACGGGCGGCGAGATCGACGCGCACTTCGGCTGCAAGCCGGGCTATCTGGGCCCCATCGGCCTGAAGGCGCCGCTGAAAATCGTCGCCGACCGCACCGTCGCCAACATGGCCGATTTCGTCTGTGGCGCCAACGAGGTGGACTTCCACTTCACCGGCGCGAACTGGGGCCGCGACCTGCCCGAACCCGACGTCGTCGCTGACATCCGCAACGTCGTTGCCGGCGACCCGTCGCCGGACGGCAAGGGCGTGCTGGCCATCCAGCGCGGCATCGAGGTGGGCCATGTGTTCTACCTCGGCACCAAGTACTCGGCCGCGATGAACGCGACCTTCCTGGACGAGAACGGCAAGCCCAAGCTGCTGGAGATGGGCTGCTACGGCATCGGCGTCACGCGCATCCTGGGCGCGGCCATCGAGCAGAACCACGACGCGCGCGGCATCATCTGGCCGGACGCGATCGCGCCGTTCACGGTGGTCATCTGCCCCATCGGCGCGGACCGCAGCGCCGAGGTCAAGGCCGCCGCCGACAAGCTCTACGACGACTTGAAGGCGCTGGGCGTGGACGTGTTGCTGGACGACCGCGGCGAGCGCCCGGGCGCGATGTTCGCCGACTGGGAACTGATCGGCGTGCCGCACCGCGTCGTGCTGGGCGACCGCGGCCTGAAGGAAGGCCAGGTGGAGTACCAGGGCCGTCGCGATGACGCCGCGACCAAGGTCGCCGTGGTGGACATCGTCGGTCATCTGAAGGGCTTGCTGAAGCTTTGATGCGGCCTACCCGGCGCATTGCCGTCCTGGGACTGCTCGCCGCGCCGTTCGGCGCGCGGGCCGGCGCACAGATCGAGGAGCCGCTGGCGGACTCGATCCGCTCGGCGCTGAGCGCCTCCATCGCGCAGGCCGCGCCGCCGCGGCCGAAGTTCGATGACACCGAGGCGCGCATGGCCTACCTGCGCTGGCTGGGTGAGATGAGCGAGCGGCTCAAGAAGCGCAAGACGGAGACCCAGATCCGCATCGAGTTCCTCGAGACCGTCTGGTACGAGGCCAAGCGCGCGGGCCTGGAGCCCAGTCTCGTGCTCGGGCTGGTGCAGGTGGAGAGCGGCTTTCGCAAATACGCGATCAGCTCCGCCGGCGCGCGCGGCTACATGCAGGTGATGCCGTTCTGGACCAGGAGCATCGGCGACGGCAATGCGTCGGCGCTGTTCCACATGCAGACCAACCTGCGCTTTGGCTGCGTGATCCTGCGCCACTACCTCGACATCGAGAAGGGCGACCTCTACCTGGCGCTCGGCCGGTATAACGGCAGCCGCGGGCGGCCGGAGTATCCGAACGCGGTGTTCGCCTGCCGGCGTCAGTGGTTGCTGCCCGGCGAGAAGTAGTCGGCCGCCATGGCTTGTGGCAGTGCGCGTGGCTGCGGTTAGGCTACGCGGTTTCGTCCACAAGACCGCTCATCGATGCCCGCTGCCTCTCGCTTCGCGCCCATGATCCTGTCTGCCCTGCTGGCCACTGGCCTGGCGGGTGCGCAGACCCCCGACAACCCGCTGTTCAAGCCCAGCCCGCTGCCGCTGCAATACCCGCAGTTCGACAAGGTCAGCGATGACGATTTCGCGCCGGCGCTGGAGCGCGGCATGGCCGAGCAGCTGGCCGAGATCCAGGCGATTGCCGACAACCCCGCCGCGCCCACGTTCGACAACACCATCGTCGCGTGGGAGAAGAGCGGCCGCCTGCTGAACCGCACGACGACGCTGCTGTTCAACCTGCTGGGGACCGACGCCAACCCGGCGCGCCAGAAGCTGCAGACCGATTACGCCGCCAAGCTCGCGGCGCAGCGCGACGCCGTGCTGCTCAACCCCAAGCTGTTCGCACGCATCGAGGTGCTGTACGCGGCGCGTGACAAGGCGGCCCCCAACGCCGAGGGCAAGCGCCTCATCGAGCGGTATCGCCGCGAGATGGTGCGCGCCGGGGCGTTGCTGAGCGACGAGCAGAAGACCCGCATGAAGGCGATCAACGCCGAACTCGCCACGCTGACGGCCAGCTTCAACAAGGCCGTGCTGGCCGAGGTGAACGATTCGGCCGTCGTCGTCGACAGCGCCGACGAACTCGCCGGCCTCACGCCCGCCCAGATCGCCGCTGCCGCCGACAACGCCAAGAAGCGCGGCCTGGAAGGCAAGTACGCCATCGCGCTGCTGAACACCACCATCCAGCCCTTCGAGACCGACCTGCAGAACCGCGCACTGCGCGAGCGCCTGCACAAGGCCTCGATCGCCCGCGGCGCCCGTGGCAACGCCTTCGACACGCGGGCGACGCTGTCGCGCGTCGTGGCGCTGCGCCAGGAGCGCGCCGCACTGCTGGGCTATGCGACGCCTGCGGCCTTCGTGCTGGAGGACGAGACCGCCAAGTCGGCCGATGCCGTCAACGCCATGCTGCGCCAGCTGGCGCCGGCGGCGGTTGCGTCTGCCAAGCAAGAGGCTGCGGAGCTGCAGAAGCTCATCGACAGCGAGCAGGCCGCCAAGGGCCAGCCCAGCTTTGCGCTGCAGGCCTGGGACTGGAGCTACTACGCCGACAAGCTGCGTTCGGCCAAGTACGGCTTCGACGAGAGCCAGCTCAAGCCCTACCTGGAAATCACCAGCGTGCTGGAGCGCGGCGTGTTCTTCGCCGCGCAGCAGCTGTACGGCATCACGTTCAAGCGCCGCACCGACCTGCCGGTCTACCGCGACGACGTGTGGACCTACGACGTGTTCGACACCAACGGCAAGCAGCTGGCCATCTTCATCGCCGACATGTATGCGCGGCCGTCCAAGCGCGGCGGTGCGTGGATGAACTCCTACGTCAGCCAGAACCCGCTGGAGGGCACGCAGCCCGTCGTGGCCAACCACCTCAACATCCCGAAGCCGGCCGCTGGCGAGCCGACGCTGCTGACCTGGGACGAGGTCAACACGATGTTCCATGAGTTCGGCCACGCGCTGCACTACATGTTCAACAAGGGCCGCTACCCGAGCCTGGCCCGTGTGCCGCGCGACTTCGTCGAGTACCCCTCGCAGGTCAACGAGGTCTGGGCCGACTGGCCCAGCGTGCTGGCCAACTACGCCAAGCACTACCAGACCGGCGCGCCCATGCCGCGCGAACTGCTGGACAAGGTCGCCCGTGCCAAGCGCTTCAACCAGGGCTACATGACCGTCTCCTACCTGAGTGCGGCTATCGTCGACCAGCGCCTGCACCAGCTGCCCGCCGGCCAGGCGCCATCGGCCGAAGACATCGTTGGCTTCGAGGCCAAGGCGTTGAAGGACGAGGGCATCGACTTCGGCCCCGTGCCGCCGCGCTACCGCCTGCCGTACTTCAGCCACATCATGGGCGGCTACTCGGCTGGCTACTACGCCTACATCTGGAGCGAAGTGCTGGACGCCGACACGGTGGAATGGCTCAAGGCCCATGGTGGCCTGAAGCGCGCCAACGGCGATGCGCTGCGCAACAAGCTGCTGTCGCGCGGTGGCAGTGAAGACGCGATGGTGCTGTTCCGCAACCTCGTGGGCCACGGCCCCGACATCAAGCCGCTGCTGGAGCGGCGTGGTTTGGTGGTGCAGAAGCCCTGACGTGGCTGGCGGAGGCGTCGGCTGACGCCTCCGATGGCGCAGGCCTCAGAGGCCCGTCCAGGCCTTGGGCTGGGCGGCCGTGATGCCGGCCAGCTCCAATACCCGCTCGGCCGTCTCGTTGACCATCTCGTCAATGGACTTGGGGTGGTGATAGAACGCCGGCAGCGGCGGGAAGCAGATGCCGCCCATCTCGGTCACCGCGACCATGTTGCGCAGGTGGGCCAGGTTCAGCGGCGTCTCGCGCACCATGAGGATCAGCCGGCGGCGTTCCTTCAGCGTGACGTCGGCGGCGCGCGTCAGCAGGTTGTCGCCCAGGCCGTGCGCGATGGCGGCCAGCGACTTCATCGAGCAGGGCGCGACGACCATGGCGGCGGTGCTGAAGCTGCCGCTGGCGATGCAGGCACCGATGTCGCCGGGCGCGTAGGCGTGGTCGGCTTCGGCTTCCAGCGTGGAGCGATCCAGGCCCAGCTCGTGGTGGGCATTCAGGATGCCGGCTGGCGTGGCGATCAGGTGCGTCTCGACGCCCAATTCACGCGCGCGGCGCAGCAGCCGCAGCGCATAGGCCGCGCCGGTCGCGCCCGTGAGGCCGACGACGAGTCGCTGCGGCATGTCAGGCCTGGGTGAGGGCCTGCTGCAGTTCACCGGATTCGTACATCTCCATCATGATGTCCGAGCCGCCGACGAACTCGCCGCCGATGTAGAGCTGGGGGATGGTGGGCCAGTTGGCGTAGTCCTTGATGCCCTGGCGCACGGCCTCGTCTTCGAGCACGTTGAAGGTCTTGATATCGGTCGCACCGGCAGCCTTCAGGATCTGGATGGCGCGGCCGGAGAAGCCGCACATCGGGAACTGGGCCGTGCCCTTCATGAAGAGCATGACGCGGTTGGACTTGACCAGGTCGTCGATGCGTTGCTGAACGTCGCTCATTGCAGTCCTCGGATAAGGCAAAGCAGCAATTATCCCGGAGCGCCCCGGCACCCGCCTCAATAGCTGTAGGCCAGGCCCAGCTGCAGCAGGGGCTTGAAGCGCAGGTCGCGCATCGCGTCTTCCACGCCCTGGGCGCTGCTGCGGCCCAGGCGCAGGCTGCCCGACATCAGGCCCAGGTCGGCGCTGAAGGCCAGGCCGCCGCGCTTGAGCCACCCGGTGTAGCCGATGCCCACATACGACAGGTTGGCGCTGGGCTCGAACGCGTAGGCATCGGGGCCGATGGGCACGAGCGCGCGACGCCCGGCCGCCACGGGCCCGCCGCCGAGTGCGAGACCGCCGCTGCTCTGCGACATGGACAGGGGCCCGACCATCAGGCCGCCGGTGGCTCGCAGGCCGCCGCGCAGGCGGGAGAAGTCGGCATGGGTCAGGTAGTAGTCGCCGAGCAGCGTGGCGCTGAGGATGTGCGAGCCGGCGAGGCGGGGTGTGGGCTCGGCGTGGGCGTCCAGGCTGTTGAGCTGCAGGCGGGCCTGCCATCGAAGCGGCTCGGCCCCTTGCGCCCAGGCAGGCGGCAGGGCCGTGAGGGTGGCGAGACTCAGAACCGCAGCGCTGGCGAGGCGGGACATGATCGACTCCTGCACGATGCAAACGAGAGGCATCGGGCTTCGATACTACGCCGGCCGCTTGGCCCCGCGTAAGAGAAAGTGAGGGCAAAACCTCACGCAAAACGGCGCGGTCTTCAGGCCTGCGGCGCCCTGCGGCCACCCGTGGCGCGGGGGCGTCCGGCGAGGTCCCGGCGCAGGCTGATGTCCTCGAAGCCGTCTGCGGTGAACTGTTGCGCGACTGCATCAGCCTGGTCCCAGCCATGCTCCAGCAGCAGCCAGCCGGCGGGCGCCAGATGCGCTGCCGCGCCGCCGATGAGGGCGCGCAAGTCGGCCAGGCCATCGCCACCCGGTGTCAGCGCGGTGATCGGTTCGTGGCGCAGGGCCGGCAGGTGGGGGTCGTCGCCGGCGATGTAGGGCGGGTTGCTGACGAGCAGGTCGAACCGCTGTGTGCCCAGGGGCGAGAACCAACTGCCATGGCGCCAGCCCACGTCCAGCCCCAGCCGCACGCCATTGGCGCGCGCCACCGCCAGCGCGTCGGCACTGAGGTCCACGGCCGTGACGCGGGCGCGCGGGCAGGCGGCCTTGATCGCCAACGCGATGGCGCCGCTGCCCGTGCCGAGGTCGGCGACGGCAGGCTCGCCGGGCAGGGTGTCCAGCAGCTCGAGCGCCCAGTCGACCAGCGTTTCCGTGTCGGGGCGGGGGATGAGCGTGGCCGGCGTGACCTGCAGGTTCAGGCCGTGGAAGGCCTGCCAGCCCGTCAGGTGAGCCAGCGGCTCGCCGGCGGCCAGCCGCCGCATCAGCTTGGCGGCACCGGGCACGAGGGCGTCGCCGTGCGTCACGAGCCAGGTGCGGCCCTGGCCGGTCAGGTGATTCAGCAGGGTTTGGGCATCGCCACGTTCGACGCCGAGCTCGCGCGCGAGGGCCAGCGCCGCGTCGACCGACAGTGCAGGCGTCACGCGCGGCCTTCTTCCAGCTGCGCGAGCTGGTCGGCCGCCTGCGCGGCCAGCAGGCCCTGGATGACGTCGCTCAGGTCGCCGTCCATGATCTGCCCGAGCTTGTAGAGCGTCAGGTTGATGCGGTGGTCGGTGAGGCGGCCCTGCGGGAAGTTGTAGGTGCGGATGCGGTCGCTGCGGTCGCCGCTGCCGATCAGGCCTTTGCGCGTGGCGGCTTCCTTGGCGGCGCGCTCGCTGCGCTCCTTCTCCTGGATGCGCGCCTGCAGCACTTGCAGCGCCTTGGCCTTGTTGCTGTGCTGGCTGCGGCCATCCTGGCATTCGGCCACGATGCCCGTGGGCAGGTGGACGACGCGCACGGCCGAGTCGGTCTTGTTGATGTGCTGGCCGCCGGCGCCGCTGGCGCGGAAGGTGTCGATGCGCAGGTCGGCCGGGTTCAGCGTGACGGCCTCGGCCTCGTCGGGCTCGGGCATCACGGCGATGGTGCAGGCGCTGGTGTGGATGCGGCCCTGCGTTTCGGTCGCCGGCACACGCTGCACGCGGTGGCCGCCGCTCTCGAACTTGAGGCGCCCATAAACGCCACCATTCGCGCCGTCGCCTTCGACGCGCACGACCAGCTCCTTGTAGCCGCCGAGATCCGACACGTTCTCGGACAGGATCTCCGTGCGCCAGCCCTGGCTTTCGGCAAAGCGCAGGTACATGCGCGCCAGGTCGCCAGCGAACAGCGCCGATTCGTCGCCACCGGTGCCGGCGCGGATTTCGAGGAAGGCGTTGCGCTCGTCGTCGGGGTCCTTGGGGATCAGCGCGAGCTGCAGCTCGTGGTCCAGCGTGGCCAGCGCCGCCTCGTTGCTGGTGATCTCCTCGCGGGCCATGTCGGCCATGTCGGGGTCGCTCAGCATGTCGCGCGCAGCGGCGAGGTCGGCCTCGTGCGCCTGGTAGCGGCGGTAGCGGTCGACCAGGCCCGAGACCTCAGACTGCTCGCGGGTCAGCGCGCGGTAGCGCTTCATGTCGGCAGCGATGCTGCCGTCGGCGAGGAGGGCGTCGAGCTCGGCGAGGCGAAAGCCGAGGCGGTCGAACTGCTGGCGCAGGGAGTCTTTCATGGGCGGCGATTCAAAAGGCAGTCAGGGCGGCGCGGTGTGCGCCGGGGCGGCGGCAGTTGAGCGCCGCTAGGACTGCCTGCCGCGCAGGAACAGGCGCGAGACGGTTTGTGCCAGTTGCAGGCGCTGTTCGCCGTCGCTCGCGTGCAGCTCGGCCAGCGTGCCGTGCAGCAGCTTCTGCGTCAGGCCCTTGGACAGCGCATCCAGCACTTCGTCGACATCGGCGCCCTTGGCGAGCAGCTTGCGCGCGCGGGCGATCTCGAGGGCGCGCCAGTCGTCGGCCTGCGCGTGCAGGGCCTGGATCAGCGGCACCGTGTGGCGCTGGTCCAGCCAGTGCATGAAGCTCTGCACGCCGGTCTCGACGATGGCCTCCGCCTGGGCCACGGCGGCCTGGCGCTTCTCGCCGGCCGTCTGCACCTGCACGGCGAGCTCGTCGACGGTGTAGAGGTAGACGTCGTCCAGCTGGCCGACTTCGGGTTCGATGTCGCGCGGCACGGCCAGGTCGACCATGAACATCGGGCGGTGCTTGCGCTTCTTGAGCGCGCGCTCGACGGCGCCCAGGCCGATCAGCGGCAGGCTGGAGGCCGTGCAGGAAACGACGATGTCGAACTCGTGCAGCCGCTCGGGCAGGTCCGACAGCCGCATGGCCTCGGCGCCGAAATGACCAGCGAGCTTCTCGCCGCGCTCCAGCGTGCGGTTGGCCAGCGCCATGTGGCGCGGCGTCTTGGCGGCAAAGTGGGTGGCGGTCAGCTCGATCATCTCGCCAGCGCCGACGAACAGCACGCGCGTCTTGGCGAGGTCTTCGAACAGCTGGCCGGCCAGGCGCACGGCGGCGGCGGCCATGCTGATGGAGTGGGCGCCGATCTCGGTGGCGGTGCGCACTTCCTTGGCCACCGAGAAACTGCGCTGGAACAGCTGGTGCAGCGTGGTGCCCAGGGCGCCGGCTGCATCGGCTTCCTTTACCGCCTGTTTCATCTGACCGAGGATCTGGGGCTCGCCCAGCACCATGGAATCGAGCCCGCTGGCCACGCGGAAGGCGTGGCGGGCCGCAGCGCTGCCCTGCATGACATAGGCGTGTTCGCGCAGGGCGCCGGCCTCCACGCCGCCCGCTTGCGCCAGCCACGCGATGGCCGGCTGCACCTGCGCCGGTGGCGCGGCCACGTAGACCTCGGTGCGGTTGCAGGTGGACAGGATGGCCGCCTCGGGCGTGCCGGGCAGCTTCTGGCGCAGGCCGGCGAGCGACGGGGCGAGCTGTTCCAGCGTGAACGCGAACCGCCCGCGCAAGTCCAGCGGAGCGGTGTTGTGATTCAGGCCGAGAGCGAAGACCGACATGGGGGCGGATTGTAGGATTCGCGGCCTTCGCTTCCCCCTGATACGGATCAAGCCCGCATGAGCCCCTTGGATGCTTTCTGGCACATCGCCAACTTGTTCGCGCCCGCCTGGGGGCTGGCGGCGTTGCTGGGGTTGGCGATCAAGCTGGCCTGGTGGCGCGAGGCGAAGGCGTTGCGGTGGCTGCGGCTGTGGGGCTGGGGTGCTGCGGGCGGCGCGCTGGCCGTGGTGGTGTCTCTGGTGCTGCTGGGCCGCGATGGCCGGATGGCGGGCTACGCGTTGCTGCTGCTCGGCGTGGCCCTGCCGCAGTGGTATTTGCTCAGCTTCAGGCGCTGAGCACCTCCTCGGTCGTGACCACCTCGCCGCGCAGCGAGTGTGCGTAGGCGGTCGTGATGCGCACGTCGACGAGCTGGTTCATCAGCCGCAGCGAGCCGGGGAAGTTGACGATGCGGTTGCACTCGGTGCGGCCCATCAGCTCGGAGGCGTCCTTGCGGGCGGTGCCGGTCACGAGCACCTTCTCGACCTTGCCCACCATGGCCTCCGAGATGGTCAGCGCGTGCGCCTCGATGGCGGCCTGCAGTTCCTGCAGGCGCCGGACCTTGGTCTCGTAGGGGGTGGTGTCTTCCAGTGCGGCGGCGGGCGTGCCGGGGCGCGGGCTGAAGATGAAGCTGAACGACGCGTCGAAGCCGACGTCGTGCACCAGCTTCATCAGCTTGGCATGGTCTTCGTCGGTCTCGCCGGGGAAGCCGACGATGAAGTCGCTGGCCAGGCGCAGGTCCGGGCGGATCGCGCGCAGCTTGCGCACGATGCTCTTGAACTCCAGCGCCGTGTAGCCGCGCTTCATCGCCATCAGGATGCGGTCGCTGCCGTGCTGCACCGGCAGGTGCAGGTGGTTCACGAGCTGCGGCACCTTGCCGTAGGCCTCGATGAGGCGCGGGCTGAACTCGTTGGGGTGGCTGGTCGTGAAGCGCAGGCGCCGGATGCCGGGGATCTCGGCCGCGTATTCCAGCAGCAGGGCCAGGTCGGCGTGCTCGCTCGTGTCGCCCATCTTGCCGCGGTAGGCATTGACGTTCTGGCCCAGCAGGTTGATCTCCATGACGCCCTGGTCGGCCAGGCCGGCGATCTCGGTCAGCACGTCGTCGAACGGGCGCGAGACTTCATCACCGCGCGTGTACGGCACCACGCAGTAGCTGCAGTACTTGGAGCAGCCTTCCATGATGGAGACGAAGGCCGAGGCGCCCTCGACCTTGGCCGGCGGCAGGTGGTCGAACTTCTCGATCTCGGGGAAGGAGATGTCCACCTGCGGGCGGCGCTGTTCGCGGCGGGCTTCCAGCATCTGCGGCAGGCGGTGCAGCGTTTGCGGGCCGAAGACGACGTCCACATAAGGCGCGCGC
>JACCDP011301446.1_pt1 | contig 20129 bp, 18 predicted proteins | sample 7445841 | NCBI WGS metagenome assembly JACCDP01 (sample SAMN15323441, study PRJNA562643) | freshwater metagenome | isolation source: river surface water | place: USA:Blue River Watershed | collected 2017-08-17
CGGGTCGCAAGGTCTGGGGCGTGTTTGGCGACGGCGAGATGGACGAGCCCGAGAGCATGAGCGCGCTGACCCTGGCCGCGCGTGAGAACCTGGACAACCTGGTGTGGGTGGTCAACTGCAATTTGCAGCGGCTCGACGGTCCGGTGCGCGGCAATTTCCGCATCATCGACGAGCTCGAAAAACTCTTTGCTGGCGCGGGCTGGAACGTGATCAAGCTGGTCTGGGGCAGCGACTGGGACGGCTTGTTCGCCCGCGACCAATCGTCGGCCTTGCTGCGCGCTTTTGCGGGCACGGTCGATGGCCAGATGCAAACCTTTGCGGCCAATGACGGGCGCTACAACCGCGAGCATTTCTTTGGTCAAAACCCCGAGCTGGCTCGCTTGGCGCAGGGGATGACGGACGAGCAGATCGATCGGCTCAAGCGCGGCGGTCACGACCTGGTCAAGATCCACGCCGCCTACGCCGCAGCCGCAGCCCACAAGGGCCAACCCACCGTGATCCTGGCGCACACCAAGAAGGGCTATGGCATGGGCTCGGCCGGTCAGGGCAAGATGACCACGCACTCGCAAAAGAAGTTTGATGAGCAGGAGCTGATTGAGTTTAGAAACCGCTTCAACCTGCCGCTGAGCGACGAGCAGGCCAAGGGCCTGGCCTTTTACCGGCCCGAGCCCGACAGCCCTGAGATGCAGTACCTGCATGCGCGGCGCAAAGACCTGGGCGGCTACCTGCCCAAGCGCCACACCGACTGCGAGCCGGTGCAGGTGCCGGCCCTTGAGAGCTATGCCCAGTTTGCATTGCAAGCCGGCGGCAAGGAAATGAGCACCACCATGGCCTTTGTGCGCATGCTGGGCAATTTGCTCAAGAGCCAGGCCTTGGGCCCGCGCATCGTGCCCATCGTGGCCGACGAGGCGCGCACGTTCGGCATGGCCAATTTGTTCAAGCAGGTGGGCATCTATTCGAGCGTGGGCCAGCGCTACGCGCCCGAGGACATCGGCTCGGTGCTCAGCTACCGCGAGGCGCTGGACGGGCAGATTTTGGAGGAGGGCATCAGCGAGGCCGGTGCGATTGCCAGCTGGACCGCCGCGGCCACGGCCTACAGCGTCCATGGCGTGGCCATGCTGCCGTTTTACATCTACTACTCCATGTTCGGCTTTCAGCGGGTGGGCGATGCGATCTGGGCGGCCGCCGACCAGCAGCCGCGCGGCTTTTTGCTCGGTGCCACGTCTGGGCGCACCACGCTGGGCGGCGAGGGCTTGCAGCACCAAGACGGCAGCAGCCACTTGTGGGCTGCGACCATTCCCAATTGCAAGGCCTATGACCCGGCCTTTGCCGGCGAACTGGCCGTCATCTTGGCCCGCGGCATGCAGGAGATGATGGTCGAGCAGCGCGACGTGTTTTATTACGTCACGCTCATGAATGCCAACTACGCCCAGCCCGATCTGCCGGCTGGGGTTGAAGAACAGATCATCCGCGGCGCCTATGTGTACGGCCGCTACGGACCGCCTGCGAAGTCGGGGGCCTCCCCGATGCCCGAGGTCACGCTCATGGGTTCGGGGGCCATTTTGACCGAGGTGATTACGGCGGCAGAGCTGCTGGCTGCCCAGGGTGTGCGCAGCTCCGTCCTCAGCGTGAGCAGTTGGAGCGAACTGGCCCGCGATGGTCAGGCTTGCGATCGTCTCTGGTTCGAGCGAGGTGAGCGGCGGCTCAGCTATGTGGCCGAGCAATTGCAAGCTACATCCGGTCCCATCATTGCCGCCAGCGATTACGTGCAGGCCGTGCCTGAAAGCGTTCGCGCTTATTTGCCGCAGGGCCGCAGCTACACCACTCTGGGCACTGACGGCTTTGGCCGCAGTGACACCCGATCGCAGTTGCGCCAGTTCTTCGGGGTGGACGCCGCCAGCATTGCGCGCGCAGCCCTCCTCGCCTTGGCTTAGTCAGGGGATCGACCTACCGCCGTCGAGAATAAGATCGCGTCTGTTTTTTGCAATCCGAACTGCAAAAAACCCGCCCCATGACTCCAGAGATTCCTTCAAGCCCGGCTGCGACCGCCCATCCTTCAAGCAAGCAAGCGGACCGATGGATGCAGCCGGTACCTGTGTCGCTGCTGGTGGCCGTCCTGAGCCTGGGGGCGGTGGCCGTGGCCCTGGTTTCTCAATACCGCTTTGGCATGCAACCCTGTCCCTGGTGCACGCTGCAGCGCCTGCTGTTTTTGCTGATTGCGGCTTTGGCTTTGGTGTCTGCCTGGCGGCCGACCGGATGGACCGCCCGGATTTCGGTCGGCTTGTGCTTGCTGTTTGTGGGGGCAGGTGTAGCCAGTGCCCTGTGGCAGCACCTGGTCGCATCCCAGAGTGCTTCATGCGCCTTGACCTTGGCCGATCGGATTCTGGAGGCCCTCGGCCTGATGAAACTGTTGCCTTCAGTGTTTGAGCCCAAGGGCTCTTGCGCCGACGCGGCCGTGCGTCTCTTGGGTCTGCCCTATGAGATGTGGAGTCTGTCCCTGTTTCTGGTGTGCGGCGGGCTGCTGCTGGTGCTTCTTCGCCTGGGCTTGCGGCGGCGCCTTTCATGACTCCATGAGCTCAAGTGCCTTGGGCTGCATGTTTTTGCCAGGCCTGCCGACACAACCAAAAGGTACTTTTTGAATAGGGTGCGAGTCTCCAGGGTCTCGCCCCATGGATCGGTGCACGGAATTCGCCCGCCGCTTGATCCGGGAGCGCGCTGCCTGATACCGCGATCAGTTCGAGCGCTACAGCGCCGGGTCAGTGTTGCCGGCGCCCAGAGTCCCCGGCTGCCTCCGCACACCGGACCGCTGCGGGCAGGGAGCCTGCGGTCTTGTCCTACAAGACCTGAGGCTTCTAGCTGATCAACAGGCTTTGACCTTCTTCCTACAGTCTGGCTGTGCTTTGAGAACACAGCCATCCCTTATCAACCTGTCAGGAGGAGCCCATCATGAGTGAACAGTCCGAAGTCAAAACTTCTTCCAAGCGCGGCTTTGCGTCTATGGACCCGCAGCGTCAGCGTGAAATTGCCAGCTTGGGTGGCAAGGCCGCCCATGCCAGTGGTCGCGCGCATGAGTTCAATTCGGCTGAGGCTCGTGAGGCCGGTCGCAAGGGTGGGCGCGCAGGGCGGCGCAAGGCGGCCGAGGCCGCTGAAGCGGCGGCGCGGTCCTGAACCACGAGCGGTCAAAACAACAAGAAGTGATGCGCCGTCGCCAAGACGGCGGCCATCGGCGGAAGATTCCTGGGGGCTGCGGCCCCCTTTTTCTTTGTCTTGTCTGATCGCTCTTCGCTGGCTCTGTACTCACCGCAGGGCCCGATGCCGGCCGACAGACCGAGGTCTTTTGCGGACCGACAGTGTGAGACCGGGCCGCCGCCCTTGATGCGGCGCCCCGTTTCGACAGGAGTGAATATGGCCACCAGCAGCATCACAGGCGGCGCTCGTGCGTCGCGCCTGCCATCGGGTACCGATCTGGCCAGCCTGGGTCCCAGCGACAGCAGCGACAGTGGCAGCGACAGCTTGGGTACTCGCGATCGGCAGCAATTGATGGGCGACAGCGATGCGACGGGAACCGGCGAGTCCTCGGGGGATCCATCGGCGCTCAACGCCGAGGCGGCAGACATCCTGCCCGATCATCTGATCTATGGCCGGACAGGCTTGCAAAAGTCATTGCTCGAGGAGGAAGAAAACCAGACTACAGCCGATACGGCTGCCGACGATTTTGACAACAGCCGCGCCGCTTTTGATGTTCCCGGTTCGGCGCTGGACGACCCTGATCTCATGGACACCACCGCCGATGCCGGCGAGCTGGCCCAGGATTCGCTTTCCTTGGATGAGTCGGTGCTGGCCGAGGATATCGATGGATTTACTGAGTCGGCGTTCCTGCCGGATGAGCCGGCCGGGCTGCCTCATGTACCAGGTCATCGGGGCCTTCAGTGATCTGTACCTGCCACTGTGCTGGCAGTAGTTCGCGCACCCGGGGTTGCGCGTAACGTTCGTCCATCAGCCACAGCACCCCGCGGTCGGTCGGCGTGCGGATGACACGACCAGCAGCCTGCACCACCTTGCGCAGACCCGGGTAGAGGTAGGTGTGCTCGTAGCCCTGGCCCAGCATTGTGTGCAAGCGCCGCCGCATTTCTTCATGAACGGAATTGATGGGCGGCATGCCCAGCGTGGCCACAAAAGCACCGACCAGTTGTTCGCCCGGCAGGTCGATGCCTTCGGCAAAGGAGCCCCCCAGAACGGCAAAGCCGATGCCTGGCTCGCCAGTCCGAAATCGCTCGATGAAAGCGTGCTGACGATGTTCATCCATGCCGGACTCTTGCTGCCATTGGGGCACCTGAGGGTGGCGCTCCAGCAAGGCGGCGCTGGCCTGACGCAGGTAGTCAAAGCTGCTGAAGAAGGCCAGGTATTTCCCAGGCTGGCGTAACCATTGGGCCGCCATGACATCGGTCAGGGCCGGTAGGCTGCGCGCTCGATCGGCCCACCGGGTGGAGACGCGGCCGAGGACTTGGACTTTAAGTTGCTCGACCGCAAAAGGGCTGGCCAGCTCCAGGTCCAGGGCTGTTTCAGGGACCCCGAGCATTTGACGGTAGTGGTGCCTGGGAGAGAGCGTGGCCGAAAACAGCACGCTGGCCTGCGCCCCCTGCAAGCGCGGGCCCAGAAAGACGGCCGGCGCCAGGTTGCGCACACACAATCGCGATGTTGGCTTTGGGCCCGCCGCGTCAACCGTCAGATCGATCAGGCTGTGCGATTGGGCCTGGTTGGCGCGCAGCAGGAATTGACCCAGATCAAAGCCCAGTTGCTGCAGGGGAGCGATCATGGTCTGGGGATGCTCGGCCTGCCACGCTGCAATGCTGGTGCTCAGGCTGTGCAGGGCCCGCTCGAGCGACGGCGGCAGCTGAGCTAGCACCTGGTACGGCTTGGCGGCCCGCCGCAGGCTGCGCCACTGCCGCCGCAATCGGTCCAGCGGCTTGGCGATGACCGCGGGTGCCAGGCCTTGCACTTGCTGTAGTTTGGCTTCGTCAAGCTCCACGCTGTACATCTGCCGGCCGCGTTCGACCAGGTTGTGCGCCTCATCGACCAGAACGCCAACGCGCCAGCCGCGGGCCATGCTGAGCGCGAACAGGACCGCATGCGCATCGAACCAATGGTTGTAGTCGCCCACCACCACATCGGCCCAGGCGATCAGATCGCGACCGAGGTGGTAGGGACACACGTTGTGCTTGAGGGCAATCTCCCGCAGGCTGACGGCATCAAGCCAACCCGATTGCACCGCCTCGGACCGCGCCTGCGGCAACCGGTCATAAAAGCCGCGGGCCAGCGGGCAGGACTGTCCGTGGCAGGCCTTGTCCGGGTGTTCGCAGGCCTTGTCCCGGGCCAGCAATTCGAGCACACGCAGTGGGGGCTGCCGCGCCGGCCCGTGAGCGGGCTGGCTCAGCAAACTCTTGAGCGCCTCAAGAGCCAGATAGCGCCCGGAACTTTTGGCCGACAGGTAGAAGAGCTTGTCCATCGCCTCCTCTGGCGCGCGCGGCATACCCAGCGCCTTCAGGCTGGGGAAGAGGGTGCCCAGGGTTTTGCCGATCCCGGTCGGGGCCTGTGCCATCAGGCACCGACCGGCCCGCATTGCTCGCCAAGTGGACTCGGCCAGTTCACGCTGGCCGGCTCTGAGGGTCGGCAGCGGAAAGTCCAGTCCATGCAGGGCCTGCGCTCTTTCGGCCTGATGCTGCATCTCCTGTTGGGCCCAGGCCAGAAAACGGTCGCATTGCTGGCGGTAGAACTGCGCCAGATCGCTGGCTTGGGCCGAACGCAGCAGCAAGGTTTCCCGCTCGTCGTCGAGATTGAAGTAGACCAAAGCCAGTTCGATCCGGGGCAGCTCTCGCGCTTGGCACATCAGGTGTCCGTAGACCTGCGCCTGCGCCCAATGCAAGCTGCGCTGATCCGGGCTGATCGATTCAAAGCGTCCGCGGTAGGTTTTGACCTCTTCGAGCCGGTTGAGTCTGGCCTCGTAGCCATCGGCCCGGCCGCGGACGCTCAGCAGCGGCTCGTCCGCGCCGAGCATCACTTCGCGCTCGTAACCTGGCCCGCGCCGATCGGCCACCCGGGCATGGCCGGCCAGCCCTTCCTGCGCGCTGGGCGATGGTCCAAAGCGCAGGTCCAGATCGCCGCTGCGGGCAGTGAACTCGACCAGTTCCCGCACACCCACCGCGAATCGTCGTTCGGTCATAGACTGGTCGCTGGTCATGGCCCGGCCATGGTAGTGCAGTTCACGGTCGTCCTGGCGCTACCATGTGGGTCATGGGGTTGATGCGATTGACCCTCGCTTTCTTCATACCGACCATGAACAACGACCCGTCTGATCAACGCACCTCCCTGGAGGGCAAGTCCTTTGTGGTGCTTCTGGTGGCCGTCAGCCTGGCCTTCGCCTGGATCTTGCAACCATACTTCGGGGCCCTGTTCTGGGCGGCCGCTCTGGCGATTTTGTTCTCGCCCTTGCAGGCTCGTTTGCAGCGGGCTTGGCCGGGGCGGCGCAACCTCGCGACCTTAAGTTGCCTGGTGCTGATTGTTTTGTTGGTATTGCTGCCCCTGGCCTGGTTGACCGGCATGCTGGTTCGTGAGGGCACCCAGGTGTACCAGCGCATTCAGTCTGGGGATATCAATTTCGGGCTGTATCTGCAGCAGGTTTATTCAGCGCTACCGGCCTCGGTGACCGCTCTGCTCGACCGCTTCGGTCTGGGCAGCTCGGGGTTGCTGCAGGAACGGCTGACAGCGGCGCTCACCCGGGGCTCACAGTTTTTCGCCAGTCAGGCCCTGAGCATCGGGCACGATGCCTTTAACGGCTTGATCAATTTCTTCATCATGCTCTATGTGCTGTTTTTCCTGTTGCGCGATGGTGCAGACGTGATGCGCCGACTGCGCCGCGCGGCACCGATCAAGCAGGAATACATGCACGAGCTCAGTGCCAAATTCGCCACCGTGATCCGGGCCACTGTCAAGGGCAATGTGGTGGTTGCCCTGGTGCAAGGTGCTCTGGGGGGCTTGATTTTTGGGGTGCTGGGCATCGATGCGCCGGTGCTCTGGGGCGTGGTGATGGCCTTTCTGTCCCTCTTGCCCGCTGTGGGGGCGGCGGTGGTGTGGCTGCCGATGGCCATCTACCTGCTCATCAGCGGGCAGATGGTCCAGGGGGCGGTGCTGGTGGCCTTCGGTGTGCTGGTCATCGGGCTGGTCGATAACCTGCTGCGGCCGGTGCTGGTGGGCAAAGACACCCGCATGCCCGACTATGTGATCCTGCTCTCCACCTTGGGCGGGATCTCGCTCTTCGGCCTCAATGGCTTTGTCATCGGGCCAGTGATTGCCGCCATGTTCATCGCCGCCTGGGATTTGCTGGCCGGTGCCCGCAAGCCGCCGGATTGACGACCTTGCCCGCCGCGCTCACGGCGGGGCTCAAGCACGATCGATCGGCTCAGTGCTGGTGGCCGTGGGCCCCGTGCACATGGCCGTGGGCCACCTCTTCAGCGGTGGCGGCCCGCACGTCCATGACCTCTGCGCTGATGTCCAGGGTTTTACCGGCCAGCGGATGGTTGCCGTCCAAGATGACCTGCGGCCCCTTGATCTTGACCACCGTAAAGACGGCCTCGCGGCCGTCGGCGGTTTGACCTTCCAACTGCCCGCCCACCTTGACACCCGGCGGGAACTCGCTTTTGGGGATGGTCTGCACCAGGGTTTCGTCGCGCTCGCCAAAAGCATCGGCGGGGTTGAGTCGCCAGCGACCCTTGAAGCCTACGCTTTGTCCCTCGAGGTCGGCTTCGAGCTTGTCGATCAGATTGCCGTAACCGCCGTGCAGATACGCGATGGGATGTTTGCCGTCCTGAATGATTTGGCCCTGGCTGTCGACCACTTTCAGGCGCAGGGTGACGGCACTGTCTTTGCTAATTTGCATGGGCAATTCCTTGTTGCTACGCGCCATTGTGGCTCGAACCCGGGCCGCTGGCTTGGGTGCGGTGCGCTGCACCGCCGATGAAAAAACCCGCCGACTTGCGAGGGCGGGTCTTCAGGGTTGGGTCACCGAATCACTTCAGTTTGACTTCCTTGTACTCGACATGTTTGCGAGCCTTGGGATCAAATTTCATGATCAGCATTTTGTCCGGCGTGGTCTTCTTGTTCTTGCTGGTGGTGTAGAAGTGACCGGTACCGGCTGTGGACTCGAGCTTGATTTTTTCACGTGCGCCTTTTGCCATGATGCTCTCCTTCAGATTTCACCGCGAGCACGCAGATCGGCCAGCACGGCGTCGATGCCGTTCTTGTCGATCAGACGCAGGCCGGCGTTGGTGATGCGCAGGCGAACCCAGCGGTTCTCGCTCTCAACCCAAAAGCGGCGGTATTGCAGGTTCGGCATGAACCGACGCTTGGTCTTGTTGTTGGCGTGGGAGACGTTGTTTCCCACCATGGGCTTCTTGCCCGTGACTTGACAGACGCGTGCCATGAGGACACTCCAGAAAAAAATTAACAGCTTGCGCTGCACCTCGCCCATGTCCTGTGCTGTGCCGCCTGCCCGATCTGTCAAGCTGTCTTGGCAGACCCGTGCGGCTCCGGCTCATGGGCGGTCAAAAGTTTCCGCCACCCCCGGCCGCCGGGTGAGTCCCGGGGACCGCTGGCGCAGCGAACCGAGCATTATAGCCAGCCGCGGCGGCTTGGCTGGGAGGTCTTCGGAGCCGGGGCCTGCGTTGCCAAGCCTCCTTTCCCTATCGGCGGCCCCGAAATTGGCCCGAGGCGGCCCAGATCAGCCCAAAGCGGCGCACGCCGGCCAGGGCCGGTGCGTCCCGGGGGCGGCTGGACACCCCTGCGCCCCTTGCGAAGCGCTACCATTGCCGGCTTTCCCGATTGGCCCGGCCAGGAACTCCCCATGACTTTTGTTCGATCTGCGCAGCGCGCTCCGTCCCAGTTGCGGCCGGTGCGTATCACCCGTGGCTTTACCATCCATGCCGAAGGTTCGGTGCTGATCGAATTCGGCCAGACCCGCGTCTTGTGTACCGCTTCGGTCGAAGAAAAGGTGCCGCCGCACCAGCGCGGCAGCGGCCAGGGCTGGGTCACGGCCGAGTACGGCATGCTGCCGCGGGCCACCCACACCCGGGGGGATCGGGAGGCGGCGCGCGGCAAGCAGAGTGGTCGGACGCAAGAAATCCAGCGCCTGATTGGTCGCAGCCTGCGCGCTGTCTTTGATTTGTCGGCCCTGGGTGAGCGCACGGTGGTGCTCGATTGCGACGTCATTCAGGCCGATGGCGGCACCCGCACGGCCGCCATCACCGGCGCTTTTGTGGCCGCGCACGATGCGGTTTCCCAGTTGGTGGCGCAGGGCAAACTGGCCGCCTCCCCGCTGCGGGGCCATGTGGCAGCCATTTCGGTCGGCCTGGTACAGGGCACGCCCTTGCTGGATCTGGAGTATGTCGAGGATGTGGCCTGCGATACCGACATGAACGTGGTGATGACCGAAGCCGGTCACTTTGTGGAGGTCCAGGGTACGGCCGAAGGCGCGGCCTTCAGCCGCCGGGAAATGGATCAATTGCTGGCGCTGGCTGAGAACGGTATTGCTGAGTTGATAGGCTTGCAAAAGTTGGCACTTGCCCAGCCGGTGGCCGGCCGATGAAACTGGTGCTGGCCTCCAACAACGCCGGCAAGCTTGCAGAACTGCAGGCCCTGTTCGGTCCGCTGGGCTTGACCCTGTTGCCGCAGTCGGCGCTGGGAGTTTCCGAGGCCGAGGAGCCGTATCGCACCTTTCTGGAGAATGCCCTGGCCAAGGCCCGCCATGCTGCGCGCGAAAGCGGGCTGCCGGCGGTGGCCGACGACGCAGGCTTGTGTGTGGAGGCTTTCGGCGGCCAGCCTGGGGTCGACACGGCTTTCTACGCCACGCGTTTTGGGTATCCCAAGGGCGACGACCACAATGTGCGGGCCTTGCTCGAGCAGCTGCAGGGTGTCGATGACCGCCGCGCTGCGCTGGTCAGCACTCTGGTGGCGCTGCGCTCGCCCGATGACCCGGAGCCGCTGGTGGCGGTGGGTCGGGCTGCCGGCCTGATCACCCGCGAGCCCCGAGGCAGCCATGGTTTTGGTTTCGACCCGGTGATGTTCATCCCCGCCTTGGGCAAGACTTTTGCTGAGCTGCCCGAGGCGGTCAAGAATGCCCACAGCCACCGCGGGCAGGCGGCGCGACAGATGTGCGAGTTGATTCGCCAGCGCTGGTTGACCTGAAGGCCCTGGATGAAAGACCTTGCGCATTACATGCGCCCGGGCACCTTGCAATTGGCCGCCTTGCCGCCCTTGTCCCTGTACGTACACCTGCCCTGGTGTTTGCGCAAATGTCCGTATTGCGACTTCAACTCGCACGAGATGGCGGTCGAACAGCTGCCGCAGCAGGCCTATGTGGAGGCCCTGCTGGCCGATCTGGATCAGGCCCTGCCGCTGGTCTGGGGCCGACCGGTGCACAGCGTTTTCTTTGGCGGCGGCACGCCCAGTCTGTTCACACCTGAGGCCATCGATAACTTGCTGGCCCAGCTGCGTTCGCGCCTGAAGTGGCAGCCCGACTGCGAAGTCACCCTGGAGGCCAACCCGGGCACTTTCGAGAAGGACCGGTTTCGCCAATACCGGCAGGCGGGCATCACCCGGCTGTCGCTGGGGGTGCAAAGCTTCGATGAAGCGGCCCTCACGGCGCTCGGCCGCGTGCACAACCGGGCGCAGGCGGTGGCGGCGGCCGAGGAGGCTGCGCAGTGTTTTGACACCTTCAATCTGGACCTGATGTATGCCTGGCCGGGGCAGGATCTGGCCCGTCTGCAGGCCGATCTGGATCAGGCTTTGGCGCTCGCACCCTCGCATCTGTCGGTCTATCACCTGACTCTGGAGCCCAACACCTATTTCGCCCGCTTCCCTCCCCAATTGCCCGATGAGGACCTGGCCTACGAGATGCTCGACCAGATCACCGAACGCACCGCGCAGGCGGGCCTGCAGCGCTACGAGGTCTCGGCCTATGCCCGGGCAGGGCACCGCTGCTGGCACAACTTGAACTACTGGCAGTTCGGTGACTACCTGGGGATTGGGGCGGGGGCCCACTCCAAGCTCAGTTTTGCCCACCGCATCGTCCGGCAGGTGCGGGTGCGCGAGCCGCGTCTGTACATGGAGCGTGCCCGCAGGGCCGAGGCGGTGGCGCAGGAGCATGAGGTGGCGCGGGCTGATCTGCCCTTTGAGTTCATGCTCAATGCCTTGCGATTGCCCGAGGGCTTTGAGCTGCAGCGCTTTGTCGACCGCACCGGCTTGCCACCGGCCGTGTTGCAGCAGCCGCTGCAACAGGCGCAGGCCGCTGGCCTGATCGAGGTCGATCTCAACCGCGTGCGTCCGACTGTCCGCGGACTTGATTTCCTCAACGACCTGCAGGCCTTGTTTTTGCCCGACACTGCTGCCCCATGAATTCGCAAGCCTGGGTCATCCTGGCCGTTTCCGGTCTTATCAGCTTCTTTCTGGGCGCCTGGCTGCGTCGCGTGTTCAACCGCCGCCGGTTTGAGCAGCAGCAAAAGGCGGCCGATCAACTGCGGGCGCTTGCCGCCGAGCGGGAGCTGCAGGAGCCACCTTCGCACAACAAAGCCAAGCGCCGTCGACAGCAAAGGGCCCGAGCTGACTAGCTGCTCCTCATTCAAGCGCCCGGTTGATCTTAAATTAGTAAGTGCACACTTGCCTTTTATACATAGCTAAATAAATCAAGGTTGGCCTCAATTTCAGCCTCTGCAGAGAGCCCGCGAGCGCGGCAGAGCGGAAGGTCATGAAAGGCATGAAATTTGCTGGATTGGAAGCCCTGTTGGTTTTCCGTCGGGCTGCCGCATCGTGGATGCGGCCCAGTCCGTCGCCAGGAGATCATGACCACCTTGCCCAGTTCTTTGCCAGCAGCCCGGGGTTCCGGACTGCCCGATCGACCGCCCGGTGCCGCCTCCGCGCGCGCTGCGGAGAGTCCATCGGCTTTTGCCGCGACCCTGGCTCAGGTTCGGGCCGGCCAGAGGGCGACCTGGAGCGAAGTTGAGGTCAGGCCGGGGGACACGCTGGCCGGTATCGTCGCCCGGCACCTGAAGGCCACCCAGCCTCAGCTGGCCCCCAGCTCCGCACACTTGTTCCAATTGGCCGCTGCGGTGGCGCGCGACAACGCCATCGCCGACCCCAACCGGATCATGCCGGGCCAGGTCATTGATCTGACCACGCTCGAGCCGAGGGCGCTGGCCATGCTGCACAAACCCGCAGAATCTGGGTTTGCTGCCGCGCAGCCTGTCCCGCCGGCCGGCGCACCACCGGCGCAGGCCGCCCCCCCCACAATGCCGGCTGCGCGCATACCGCGCGGTGCGGTGGCCAACGCCAGTTCCTTCCTGATTGAACATGCCCAGGCTGCGCAGCGCACGGCCTCAGCAAGCGGGATACCGGCGCCCTTCATGCTGGCCCAGGCGGCCCTTGAGACGGGATGGGGTCAGCGCGAAATTCGTTATCCGGACGGCCGCACGTCTCACAACCTGTTCGGAATCCGGGCCGGTGCGAACTGGAAAGGTCCGACGGTCGATGTGTGGACCACCGAATACGTCAACGGCGTGTCGCAGCGCATGGTCGGTCGCTTTCGTGCTTATGGCAGCTATGAGGAGTCGTTTGCCGACTACGCGCGCCTGATCGGCCAACAGCCGCGTTATGCCCAGGTGATGCGCAGCACCGGCGACCCTGCAGCCTTCGCCTCGGCTTTGCAGAGCGCCGGCTATGCCACCAGCCCACGTTATGCGAGCGCCTTGCAGGCGACCATTCACACGGCCCTGCAGCTGCAATCGTCGGTGCCTGAGGTGCGCCTGGCGATGTCCGGTGGCTCATCGACGCAGTGGGCCGCTGCATCCCCCGAGCCGGCCTTGTTGCCAGCGGCACAGGCTCTGAGTTTGCGCTGGACGCCCATTCCTCCGATGCCGGGCAGCGCCGTGGCGCAGGCCAGGATGGGGGCGGGGCCCACCGGGCTGCCGTCTTAGATTTCGCCAGACTTGCTGGGGCTGATGGGGCCCATCGGCGAGTCGGCGCGGTGCCGCCAGGCGTCCCAGCCCAAGGGCAAGAGCCCGAGCGCCAGCACAGCCACGCCAACCAGAGCACCGAGGCCGGTGTAAACAAGACTGGACCAGAGCATCCAGGCGGTCACGGCCACAAAGGCCAGCGGCAACCAGGGGTAGAGTGGAACCCGGTAGGGTCGATGCAGATCCGGTTGCCTGTACCTGAGGATGAACAGGGCCAGACCGACCATCAGCACAAAGCTCCAAAACACCGGAGCGGTGAACTCGACCACGGTCTCGAAGCCCTGCCGGGTGATGATCGCCAACCCCACCACGGCCAGCGAGATCAGCATCTGCAGGATCAAACTGTTGCGCGGATTGCCCGATCCGTGCCAGCGACCGAGCCAGGCGAAGGAGCGAAAGTCCTGCCCCACGGCAAAGTTGCTGCGCGATCCAAAGATCAGGGTGGCATTGAGTGAATTGAGGCAAGACAGAATCACGATCACGCTGAAGACCATGGCCGACTCTTTGCCAAAAGCCAGCAGGAACACATCGGAGGCCACGGCGCTGGAGGCGGCCATGCCCTCCAGGCCCAGGGCCCCCAGGTAGGCCATATTGACCAGCAGGTAGAGCAGTGTCACGGTGCCCAAGCCCCAGATGAGGGCGCGGCTGATGCCCCGACGTCCGTCCTTGATCTCCGAGGACAGGTAGGACACCTCATTCCAGCCGCCAAAAGTGAGCAAAACAAACACCATGGCCAGGCCGTACTGGGTGGTGCCGCTCTGGCGCGCCATCAGGTCCTGCAGGGATGAAATGTTGCTCACCGAGAAGCCGGCATACACGATGGCCAGGATGCCCAGGATTTCCAGGGCCGTCAGTGCATTCTGGGTGCGTGTGCTCTCGCGTATGCCCAGGAGGTTCAGCGCGCTGGTGGCCACAATGCAGATCATCGCCCACAGGTAACTCGAGTAAATGCCCAGCGGCACCAGGGTGCTGAGGTAGTCACCCAGCGTGATGGCCAAGATGGCGATGGAGCCGGTGATGATGACCGTGCTGCGGGCCCAGGCGTAGAAAAAAGCCATGTGCTTGCCGAAGGCGCGCGAGAGCCAGTGGTATTCGCCGCCCGCATGCGGATGGCTGGTGGCCAGCTCGGCATAGCACAGCGCTCCACCGATGGAAATCAAACCGCCCAGCATCCAGACGATCAGGAAGTCGTCCACGCTGCCCGCATGCCCGGCCACGATAGAGGGGGCCTTGAAGATGCCCGCGCCGATCACCAGTCCCAGGATCAGGCAGATGACATCTGTGGTCGACAGGGTGCGTTCAGGGCCGTTACTAGAATGCATGCAACTATGTCGGTCAGGTCGGTTATTGCAGTCGCTGCATTTTTGCTATTGAACATGACAGCCCCATGCTCGGCCGCATCAGCTCAATCCGAACAGGTGTTCAAGACTTCGGACCGGGTAACCCTTCATTATAAAAAGGCAGGTGAGGCCTCGCGTACCCTGGTTTTCGTCCCAGGCTGGCTCATGCCCGGTGAGGTCTTCAAGCACCAGGTGGCCGCTCTGTCAGAGCGCTATCGGGTCATCGTGCTGGATCCCCGCGGTCAGGGTAAGTCGCAGGTTCAGGGTCGGGACATGTCGGCCCGGCGCCGTGCCGATGACATCCGTGAGTTGGTGCGCCACCTCAAGCTCGATGACTATGTTTTGGTGGGCTGGTCTCTGGGGGTGATGGAAATCTTGGAGACGCTCACGCGCTATCCGATGCCGGGCCTCAAGGGGCTGGTTCTGGTCGACAACTCCATCGGCATGGGGCCGCCACCGCACGTGCGCCCTGGGCGGCGCGCAGCCCGGCCCATGAAGCCTGAGGCCTTCCGCCAGTATGTGGGTGAGTTTTCCAGGGCCATCTTCAAGCGTCCCCCCGAGGATGGGCTGGTTGACCTCGTCGAGCGGTCGGCCAGCCAGCTCAAGCCTGCGGTTGCCTGGCGATTGCTGGACAAGCCCCACCACCGCGATTACTACAAGCAGGCCGTCCTCGCCACTTCGGTGCCGCTTTGGTATGCCATCACGCCCCGGTATGCGGTACAGGCTGAGGAACTGATGCAGCTTCGGCCCCGCGCATCGGTCACGGTGTTCGAGGATGCGGGCCACGCCCTGTTCGTCGATAGTGCCGAGGCTTTCAACACCACCTTGCTGGACTTCCTGGCGCGTCTGGATTGAGGCCAGGATGCGCCGCTGGCGCATGCGTGCGTGACCAAGTGGGCGCGGCGCTCTTTGCTCAGATACGCAGCCACTTCAGGAAGGCCTTGGCCATTTCCTGGTAGCCCAGGGGGGTGAGATGAATCAGATCGCGCGCCATCCAGGGCGGGTTCTGTTTCATCAGTGCGTAGGCGCCGCCCGCCTTGCGCATTTCCATGGACAGATCCCAGGTCATGCACTGGTAACGCTGGCCAATGTCGCGCTGAATCAGTGCGGTCTCCATGTGTCTGCGGGGATAGGTTTTCAGGTCGAACTGGGTTTGCACCACTTTTCGTGTCTTGCCGTTCTTGCCGCGAATGACCTTGCGAACCTGGCGGCTGGTGGCGCGGTCGCCCGGCGTGATGAGCACGCACATCGCTTGCGGCATGACCTGTCGCATGGCCTCCAGCGTCGCCTCAAAGCGGCGTCGATAGTCTTGCGGATCCCATTGCGCCCCGGTGACATCGTTGGTGCCATAGGCCAGCACCACCAGATCGTAAGGCCGCTGACTTGCCGCCTGCTGCATCAACTCAGGCTGCACGGTGGTCCAGAAGGTGCCCGAGGCGCCGGCAATGCCAAAGTTGTCCACCACCAGTCCAGGCTCACCGTCGACGAAGGCGCTCAGCAGGCTCACCGGCCCGCTACCCTGGACCACCAGCTTGATCCGGCTGATACCCGCTTGCGCGCTGATCTGTAGGCTGCCCACAGCCTGCGGTCCGGCGGTGTCGATCACGGCCAGGTTCACCTCGTCGACCCAAACCTCCAGGCGTCCGCCTTCGGGCTGGCGCAAGTAATGCACGGACACCGATCGGGCGGTGTTGGCGGCGTTGGCTGCCACCGGGTCAATTTCCACCGAGGCTTGCGGTTCGCGGCTGGTGAGCGTGAACAGACCCAGCCCGGCGGTGATGGGCGATGAACCGGTGGCACGCGGCGCCAGCTCGGTCTGCCACTTGCCTTGTCGGCACAGGGCCTGTACCGGTAGCCGTATACCTGGCAGTCCGTACAGCAAATTCACATGGCCGGCGCCTCCCGTGCCGTAGCGCCCCTGCATCTGTTTGCGAACCTCCGACACAAAAAATTCGGCCGCCATGTGACTGCCGCCCCAGAACCCAACACGGGCCAGCCGCGTGCTCGATGTATCTTTCAGGCGTTGGTGCAGGATCCTGAGCCATTCATCGTGGGGCAAGCCCTTGCGGATTTCTTCCAGGCTGGGCGCGGGCAGGGTCTGTTGTTTGAGTTCGAGTTCCTCGCGTTGGGTCAGTGGCAATTCTTCTTCGTCTGAACCGGCCGGTGCCGGACCGGGATCACCCGGCCGGACCACAGCCATCGGACTGCGCTGCGGTTTCGCGCACTTGAGGGCCGGCATCGCCAGCCCCCCTCGAACGCTAAAGCTCTGGTGCAAGGGTTGGGTGCTCGGTGCCGTCGTGTCGACGGTAGCGCCCGGCATGTTGATCGCCGCTGCCGCGGGTTGGGCGTTGGGCGCGGTCTGCTCAGCGATAGCGGGATGTCCGCCGATGAGCAAAAGGCTCAGGCCCAGACTTGCGATGGACGGAGCTGCTTTCATTGACCACTCCGGTGTTGTTCATAGCTCTGCATCATGGCATTGGAGAAACCCTGCCCGATGCGGTTGAGACCTTTTTCGGTCAGGTGCATCAAGTCGGTCCAGGCCAGGCCTTGTTCGAGCCATCGTGCGAAGGAATTTTGACCCCCCATGAAGCCCCAGGTGTCCCAGAATGCGCAGCCCTGTTGCACGCTGATTTGCCTTTGCAACTCGACGATGCGGGCGATGGTGCGTTTGGAGTAGATGCGGCCATCGTCGCCGAGCGCGCCCTGATCGAGCGGACTCATGATCAGGCAGGCTGCCTGGGGTGCGCCTTGGCGCAGCAGTTGCACCACCCGGGTAAAACCATCCTGGTAGAACTTGCCATCGCCAGTGAGTATGCCCTTGTTTCCGGAGTCATTGCCGCCGAGCATGATCACGATCAGATCGGGTTTTCGGGTTTGCACCTGCTCGGCCAGATGCGCTGGGTTGAATTGTCGAAACGAGCCATTGGACACGCCCACCACCGCAGTGGTTTCCCAGGTCAGGCCCCCCTTGGCTTCTGCGACCAGGCCGTAGAGTTCGAGTCCGGACTCTCCCACCCGCACATCGGCCGATACGATGTCTTGATCGTGCTCGATCACCCACTGGTCCAAGCTGCCGTGTTCAATGCGTCGGGCGGCAACGGGCTGCCCGTTGATCTGTATGCGCAAGGCTTCGGGTTTGCGCGCCTTCTGCGAGTAGATTTCAAGCCGCTGGCCCAGCATCTGTCCCGACCTGGCTGGAGCGATCTGAATCTGGCCAGCCGAGCGTGGTTTGGCCACAATGCCGCCAAGACCATAGCGGCCCTGGTTGCCGCCGTGCAGGATGGTGTAGACGTCCCATTCGCCCCCGCGCGTGACCCGCACGTCGTCGCGTCGCATCCATCGCGGATCCATGCCGGCCACGAAGAAACCCGGCCCTCCATCGCCGAATTGGGCTTTCAGGCGGCTGCGGACGGTTTTGGCGATGCCATCGCCAGCCAATGTCGAGTCGCCGTAGTGCAGAACCCGCACCGGTGTCGCACGGTCATTGCGGGCGAGAGCCCGGAAGAAGGGCTTGAGGTGTTCGACGCCCTCGATGGGCATCAGGGGGATTTGCCTGGCGTTGACCGGACCCGATCGAGAGGGCGCTGCGCCTGCCGCTGAGGCAGCCTCCGGATTTTCACCCGCACCCGATCCAGCAGGTGGCTTGCCCGCTGACGTCAGGGCCTGATCCTTCAGGTCGGGTGGCGTTTGCGCAGCTTTGGCTGCCTGCGGACTGGCCAGGGTCGGCTGGGCCTGCCCCGTCGCTTGCGTGGTGGCTTGGGCTACCGAGGTGGGCTTGGCGTCCTGCTCAAGCGGGGGGGAGGCCGACGCGCTGTTTGGCAGGCCCACGGGGCCCAGCACCCGGGTTGGACGCAGGGTTTGCGCTTCGTCTAACCAGTAGATCGGCGCGAGCACGCCCACAGCGCCCAGCAGCACCAGCATCAGGTGCCGGCTTGCCTGGGGGGCGTTTCGGTGCAGGTTCAACAGGGGCATGGTCTCAGAACTGCCGGTAGATGAAGGCCAGGGCCTGACCGTCCGAAAGGCGGGCGCCCAGCATCAGGACGGCGGCAAACAAAAGGCCCTGAGCCAGTGCCGGCAGGCGTTCAAAGGCCCGCTCTACCGGCATTTTCCAAGAGTTGGGCAGAAAGCAACCCAGGGTGCCCAGTGCCAGGCATATCCAGAAGGCCGGACCAAATCGTGGCCAGGCGCTCAGCTCGGAATGCAGCAGGCTGTTCCACAGCAGGGCGGCGTCCTCGAAGGTGGGCGTCTTGAACAGAATGCGCGCCACCACCACAAAGCTGAAGGTGAGCAGCCAGCCGCCCGCGCTGGCCTGCCAGGGGTGTCGGCTGCTCCAGTTTTCCCAGGCGGGCTGCTCACGCATCCAGCGGTACAGACACACTGCAGTGCCATGCAACAGGCCGTAAATCAGAAAGTTGGCCGTTAACCCGTGCCAGAGCGCCAGCAGCACGATGGAGATCATCACATTGCGGTAGACCTTCCATGGCACCACCCGGTTTCCGCCGAGCGGGCGGTACACATATTCACCCACCCAGGCCGACAGGCTCATGTGCCAGCGGCGCCAGTAGTCGGCGATCGAGGTGGCCTGGTAGGGGCGGTCAAAGTTTTCCGGCAACTTCAACCCAAGCAGTCGGGCGCTGCCGATCACCACATCGGTGTAGGCGGAAAAATCCAGGAACATCTGAATGGTGAAGGCCAAAATGGCCACCATGATTTCGCTGGAGGAAAACGCCTGCGGATCGGCAAAAACCGGGCTGACCCCTGCCTTGGCGATCAAGTCCGAGAGCACCAGTTTCTTGAACAGGCCCTTGAAGATGCGCCACAGGCCCGCACGGATGTCCTCAGCCTGCACCACCTGGCATTGCATCAGCTGCCCGACAAAGTCCGAGGCCTTCAAGATCGGCCCGGCCGCCAGGTGTGGAAAGAAGGTCATGTAGACGCCGAAGTGGCGCCAGTCGGCGGTGGGTACCTGTTTGCGGTAGCTGTCCACGGTGTAGCTGATGGCCTGGAAGGTCAACACCGACAGACCCAGAGGAGGCGTCAGCTCCATCAGCGTCTCGTCCGGGCCCATCAGGCCACCGGTCAGACCGGCCAGCAGCAGCTTGTAGCTCAGCAGGGGCAGCGCCTGGAGAACCAGAGCCAGGATCAGGACATCCCTGGCCCGCTGGCCAGCGCGCTCGATCAGGCGACAGCTCGACCAGCACAGCACGAGCAGGGCCGTCACCAGCAACACGTCGGTGCTGGCCTTCAGACGCCCGGCCGCATCGGCCAGCAAAATTTCGGCACCCAGGGTGCAGGCACCGGCCAGCAGCAGAAGAATCAGGCGTGCTCGCTGGCTGTTCAGACTCAGATAGAGAGCTGCCAGGATCGGCAGCAAGAGCAGGCCGTTGGAGGAGATCACGCCGGGCCACCAGCTAAGGCGCGTTCAATGAACACGCCCTAGCCTTTTCGTTTGGCCACGATCAGTGCGTAGCTGCCGCCCTTGAAGTAGCCCACCCGGAAATTCAGGGGCTTGATGTTGCTGTTTTCAGAGAAGGCCTTCACCAGATCGCGCTGGTAGCCGCCAAAGGCACTGTGGGTGCGCTCGAGTTTGCCAAACAGGGTGAGGTTGAACCGCTCGCGCAGTTGACCGTAGCGGATGCCGGTTTCGTCTTGAATGATGAAGGGCGAATGGGTGGTCAGGCTGCGCGCAACGATGGAGAAACTGTTGTTCTGGGGCAGGTGCGAGGCTGCC
>JACCDP010708804.1_pt1 | contig 20111 bp, 18 predicted proteins | sample 7445841 | NCBI WGS metagenome assembly JACCDP01 (sample SAMN15323441, study PRJNA562643) | freshwater metagenome | isolation source: river surface water | place: USA:Blue River Watershed | collected 2017-08-17
AACAAACGCTCCATGGCCGCAGGCTACGCGGGCCTTGATAACGACCTCTTTTACATGGACCGCACCATGATGGTCTTTGGCGACGCTAAAAAGGTCGTCGAAGATATGGTTAAAGCCGTGGAGTGATGGGTTTGCTTATACCCAAGCATCTTTATCCATACCGTTATTTTTTTCTTGGGGCTATTCTTCTCGTTCTATATCGGATTTTTTCGGGCTTTTTCGCGCCATTGCCTTTGCAAGTCGATGAAGCGCAATACGTCGGTTGGTCGCAGAAACTTGAAGCAGGCTATTACTCAAAGCCACCCTTTATTGCTTGGGTCTTGGGGTTTAATCAGTGGGCGTGCCGGTCTTTTGGTATTGAAAGCTTAGAGGGGTGCTCCCGCAGCCTACAGGCCCTCGCGCTTGCGGTGGCTTCAGCTTGCGCCGGATTCTCTTCTTGGGCTTTGTTTCGCAATCTTAAAGCCGCAGTATTTACTGCAACCCTTTTGGTCACGTCGCCGCTATTTGGATTTTATTCATTATTTGCGACGACTGACGCATGGCTTCTGATGTGGTGGTCACTAGCCCTCTGGCTTTTCATTTTAGCGATTCACAGTAAAGATCGCGAAATCCTATTTTGGGTACTCTGCGGGGTTGCCGTCGGTTTTGGGCTGCTCTCGAAGTACTCTATGGGTATCTTTGTTTTGAGCGCCTTTTTGTGGACCGTCTGCGCGAGGGAGATTTTTAAAAAAGGCCCTTGGATTGCAGTAAGTATCGCAGTACTTATATTTCTTCCAAATATAGTTTGGAACTATGAGAATGGCTTTCCCACGATTTCTCACCATATTGAGATTTCCCAGGTTCAGAATTTGTCGGCCAATTCGTGGGATTTGGTTCGTTCTATCAGTTCGTTTGCTCAATTCTTCTTGGCTCAGTTTCTATTGTTAGGGCCTTTGGTGATGATTGGGTTCCTCAGGGCTTGTTTTAAATTTGGGAGAGAAAAGCCTTGCTTTAGAAAACCTCATTTAATCTTAGTATTCTTCGTGGCCCCAATTTTTTTAGTCGTGTTGGCTCAGGCATTCTTAACAAGAGCCCACGCTAACTGGGCTGCCCCAGCATATATTGGAGTAGCCATTTTGGTAATTGGTATTTGGTTTGAAAAAACAGCGGGGGGCGGGCGGAGAAGCCAGCGAGCTTTCTATTCGCTTAGTGTTGGCTTTGGATTGGTTTGCTCGATGGTTTTTATACACGGATTAAAATTCATCTACTGGAGCCCAAATGCCCCAAGTGTGCGCGCGGTTGAGAGTCTTCGGGGGTGGAAAGAAGCCGCATTAAATCTGATCGAACTTGCCGAAAAAAACGACATAGCGATAGTCGCTGAGGATCGACGCATTTTGGCCGCTGTAAACGCTTATCGCGGTTCGAAATTGATCGAGATTTATTCCTTTGATTCTTCCGGCCGCAGAAGCAATCATTACAGCTGGTTTGATAATGCTGATGATCAGCCAGGACTTGTGAATCAAATGGTCATCTGGGCCAGGGTAGAGTCCAGCGCTCCACAAGACGCGCTTGGCACAGACATTGGCGCAGGCGCAAATTTGCAGTCTAGGCCGTCATTGGCGTTCATCGCCGTCGCTGGGGGAAGCGAACGGGTTGCAGTACAGGTCGCTCTTTGGGGGGTTATTAAGAAATGATTACTAATCAGATTAAACGAGATAGTGAGTTTAAGGCAATTGCAGCGAATCGCAGCAGGAGCGCTCTGATCTATGGCGGAATTTCTGCCGCCCTACTAGCAGCTCTTTTTTTTAGCTTCCCGGCGATTGATCTAATGTTTAGTGGATTATTTTATGACTCTACTGTGGACCCTGATAGCCAAACAAAAAGAGGATTTTGGTTAAGTCATTCAGAGAGCTTGAAATTTGTTTTTTGGCTGGTAGACGTTGTAGCGCGCATAGTATTAGTAGGCGCGCTGGTTATTACGTTTTATCAAATATGGCGCAGGCATGCCCTGTTGCTCGCGTCGTCGATTGTTACGGCAAGTCTTATTCTGGGCCCAGCAATTACCGTGAATTCTATTTTCAAGGAGCACTGGGATAGAGCGCGGCCTCGCCAGATTATTGATTTTGGTGGTGACAAGAAATTTAGTGCTGCTTGGGTGATATCTGATCAATGTAAGAGGAACTGTTCTTTCACAAGCGGGCACGCTGCAGCCGGGTTCTCGTTTGTCGTTGGCCATTTCGTATCCAGGACTCCTATCTGGATCTGGCTGGGGGTTATCTCAGGACTACTAATTGGTCTTGCGCGTATTGCAGTAGGCGCCCATTTTCTTAGTGATGTTGTATTTTCATTTTTTGTGGTGTACCTAGTAGCCGCACTAGTAACGTTGGTGTTCAATAAGGTTAACAATCAGAGAAATCTGAGAAAAGATAGGTAATTTGGAATGCCAAAGGTATCAATCGTAATTCCGGTTTTCAACGAAAAAGATAATATTAGCCAGCTGGTTGGTCAAATTGAGTCAGCGCTAGCGCCGTCTGGACTGGGCTACGAATTAATTTTGGTTGACGACGGATCCGTTGATGGAACTGACAGGCTAATGCAAGACTTAAGTATTGGCCGTGAGTGGTTGCGTTGCGTTTATTTGATACGTAACTACGGGCAAGCGACGGCTCTTCAGGCGGGATTCGACGCCGCTTTAGGTAGTTATGTTGTTACGCTCGACGGCGATTTGCAAAACGACCCTTCAGATATTCCAAACCTAATACATATTCTGGAGAATAACTCCTCAGTAGACTGCGTAAGTGGTTGGAGAAAGTTCCGGCAAGATGCTTCATTTTCGAGAAAAATACCTTCGCGAATCGCGAATGCTTTGATATCAAGAGTAACTAAGGTGCGGCTTCATGATTATGGATGCGCATTGAAGGCCTATCGAGCAGAAATTATTCATAATTTGCGACTGTACGGAGAACTTCACCGCTTTATTCCCGCACTCGCATCCGAGGTTGGTGCGCGGATCATTGAGGTTCCGGTTCATCACCGGGCACGCGTGGCGGGCGCATCAAAGTATGGTCTTGACCGGACTGTTCGTGTGCTGTTGGATTTACTCTGGATAAAATTTACCATGCGTTTTCTTCATCGACCGATACATGCTTTCGGTGGGTTGGCAATACCTGTATTGATTGGAGGCATAGGCATTCTTTGTTCGCTCGCTATCGAAAAGCTCTTCTCGGGAGCTGATATTGGGGGTAGGCCGTTGCTTCTCTTGGGAGTGCTGTTGACTTTAGTGGGCCTGCAACTTCTCGCGACAGGACTAATTGGAGAATTATTAGTACGGATCTATCATGAGCCAGCTGGACGCGCACAATATATAACTAGACGTGGACACGAGCCAAAGTAGCGCGCCGTCTTTAGTGCAGCCAATTCTCAAACGTTATCTGCGGGGAGTTCTTGGAGCGGCGCTTTTAGCGGCACTGCTTTTTCAGGTCCGGTGGAATAGTATGATCAATACCGCCACTGCGGTGGACTGGGGATTATTCTCCCTTGCGGTGTTTTTTGCATTCTTATCTAATTTGGTTTGTTCGTTCAGATGGGCGAAGATTGCAAACATATTTGGTATTCAGTTGAGTAATAGCAGAGCGATAACCCTTTATTTCCGCGGAGTAGCTGCGAACACAATTTTGCCGGGTGGAATTATAGGAGGTGATTTGTACCGCACCGTCGCTCTGACCCAACAAGGTGGGACTAAACTTGGGGCGGCAGGCACAGTCTTTTTGGACCGCGTTAGTGGTCTTTGGGGGCTCAGTCTCTTGTCTGTTTTTGCGGTTACGATCGTTCTGTCGTTCGAGATGCTTGGGCCAAATTCCAATAAAACAGCCGTGGTTTTTTATGCTATTTTTTTGAGTGCGGGGGCGTTGAGTCCACTAGTTCTCGCTTCTATAAAAAAGATTAAATTTAGTGTGTTGAAGAAAACTCTAGTTTTCTCTGTGCTTGCTTCGGCGTTGTCAGTTACTGCTTTTTATCTTTGCTTGCTCGCGGTTGGAGCTAAACTTAGCTTATTTAGCGTTTTTATTGTTTCGACGGGGATATTTTTAGGCGCCGCTTTGCCCGCGTCTATTGGTGGTTTTGGCTCGCGAGAGATTGCTTCAGTATTTTTTCTCTCATTCTTTTCCATTGCAGTTGAAGAGGGTTTTCTCGCTTCAATTCTGTTCGGCGTAGCAGCATCAATTCAGGGGGTCGTAAGTGTTCTGCTGGAGCGGGCCCTCAGTCCGAAAAACAGGAAGCCAGGGGCTTAGGATTTGCCTAAGCCCCTTGTAATTCGAAATAGAGTTATGCGGAAAAGCTGGACCCGCAACCACAGGTTGTTGTTGCGTTAGGGTTTTTAATCACGAACTGCGAGCCTTCAAGATCTTCTTTGTAATCGATCTCGGCGCCTACCAGGTACTGATAGCTCATGCTATCGATGAGAAGTGTCACACCGTTTTTTTGCATTGCGGTATCGTCTTCATTTACCGCTTCATCAAATGTAAAGCCGTACTGAAAGCCGCTACACCCACCGCCCTGAACAAAGACCCTAAGCTTTAACTCGGGGTTACCCTCTTCATCGATCAGTGCCTTTACTTTTGAGGCAGCAGAATCGGTAAACACTAGCGGTAGGGGCATCTCTAGATTACTTGTTTCAACTGCAGCATTCATATTCCACTCCTTTTGAATTCGGTTTACGGCATTACCGGCACGTGGGTGAGTCCATCGGTCTCTGGCAGGCCAAACATAATATTCATGCATTGGACAGCCTGGCCCGAGGCTCCTTTCACCAAATTATCCTCCACCACTAGGATTACGAGAAGATCACTGTGCGGTGGTCGGTGAACTGCGATTCGTACGAAATTCGAGGCCCGCACTGACCGGGTTTCGGGGTGGGATCCCGCTGGGAGCACGTCTACAAAGGGTTCCGGGGTAAATCGCTCCTCAAAAAGCTTTTGGAAATCGAACCCTTGGGCATGGCTTAATACCCTTGCATAGAGTGTGGAATGAATCCCTCGAATCATTGGTGTAAGGTGGGGAACGAAGGTGATTCTTAAGTCATTTGCACCTTGGGCCTTACCTGCACTTGCGGCAATCGCTCGGAGCCCCTGGGTGATCTCTGGCCAATGCCTATGGCCCGCAATAGCATAGGCCTTGAAATTATCACTTGCCTCTGCCATCAAAATTCCAAGCTCCGCCTTTCTGCCTGCGCCACTCACCCCTGATTTGCAGTCTGCAATCAGGCTTGTGGTGTCAACTAAACCGCCGTGCTCCAAGACAGGTAGAAGCCCCAATTGAACGCTTGTTGGGTAGCAGCCTGGCAGTCCGATCAGGCTTGCAGTCCGAATAGCCTCCCGATTAACTTCAGGTAAGCCATAAACCGCCTGTGATAAAAGATCCTTGCAGGTATGCGGAGTCTTGTACCAACGCTCGAACTCCGTTGGGTCTTTAAGTCTAAAGTCTGCGGCTAGGTCGATTACTTTTACGCCCGCATCGAGGAGTGCGGGCGCCTGTTGCATCGCGACCCCGTGGGGTGTTGCGAAAAACACAAGGTCGCAGGCCGAAAGCGGCGCAGATTTGGGATCAGAAAATTTTTTTTCGATGGATCCGCGCAGTGAAGGAAATAGTTGTGCGACTGATAGCCCCGCCTCAGCGCGGCTCGTGATAGCTACGATCTCTGCATGAGGGTGTTGGGCGAGTAGCCTTAATAGCTCAACGCCTGTATAGCCCGTGCCGCCAACAATTCCAACTCTCACCATGGGTTCCCGCCTCTGATCACAACGCACCCCAAATAGTACAGAAAGAAAAAACCCCTCGGAGAGGGTCTCGGAGGGGTCTGTTGCGGGGGGGCACCTAATGGTGCTCTGCCCCTTACTAACTTCGCTTAGCGCTTAGAGAACTGCTTACGTTTACGCGCCTTATGCAGACCCACCTTCTTGCGCTCAACTTCTCGCGCATCTCGGGTGACTAGCCCCGCTTTTGAAAGCGTGGGCTTTAGCATTGCATCGTAATCAATCAGGGCGCGGGTTAACCCGTGACGCACGGCGCCTGCCTGGCCGGATTCGCCCCCACCATGAACGTTCACCATAATGTCAAAGGTGCTGTTGTGATTGGTGAGCACCAAGGGTTGCATCACAATCATGCGGCCGGTCTCTCGAGAGAAATACTTATCCAAGGGCTTCCCGTTAACCACAATGTTGCCTTTGCCACTCTTGATAAACACCCGGGCTACTGAGCTTTTACGCCGACCCGTTCCGTAGTTGTATTCACCGACCATAATAGTTCTTCCTGATAACTCTTTAACGATTCACATTAAACGGCGAGCGGCTTGGGCTGCTGTGCGCTGTGGGGGTGGCTCTCACCCGGATATATCTTGAGTTTTTTAAGCATTGCATAGCCAAGCGGTCCCTTGGGCAACATCCCTTTAACGGCAATTTCCAGAGCTCGGCCTGGGAACTTGTCTTGCATCTTGCTAAATGTCGTCTCAGAGATGCCCCCCGGGTAGCCCGAGTGACGAAAGTATTTCTTGTCTTCAGCCTTATTGCCTGTTACCCGAATCTTTTCGGCATTGACCACCACGATGAAATCACCCGTATCCACGTGGGGAGTGAATTCTGCCTTGTGTTTACCACGAAGGTGGTGGGCCAAAGTCGTGGCAAGCCTTCCCAACACCGCGTTCGTACCGTCGACCAAATACCAATCTTGATGAATGGTTTCTGCTTTTGCTGAAAAGGTTTTCATGTTTATCTCAAAATAGGGGGTCTTATGACCCTCAATCCTCTGAAAGCTTTCTAGAGTAGCGAATTTTCGGCTCTCGAGCAAGCACTTTAGGTCTGGTAGGAATAAAAAATCCCGAGCCGAAGTGGCTCGGGAACAAATCCACCGACGGGGTGGAGGAGACAACTGAGAGAGTAAGCGATATTTTGTTGCGGTGCAACCCCCCGTGCAAGGCTGAGAGTTAGCTTGATGCTGAAGAACAAAAAAGGCTACCCGAGGGTAGCCTTTTCCTAGCCAAAGTACTTCTTAGAATGCGTGGCCAATTGACAGCGACAACTGACGGAAGTCAGAAGTCGCGGTGTCACTGTCTGAACGCTCATACAATGCGTAGACAGTAGTACGCTTGCTAAGTGCCTTCGAAAGTCCGAGCACGTGGTACTGAACATCAGTTGCGCCTGAGTTCTTGGTCGTGTTTTGACGGTTTGCAGCATGTAGGGTCATGCCGCTACCCAAGGGGGCGCTGGCAGAGACGACCGTGCTGGTTACGTCAAGCTGGCTTCCGCCGACATCTCTCTTGCCCAAGTAAACACCTACTTTTGCTACTCCAAAGTCATAGCCGACTGAGAAAGCAGTGAACTTAGAATCCTCGGTTGCTGCGGTACCAACTGCAGTTGCTTGGTCCATGGTTTCGTAACCTACGCCAGCCTTTAAGGGGCCGTTGTCATACACAGCTGCGAAGCTGTTAACTGTGCTGTTGGTTGGTTTCGTTGTTGTGGTCTGACCTGCGGGGAGTGCGCCGCCAGAACGTGCATTCAAGAACCGACCGGCGGAGACCGTCAAACCATTGAAATTAGGCGAAATGTAGCGAACAGCGTTTGATGCATCCCCGCCAAACTCCACGCCAGAAGAAAGGGTACGATTTCCAACCTGCCCAACTAAGCTGTCTAGGCCTTCTGCTGCGGAGAGGTCGGTTTTACCGATACGAATCTCTCCGAAGGCGCCGCTCAGAGCTAAAGAAGACTCTCGAGAGAACAGACCACCGCGTGCGCTACCACTATCACCGGTCTCGTTGGAACCGGTTTCGGATGTTGCTTCTCCGCCACCCATACCACCTTGCGATGGGGTCAAATCACCCTCAAGACGAAATGTAGCCTTGAGACCGCCACCCAGGTCTTCTGTGCCCGTGAAGCCGAGGCGTGAGGAACCGACCAAGCTGTTCACGCTGCGTGTAAGCGCATTTTGATCTTTCTCAGAATAGTTACCAATACCGGTCTCTACGTAGCCGTAAACCGATACGTTCTGAGCCGAAGCTGCGAAGGGCATTGCAGCAAGTACGGCTAACGCCAAATAACTTTTTTTCATTGAAACTTCTCCTGTTGAGTTAAGGACCCGACTCAAGCGACTCGGGCGGGCAGGTAAACACCCTGCCGAAAGTGTCACCCACCTCGACAGATCAATCAACTCCTAGACGCTCGTCGGCCGGTGCTGGCCGACTAATTGTTGCGTGATTACAACTTTTTATAAGTGAGCGCATACATATATAATGCGGTTACAAGGGACCTAAGTTCCCCGAAGATGCGAGAAACTCACACAACGCTAGGGTTTAAAGTGCCGGAAGGTGTTTCTAGGTCGTAGAAACAAACTCGGAGAATTTCCCGACGGAGGGCAATGGCGGTGCGAGTCAAATCTTCTCAAATATATCTTCGGCTATTAGCGTTTGCTCGGCCGTACTGGCCTGGTTTTTTGGTGTCGCTGTTGGGGGCGATGTTGATTGCAGCTAGCGAGACCGCGTTTCCGGCGCTGATGAAGGAGTTATTAGAAAAGGGGTTTGTACTAGATTCGGGCATCAAAATTTGGATGGTCCCAACGGCGATTTTGTTGATTTTCCTTTTCAGGGGCGCGGCTGGATTCTTGTCCGCTTACTCGATGAGTTGGATAGCGCAACATGTGTTGAGAGACATCCGCGCAGCGATGTTCGAAAAGTTGCTGCGTCTGCCAATCGCCACAGTTGACTCATATTCCGCGGGGAAGTTGATTTCACGAATAGTCTCTGACGTTAATGGTGTCACCTCAGCCGCAACGAATGTGGTTACGACTATCGTAAGAGACAGCCTGATAGTGTTGAGCTTACTCGGGTGGATGTTTTGGATAAACTCTACGCTAACCCTAATTGTTTTGGTTATGGCGCCAATCTTAGTGGCAACTACTATAGTCTTCTCTAAGCGACTAAGAGGTGTAAACACAAGTCTAATCGCTGCAAATGCAGAACTGACCAAGTCAGTCGAAGAGTCGATTCATGGATTGCGGCAAATAAAGCTATTCGGCGCAGAGTCATACCAGTCAAAATCTTTCGGGCTGGTCAACGCTATGTTTCGATCGCAGACTATGCGTCTAGCTGTTGCACAAAGCCTTCAATCACCAGTCGGGCAACTGATTACTGCAACAGGCGTTGCAACAATTGTGACGATCGGGGTTCTTCAGGCCAAGGCAGGCGTTTCGAGCGTCGCCGAGTTTGTCTCGTTTGTTACTGCAATGCTGATGCTGTTTGGTCCTATCAAACATCTAGCGGATATTAACGCCCAGCTACAAAGAGGCTTGGCTGCCGCTGAAGCAATATTCGGCTTACTAGACGAGAGCGAAGAGGTAAGCGGGAAGCAACCGCTGGTACATCCAATAAATGGCAGAATCGCGTTTCACAATGTCTCACTCACATATGCTGGCCGGGAAATTGCCAGCATAGACAAAATGAACTTTGAGATTCCACCAAAGACCTTCGCTGCCTTTGTTGGGGTATCGGGAGGGGGAAAATCCTCGATATATTCGTTAATCGCCGGGTTCTACAGACCAAGTAAGGGGGCCGTAACTATCGATGGATATGATCTGGCTAATCTTGAAATCAAAGAATTACGACGGGTGTTGGCTGTCGTATCGCAGGACATCTTTCTTGCTAACGACTCGATCTTGAACAATTTAAGGTGGGGCGATCAAAATGCGGGCCCAAACGAAATATGGGCGGCTCTTGAAGCTGCTGACCTTGCCTCCTTTGTAGAATCGCTACCGGCGGGGCTAAATACGCATATCGGTGGACGGGGCCTAAATCTCTCAGGGGGGCAACGCCAACGATTGTCTATTGCCCGGGCCTTGCTGAAAAAAGCGCCGATACTTTTATTCGACGAGGCCACTTCAGCATTAGACATAAATGCCGAAAGAAGTATCTACCAATCGGTATTGGGCTTGAGGGGCAAAAAAACGATTGTGGTAATTACACACCGATTAGACACAATAATTGAAGCGGATCAAATATTTCTGGTTGATGACGGAAACGTTATTGCATCAGGCAATCATTCCACTTTGCGCGAAAATGTAAGCGAGTACCGAAAACTCTTTGCTTAAGGTTAACAAACGATCTGTGACTCGAGTCCTAATTCTGAAGTTAAGCTCCTTTGGGGATATATTGCAAACGTTTTATGCTCTGGAGGATCTGTGCCGCTTTGATCCAAGCGTTCAAATATCTTGGTGTGTTGAGAGTCAATTTGACCAATTACTGAAAATTAATCGTAGAAAAATTCGCGTCATTTCATTGCCGTTAAGTAAATGGAGAAAGAATTGGTATCGAATAGCGACAATAGTGGCGATCCTCAAAACAGTTAGAGCGCTTCGCTTAGAGAAAATCGACGTTAGCGTGGACCTACAGGGGATGCTCAAGAGCGCCATCTTTGGTCTCCTAAGCGGTGCGAAAATAAGATTCGGACCAAGTCGAAAATTCTCCTCTGAGCGTGGGGCTTGCTACTTTTATAATCGTAAAGAACCTATTCAGAAACTAGAGGGTCTCGCTAGTCGAACTAGAGCATTTCTTGGTTCCGCATTGGGCTACGACTATCGACACTTCAATATGTCTAGCGGGCTAAGTGTTTGGAGTGGCGGAGCGGAAATCGCCCTCTTTGTCGGGGCGTCAACTGAACGGAAATCTCTGAGCGGATCTGAATTGCTCCACATTAGTCTAAGATTAAAGTGCTGTACATCAGCACCAGTTGTTCTTTATTGGGGTAATGAGACTGAACGAAGAAAAGGCTTAAATTTGTTAGAAGAGCTAAAAAGTGAGCAGTTCAGCGTTGCCGAGCGGGTATATTCAGTGGACGAGTTGATGTCCAGGCTCTCCAAAGAAACGGCTTTTGTGATTGGGGCCGACACCGGCCCTGTGCACTTCGCTGCTGCGCTAGGCGTTCCCACGTTGATGCTCTTTAAGAGCACAAGACTAGAGAGGTATTCACATCCGGACTTGAAGGTTTTATATCCGCTGCTCATATCAAGTGAATTCGACCTAGAGCAGGTGGGCAATGCCATTGCGAACCTCGTGAAGTCTAACAGTCAGGTTAAGAATTAAACTGATGAAAAACGAAGAAACTTGGGACTACTCAATCGTTATTCCCCATTATCGAACCCCTGAACTGACGACCCTATGTGTCCGATGTATCAATAAGTTTAAGCGGTTGAAGTGTGAAGTCTTAATTGTTGACAACGGCCCAGATGATGGGGGTATCGAGGCTTTGCGTAATGTTCCAAATGTCAGAGTAATAAGCAACCCCAGCGCCGATGTTGGAGTTCAAGCGCACAAGAATGCTTTGGCGCTTGGTGTTGAAAGGGCCAGAGCTGAATGGGTCTTTCTTTTTCACTCTGACACGATACCCGTCAACACTGGCTGGGATAAGAAGGCGCTAGATCTAGTCGCAGATCACCGTGCTGTCGGTTTAACAACGACTATTCGTTCTGTTAATCCGTTTGACACGTTTTTCTCTAGGCTTGCCAGGAGGGTCCGAGAGCGAAAGACATATTTTTTTTCGAAGACCGAACCCACGGACCGAAAAGTTATGTCATATTTTTTCTTAATAAATAAAACTCACTTTTCATCGGAACGAATCACTAATGATAGCGACGACGTAACCGTTGGTTTATACAAAGAATTATGTGCGAAAGGGCATATTGTCGTTCTCGCCGGAAGATTGTTTCTTAACCAATATATATGGCACTCGAGCAATGCAACATCTCTGTTATCGGGGCAGATGAGCAACTCAAAATCTCGAGCTCGTTTCTTCGCTAGGCTCAGTCGTTTAGAGAAAGAGTTATGAAAAGTCCGCGTCTCTTGACGCTCTTGGCAATACTTTTCGTTGTGGTATTACCTAACTCGGAGGCGTTGAAGAATCTAATCTGGGTCTTCATTTTGTTGTGTCTTCCTGCCGCTCTAAAGCTACGTTTTTACTTTGGACGACATGTCACAATTTTCGAGGGTTTATTGGGATTCATTTTCGCTGTTACGTTGATGAGTGCAGTCCAGAGTGATTATCCGCAACTTGCATGGAAGGGCGTCGTCGATTCGTTAATGTTCGTTTCAATTTCTTGGTATTTCTATGTTGTATTCGGCCATAACAGTATTGCGACCTCAGTAGTTGTGAGAGCCGTATTTTGGGCAACCTTCATTGGAGTTCTCTTGGGCTTGCGGGACTACCTAGTTGGCGGAGTACCCCATATCGAGCTGCGGTCAGTTGGAATTGTTACTCACTCGGCTATTTATGTTGGAATGGCTATCCTCGCAATGTACGCGTACCTCGTATTTGATAAGACCTCAATCACTACCCGAGGCCTACGTTCTTTTGAGGTTACTGGTCTTCTTTTGACGTTAGTTATGTTTTTAATCATGGGTAGTAGGGGCGCGCTTCTAGGATTCGCCGTTGGCGCTGGGTTCATTGTTTTTCGCTGTGTTTGGGGCGAAGTGAAGGACTTTCAGCCACTTAAGCACCTCGCCATCGTTTGCATGCTGATCGCATCTACTGTGGTTATCCCTGACATCGGAGGGCATTCCAGGCTCTGGGAAAAATCAAACCAATTAGTTTTCGGAGCACAAATGAACGGGGGAGATCGTCATCGTTTCGCTCTCTGGGAGCTGGGATTAGCCGCCTTTTTTAAGAATGATTCAAAGCTACTCGGAACGGGCCCAAGAACTTTCGGTCAGATTAATCTAGCGGAGCATCATGAAGTGGCGCTTTCTTTGAATCCTAAAGAAGGAAAAATCGGGCACGCCCACAACCTGTTTTTAAACAAGTTGGTCGAGGAAGGCGCTTTAGGCGCTTTTGCAATGGCGGGATTCTTTTTTTTCGTATTCAGGAGAAGTACGAAAGGAGGGGTCACTCCAGAGAAACTTGGAGTATTAGGCGCGATGACCGTGTCGATTGTCGGGGGGTTTTTTAACACGCCATTTATACAAGAGCAGGCAGTGCTGCTGGGAATTCTCGCGAGCTTGTTGATGTCCGGGGATCTGAATGCGATAGCTCAAACCAAAGAAGACTAAAGCAACCATTCGCTTATTAAAGTATGCTTCTTATGCTATGAGTGATCAGGAAAAACTCGAAGAAGCACGCGGGCTTTTTAATCTGGGGGTCGCCGCGGGTCTCGAGTTGAGGTGGGAAATTGCAAAAGAACATTTTTTACGGGCACATTACCTGATGCCTGAGAGGGTCTCAGTTCTCGAGAACCTGGCCAAGACTCTCGCATGCCTCGGTGAGTGGCAAGAATGTGAAACGTACCTAGATAAGCTACGCTCCCGCGATCCGGAAAATATAAATCTTCTGAGGATAGACGGGCTAAAAAGTGCTAGCCAAGGGAATTACGGCGAGGCTCTGCGCAATTACGAGGCCGTTATCAAGCATGGGAACGGGCTCGCTGAAGATTTCCATAATCTGGGACGGGTAAATGTCTACCTAGGCTACTTCACCACAGCGATTGGTTGCTTTCGACAAGCGCTACTTATCGATGCGGATCATATTGACAGTCATATCAATCTCGCACACTGCCTGTTGCATAACGGTGAGTACTTAGAGGGGTGGAGGGAGTATGAGTATCGGCTTAAAGTAGATAAGACTGGCGATTCAAGAACTCATTTAAGCCAACAAATAATGTCGCATTCGGGAGGCTTAGAGGGTAAAAGAATATTATTTTTAAGAGAACAAGGGCTTGGCGACGCTATTCAATTCGTTCGATTTGTTTCCTATTTTGAACATAGAGGTGCCAAATGCATCGTCGAGTGTCACCCAAGCCTGCTGACCCTATTTGCTAAAAACTTTCCGTCAATTGAGTTTTCTGAAACTCGGGAAATTTTTGCTGATTTTGTCTGCCCTCTGATGAGCATGCCTTATTTGATGGGAGAAGCGTTTGAATTTGCACAGTCAGGCCCTTACATCAGGACGCATGATGTTGCATTAGATACAAATATAATCAAGGCGAAAAGCAGAATTGGTTTGGTCTGGAGAGGGAACCCAAAACACGCTAACGATGCCAATCGCTCCATAGGGCTAGCCCAGCTTATCCCGTTACTCGCCACAGGGTTGGGGTTCGTGTCGCTACAGCAGCATCACACAGAAGAAGAGCTGAGTCTTCTTGCAGAATTCCCTAACGTATTGATAGTCGATTCATTTATTGACTTCTCTCAGACGGCTGTTTTTATAAACTCCTTGAAATTGATTATTAGTGTCGATACTAGCGTTGCTCATCTTGGGGCTGCGATGGGAAAAAAAGTTTACTTACTACTGCCCTATGTTGCTGATTGGAGATGGGGACAGTCTAACCAAGATACGCTTTGGTACCCGACGATGAAACTATTTAGGCAAACCGAAAAGCGGAGCTGGGTAGAAATCATTAAGGCCGTTCGAGATTCTCTTAAACTCCTCAGTAGTTAAGGAGAAGCGCTTGTATTTTCTTGGAAAAATCGCACCATGTCCTACCTGACAGTCTAATGAAGTCAGCAGCCAAATTACCTACCGTTTTAGCCTGATGATAATTTGTGTAAATATTTTCCAGATGTTCAAGCGCCTGATCAATATCCGGCTCTCCCCAACCCTGGGTTCCCCAGTCACGGAATCCGCAGGTTGGCTTACATTCCACGGAGAAAGCGTTTCTTGAGTTCAGCAAGTCGAACATCCCGGTATTTAATGCGCTGATTACAGGCAAACCGCAGGCCATTGCCTCTTTGACGGGTAAGTTTGTACAAGCCTCTGCGCGTGACAATTGAAGGGCTACATGACAATTCCGCATAATCGACGCGAGCTCCATATTCGAGACAAGACCAACATCGATGACGTTGCCTGATGCGCATCCGTTTTCATCAAACCAACCTAAAATATCTAGTTGCCCACTTTTTTGCAGCTTTAGAGGAGTCCCGTTTGCGCCCTTCATCCCGAGAGAAATGTTTGGCCAATGAGACTGCCAAGCCGTGACTAAAATAGCCTCTGGGTGGCGACGTTGGAAGATACTAAAAACCTTCATTACGCAGTCCTGACCCTTCCGGTACTCTGCCTTTCCGCCAGAGAATATGTAAAACCGATTCTCCTTTTTTGAATCATGAGAAGGATGAAAAATGTCAATATCAACACCTTCATTTATGACGATCGCATCACGACCCGACAACTCTTTAATTATTTCTTTATTCCAATTTGATCCGGTTACTAGTATGTCGTAATTCCCAAGATTAGATGTGAGTTCTCTGGGGGCGGTATTTTCAAATACCGCCCGACCTATGTTCAGCAAGCCCTTTAGGGGCCTTACTGGTGTGAAGTCATTTCCGAGCGCATCAAGAACTATATAATCAGACTGAGATCGTTTTCCTCTATCTAACTCGCTGAGTGATGCATTGGATGATCTCAAGGACTCCAAAATTTCATGGACTTTTATGGGGCTAAATCCTCGAATATCTTCTCTCAATATTGTCTTGCCGGAAATTGCTTTGATATTCCCCCATCTATTTAGAAAATAAAAGAGATGGAGCCCAAGAATTCCCCAGCCGGAAGTGGATGCGAGCCTCCAGTTAATGACCGCTTGTTTAGTCACGGCTCGAGGCGCCTATACAGGGCATAGACATTCTGTGCATACTTATTTAAATATTGATCTCTTCTATTGAGCAGGCCTCGAAGACTCCGAATCACTCGATTACGCGGTGGCTCTAGTATTGATATTTCAATTGAAAAATCAGAGGGTGTCAGGCTATGAAGGTAAGAAATGCCCTGAGTTGTATTGAAGAACCATCGATGTCTATCCATGCCAGCCAGAGTGTAAGGAGTACCATAGTGGGCAATGGTGCCACGTCCCCTGCGGATTGGGACCCGCGCATCTCGCCAGCTATTGGGCAACGAAATTAGTACATTGTTTCTTGTAACTCTGAATAATTCATTGGCGATCAAATTAGGCGATTCAAGGTGCTCCAAGGTCTCTATGCATATAGTTACGTCAAACTCCCGGTCTCCAAAAGGAAGTTTTGCTCCGGAGTCTATATTCATTCTGAGATCCGCTGCTGTTGTTATGTCAATTCCTGTGTAGTACCCTTCATCAAAATACCTACGAAGGATGGCTTCGCCACATCCTACGTCGAGCAGTCGAATTCCATTACCAAAGAGAACTGGGAACTCGCGTCGAATCCACTTGGGTCTCGTCGTACGGCTCATGCCGGTTGGGGCCACCTTCTGCGTAAACATCTGGAGAGAGCACTGAGGTTTCCCGTCAATAACTTGCTTGAAAAGCAAGAGAAGCTTACTGAACATCCGATCGAGGCCCAAGCTAGGATCGGGCCCTTGGGCTTTAGGGTCTGTTTGGGGCTCCGATTTAACTTTAGAAAGCTCTAATATGCCGCGGGACAAGGAATCCGATGACTTTGCTGTGGCATAGTAGACCGGATCATAATTGAAACAGGCCTCTCTTAGGGGACTAAAATCTGTTGTGACGATGGGCAATCTATAGGCTTGCGCTTGTAAAATAGCTTGCGGAACCCCCTCATTGGCATAGCTCGGGAAAACAAAAATGTCCATCGCCTCCAGAAAAGGTCTAACGTCGTCACGATGACCAAAAAACCTTACGTTCGCGAGGTCTAAACGCTTGGCCATGCGTTTTAAAGCATCTTCTTGTGGCCCCGTGCCAACGATAATGAATAAGAAACCTTTTCTTAGGGCTTCTTGATTTGCCGCCTCAAGTAGATAGCGATGGCCCTTCCACGACCTCAGCGTTGATATCGTTCCGACTACTATTAAGTCATCAGGAATGCCGAGCGCTACTCTCGCCTTTGAACTGCCCGAGCGCTTGAAGTGCTCTAGGTCAATACCCGTAAAAACAGTTCGGATCTTTGATGGCGAAACCAATAGGTTGGTAATGAGACTGTCGGTTATATATTGAGCCGTGGTGCAGACATAATCACTGCCAAACCCGAATAGCCATCGATTAAGCAGGTGGTTTTTAACGGGAGTACTAATATGACGAAAACGTACTATCTTGAACGGCAACCTGCCGAATAATCGCGAGATTGCAACTAGCCAGTGATCTGTACTGGAATGTGTACAGACAATGTCCGGGGCGTTTTCCTTCAAAATTCGGAAAATGCTTAGGCAATTCACTAATCGTTTCGCCTGCACTTTGGCACTTATGACGGGGACACCATAAGCTGGCGCATTTTTAAAAATTGAGCTTTCCGAATTGGCAACTAACTTGACGGAATACCCCTTAGAGATAAAAAGCCGTGCTTCGGTCAAGATTCGGATCTCTTGTCCGCCCCAGCCGAGTGATGCCTCAGTGTGCACGATTTTTAGTGAACGTCTCTGGGCTAAGTCTCCCTCTTGCTCGGGCAGCGGGAAATTAAGCATATAGGTGATGACTTTTCATAGGGCGACCATGTAGTGTGAGCTATTCTTGCAGCGTACGCCTTTGATCAAATGTTTGCACCGCTGGTTTTGCGTGTTTGCTTAGATATTACGTCCGAAAACATTTTGATTCGTTGAGGATTTGCGGTTCTTGACCGCTCCGCCGATGTCTCTTCTCCGCGCAAATAATTAATTTCAGATTAGTATCATGCATTATCGTGGTGGTTTCGATAGGTCATTAACCACTGCTCAAGTACTATCCTCTCGTCCCAGCGCTCTGCGAGGCGTCTCGCATTAATAGATATGCTATCGATGTCAGTCTCGGACGAAATGAGTTTTGATATTTTGACGGCCAAATCGTCAGGGTTGCGTTCGCATTGAGCACCAGCATTTACCTCAAGGATTTCAGTCATTGACCCTACGTTTGCTGTCGTGATGCATGGCAGTCCGCAGGCTAACGCCTCCAAGATGGCGTTAGACGACGGATCATACAGAGACGGCAAAACAAATATGTCAGATGCCCAATAAACATTTCGAACATCGCTCGTAGGGCCGAGCAGCCGGACTCTATCAGTGAGGCGGTGTCTATTAGTAAAACTCTGAACATTATTTAATTCTTTATCTTTCCCGGCGACAACTAGGTTGAAGTCACGGCATATACGCATCGAGTTAAGTAAGTGAAATAGCCCTTTTCTCCTAAATCCCGAGCCCACAAAAGCGACTACAGGAACTTGGCTTGGAAAGCGCAGTTCTTCCCTGCAGGCCAGCTTCTCGTCGCGCGAGGGGAGCCGAAAGAAATCGGTTCGAACTCCATTTGGAATTAGCGCAATAGTTTCTGGATTCCTGCCGTAAAAGTGCACGCACTCGTCCCGAACGAGTGCGCTATTCGCAATGAGAATATTATCTTTGGATTGGAGAATCTTTTTTTCTAAATTAATAATTTGACGATGGTAAGGATCAAGCTTTGCAAGGTAATTATTAGTATAACCCTGCTCCTCACTCTGACGGGCAAGCCACGATTTGTGAAGTCCATCGCCAAGTCTATAGAGCCTTGCCCCAAGAACTCTCTCATGCGATTGGGTGAGGTCAAAGCCTCCTTTTTTTATCGCTTCTGATGCCTGCTTTTGGAACTTATATTGTTGAAAAGCTCTTGGCCCGCAAGAGGCGGGAATTTTTATAACCCTGTAGTCTTGATTAAAACTCTCGGGCCACTGCTCAGAAATTATTGTTACCGCGATATCTCTGGCTTGCAGACGTTCGACTAGGCGCTCGATGAATTTTTCTGCTCCGCCAAAGGGATTAAACTTCCGCCTGATAATCCCAAGCTTTAGCACTCTCTATCCTGCGTAGTTCGCGCAACATGTTTCCAAAACGCTTCTTGGCTCTTCATTGCAGCAGCCATTAGTCCTTGGCTACCATCAAGAAACCCAAATTTTACGAAATATCTCAATACAAATGTTACTATCGAATAAGCGAGGCCTACTGGAGCTCCCGCCCATTTGGGGAGCGCCCCTTTTCTTTTGCCTGCCGCGAGCGCGTATCGCTTAGTCTTTTCAAAAATATCGTCAAAATCTTGGTACGAAAAATGAAGTAGTGGGGACTTCAGATTACCAATTGATCCTTTCACCAAAAGTTTCTCGTGAACTTGAGATCCGTCAAATCGAGCGTGACTTTTGCGGGCGAGACGGATTATGGTTTCATCAGACCAGCCGCCGAATCTTAGATGTTTTCCAAGAAAAAAAGTTTGTCGCTTGATCCGAAAACCATTTTGATGTTCAGAGTTGATTACAGAAAGAATTTCTCTCGCTAAGTTACCAGGGATTCGTTCATCAGCATCAAGTGACACAATCCATTCGCCTTTGGCAAGCTCCAGGCAGCGCTGTTTTTGGATTCCAAACCCTTTCCAATCGGGCCTAGAATAAAATCGTACATTGAACTCGCTTGCGACGGCCTGTGTACCGTCTGAGCTGTCTCGGTCTACTATAACCACCTCATGACAAAATTCGAGCGATTGGAGGCACGCCCTTAAATTTTTCTCTTCATTATGAGTAATTATAATGGCCGATATTGTTGGGCCACTCCGGTTGATAACACCTTGCATTATTCTTGTCTTTGAATATTTTTCGGAGCCGAAAGTTAGGTACGCTGCGGTTTCATTAAAACAGCTTTTTAGCGCCTATTAAAATTCCTATCAGTCTGCATGATACCTTTTCGGCAAGTGCGATTGTAGAACCACATTTTTAGCGAAATTTCCGATGTTTTTAGATCGTAGAGGGCTCTCTCTAGCCGCCAATGCACGAACGGGTCAAACGCAGAGTCGGAGCAACCCGAGAAGAGGCCCAGGCTTACATATTCGTCTCCATCGAGATGTTTAGTAACCCCGTCTGGCGTGAAGGCTGTAACAGCGGTTTTTTCCAGTACGGCCTGAAAAGCGGTTTTCAGTGAGGCGGGTTTTTATCTATGTAATCTGCAGCGATTCATCCAAGGCCAGCTAACGATCCCACAGATCTACTGGTATGCTGTAGGGGTTAGCGGAGAGATTTTATCGTGACTAAGTTTGATCAAAATTCGGAAAATCAGAATTCCCGGATCCTTGAAGCTAGAGAGGATGAAATCTCTCTTTTGGATATCTTTTTGTTTTTCAAAAATGAATATCAATTTATTCTTGGTTTCACACTTCTTGGTTTTGTAGGCGCTGCTCTTTATCTCTGGACAGTCCCTAAGCAGTAC
>JACCDP010277879.1_pt1 | contig 20105 bp, 16 predicted proteins | sample 7445841 | NCBI WGS metagenome assembly JACCDP01 (sample SAMN15323441, study PRJNA562643) | freshwater metagenome | isolation source: river surface water | place: USA:Blue River Watershed | collected 2017-08-17
ACCCCCTTAAAAAAGATATTTCAAGGTCGCAATCAATTTGATTGCTATCTATAAATTACTCCTAAAAGTTAAATATGCAATAAGGCATTGCTGAGAGTTGCTACAGTATTACTTGATACTTTAGAGTTTTAATTCAGATGTTTTAACACCTGCGGTAGTTTAAAAAAAGTGTGTGGTAATCAAACAAGATTAAAGTAAAATGGGGTTTAATCTTGGCTCAATCCGGTAATTCCAGCTTCTATTTAAAGTAATCTCTGGATGATCTTGATCCGTCGGTTCAGGTTGCCAAACCCCATCCTGTTTCTCTAAAGGCAGGTTAGAAAGGACATGGTGTCTGATTTCACCGTTTAATAAGAACCATTCCTCCCAGATGACTCTCTCCTGCCCGATTTGATTTGGATATGCGTGCAAAACACCTAGAGGTAATTGTGAGTGAGATTGAATTACCCAAGTGTGGTTTAAGTAAGGATTACTAAATTGCTTGGAATTCTTGAGTTGTTGATCAAAATGCATCTCATAATCTACGCCAATTGAAGTTAAAAAGTTTTGTACCTCTAATTTCATCCACAAAGCACTCAATTCTGATTTCCACAGGTTAATTTGACTCTGACTCATAACAATATGTTATCGCCATACAGCCAAAAATCTTGTATGACAAGTGAGATTACCTATTGTGGATCACCAAGCTTTGGTGGAGAATATCGACATCTTTAAAAGAGAGAAGTGATATGAAGGCTCTGCATTTTTTGGGTGAAAAGAAGATTGAACTTATCAATTTACCAATGCCACAAATTCAGAGCGATGAAGTACTAATTGAAATTCAAGCAGCCGGTTTATGCGGCAGTGATTTGCATTTATTTTATACCCCCAGTCGTGCTGAAAAAGAGGCTGGAATATTTGGCTTAAAGTTTCCACCAGACAATATTCCTGGTCATGAGCCGTGCGGAAAAATTGTGGAGATAGGTTCAAATGTTAAGCATCTTCGCATTGGTGATCGGGTAGCGGTTGCCCATATCTCAGGTTGTGGAAATTGCTCAATTTGTCGAAAAGGTTGGGACATGCATTGTGCGCAAAAGCGAACCTATGGTGGAGATATTCAAGGTGCATTTGCTGAATTTATGCCCGCTAAGGCAAAAGATTGTGTTGTATTGCCAGAAAACATCTCATATCTAGATGGTGCCTTTTACACCTGTGGAGCTTCAACCGGTTTTTATTCATTGAAGCGGGGCAAGTTAGTAGGAGGGGAAACTATTTTGTGTGTGGGACTTGGCCCAGTTGGTTTAGCTGGCGCTTACTTTGCCGCTATGCAAGGTGCAAGAGTTATTGGGGTGGATATCTCACAGGAAAGATGTAATCATGCATTGAAGTTTGGAGTCGAAGTTGCAATAAATGCTTCAACGGAAAATGTCCAAGAAAGAATCTCCGAATTAACTAACGGTGCAGGTTGCGAGGTTGCGATTGATTACACCGGTGCACCTGAAGGGCGAATTACTGCGATCGAGGCTGCTGGCCTTTGGGGACGAGTGGTACTAATTGGGTTTGGAAAAGGCTATACCAATATTGAAACAGAGCTGCACGTGATTGAAAAACAATTGACAATTGTGGGGGCTTGGGTTTTTAGTTTTCCAGAATTGCAGGACTTAGTAGCATTTTCATCACACAAAAATATAAACCTCTCTAACTTTATTAGCACAAAATCTACTATTGATAATGGCAGTAAGCTCTTTGCAGATTTTGATAAAGGTTCTACCGGTAAAACTTTCATAACTAAGTAGAGATTGGGAATATATGAAAGCTGTAGTTTTAGATGCCGTAAATAAAATTGCATTGAAAGAAATAGAACCTGACAAGTTACAAGCAAATGAGGTTTTAATAAAGGTTGAAGCTGCAGGTGTTTGCGGGAGCGATCGACACATTTTACATGGAACCTATCCAGCAAATTATCCTGTGGTTTTAGGGCATGAATTCTCTGGAATTATTGAGAATGCAGGTAATTCAAATAAATTTCAATCAGGTGAGCGTGTAAATGTTAATCCTAATATTGCATGTAATAAATGTCGGCCATGCAAAACTGGATTAATTAACCTATGTCAGAACAACATTGCGCATGGCGTAAATAGAAATGGCGGCTTGGCAGAGTTCGTTGCAGTACCTGAATCTCAGTTGTTTAAACTGCCGATCAATTTGCCAGCTGAATATGGCGTTTTCTGTGAACCGATTGCCTGTTGTATTCAGGGCATAGATCTTGCCAATATTAAAGCTGGTGATTCCGTGGCCATAATTGGCGGCGGTGTCATTGGGCAATTAATGGTCCAGCTTGTTAAGAATGCCGGAGCCAAAGTTGTTTTACTTTCAACTCGACAAAAATTTCGTCGAGAAATGGCAGAGCAAATGGGTGCAACACATACCTTGGATCCGCTTAGCAGTAGCAGCAATGATCCTTTTATTGGCCCAACTGGTGTTTGTCCTGGCGGGTTTGATGTGGTTTTGGAATGTGCGGGGACAAGCCAATCGCTGCAGCAATCATTAGAGATTGTAAGGTTGGGCGGCACCGTAATTTTATTTGGGGTCATGCCACAGAGTGAAATCTTTGAAATTAGACCTTTTGATATTTTTGTAAGGCAAATTAGATTACAAGGATCATTTACTGGATCTGCGGTACACCAAAAAGCAGTAGATCTTGTCGCGGCTGATAAATTAAATCTTTTACCTTTAGTTACACATTTAGTTGATTTGGCAGAAATTCCGGCATTGCTTGCAGATAAGCCATTAGTTGGTGAGGTTAAAACTATCGCCAAGCCAGTGTAGTTTTACACTTTACCGCGTTCAAATCACCTTGCGAGCTAGAGTTTTGATTCTTGTCCTACAAGTTTCAAATATTTAGGCTAGTAAATATTTTTAAATATCTATTGTCTTACCCAATCTCTAAGATCTAGGATCCTTTCGTGGGCAAAAAAATAAATACAATTTATATTGCTAATCATAGTCATACAGATTTAGGTTTTACTGACCATCAAGATGTTGTGATGCGCCAACATGTTGAATTTATAGATAAAGCAATTGAATTATGCGAATACACTAAAAATTTCCCAGACGAATCAAAATATCGATGGACTTGTGAAGTTACTGGAATTACTGAGCGTTGGTTTAATCAGGCAAGTAAAGATGATATTAAACGATTTATGGATTGCCATAAACGTGGTCAAATTGATATTGCTGGAATGCAATGGAATTTCACCCCGATGCTCGGGCCAGAGCAGATGGCGCGCAGTCTTTATCCGATTCGGAATATGCGAGATAAATATGGCGTAAAAATTTCAAGTGCCATGCAGTCAGATTCCAATGGCGTTAGCTGGATGTTTGCAGATCTTTTGCCTGATGCTGGTATTGATTTCCTGACTATGTCAGTTAATCCATTACGAGGCGGTGTTCCAAAACCATGTCCACAAGCTTTTTGGTGGGAAGGTCCGTCTGGAAAGAAATTATTGGCCTGGAATGGATTTCACTATTTATTTGGTCGATCAAATGCCAAATTAGGTGATTGGCGATATGTCGAGAGATTTTTGCCTAAATTTATTTCTATGTTAGAAGAGGATGATGGTTATCCTTGGGACTTTTTATATTGCCAATCGACTCATCCAATAAGAGTAGATAATGGGCCACCAGATATACGAATGGTGGATTTTGTTAGAGAGTGGAATGCGCAAGGAAAAATGCCAAAGATGGTTTTTTCAACTCCTACTTTATTCAGAGAGGTCTTGCGAAAAGAAGAGGCCAAACTGCCAACTTTAAGAGGAGATTGGCTGGATTGGTGGTGTGATGGTGTTGCATCGAGTGCATATGAAACTGGGCTGAATCGAACAAACCATGTGATTATGAGTGCGGCAGAAACCATTGGTTCATGGGGCGGTAAACAAGCACGTCCGGCAATTGATTCAGACAGATTGGCTCATGTTTATGAGTTGATGAGTCTTTATGATGAACATACTTGGGGTGCATTTGCGAGCGTATCTGCACCTGATTCACTTTGGACTAAAGGTCAGTGGAACTACAAAGCCTCTTTTGCTTACCGCTCATCTGGTGAGGTGCATGATATGTTGGCAAGAACTGCTCGCAGATTTGCAGATGAGTTAGCTGAGCGTGGGCCTGAGGGACGCTTCAATCTTGGTGACCTCACGCCAGAGGAGGCCTTCCCTCCCTCAGATACAAATGATCTACTAATTTATAACACTTTGCCATGGGAACGAACGGTAATAGTTAAGGAGCCAGAGATTAGAGCTGGTGGTGCACCAGTTGGAATGCTTGAAACTTTTGTTCCAAGGGGAATTCCATGGGGCGGCGATAAACCATCTGTGCAGGAGCGAAGAATTAAAGTAAAGCTTCCAGCATTTGGTTATGCATTTGCAGATATGGATACTCCTATAGATGAAAGTGATTTAGCTGTTTCTGAAAATACAATCGAAAATGCTTTTTATAAAGTTGTCATTGATCCAAACTCAGGTGGATTAAACTCCTTTTATGACAAGGAATTAAAGAAAGATTTTGCTGGTAATTATAAAGGTTGGAAATTAGGACAGATTATCTACCAGCAAATAGATGAAAATTCCAAGGGCTATAACCCGGTATCACCCTCTCCTGGGCGAGACTTAATAAATGTTGGATGGGACTTTTCCCAGGTACCAGACTTTGGCGCTTGGAATACTGATCTGATTTTTAAGCGAGAGGTACCAAATTCAGTAAAAGTTTCAAAACCAGTAAAAGAAAAGGGTCGAGTTGCCATCTCAGTTGAGTGCAAAATTAAAGGTGTTAAAAAAGCTACTTGTATTTACTGGCTAGATGCAGCAACAAAAGAGCTTGGAATTGAGTGGGAGCTAGACAAAGAACATGTTCGCGATGCAGAAGAGTTGTTCATAGCTTTTCCATATAATTTGGGTAAGCCAGCATTTAGGGCTGATGTAAATGGCGTAGCTTTTTCACCCGATACAGATCAACTTCCAGGCACAGTTAAAGATTGGTTCCCAATTAGAAATTGGGTGGATGTATCAGATGGAGATTATGGTGTCACAATGGCACCAATTGATGCGCCATTAACCCAATTTGGTGGTATCACTACGTCAAAAGCTGCTGCAAAACTTGATCCAGAAGGTGCGAATTTAATGTCTTGGGCGTTAAATAATCATTGGATTGTAAATTTTAAAGCAAGCCAAGGTGGTTTGATCCCACTGAGATATCGCCTTACTACCCATGCAGGCGGTGTGGATGATGCGGTTGCTTCTAAATTCGCAAATGAGGTTCACAATCCTGCAGTAGTTATGCGAGATTACATAAGAAAAACCGATATTCCAGCAAAATCTTTTATATCAATTAAACAAGGTGAGGGGCTTGCTATATCTACAAAAGAATCCACATACTCTGATGGCATAATTTTGCGAGTTCATAGCTCAATTAGAAAATCTCAAAATGTGGAATTAGACCTATTAGGTTTTGAGGTCAAACAAATTGAAGGCGTAACTGCATTAGAGGAAAAAAATAACAAAATAGTTGTATATAAAAATGGGATATTGGGTTTTGAGTTGCTTGCAGGTGAGTACGCTAGTTTCAAATTGACAAAATAAACCACTAGATAGGAATGGATAAATGACAACTCGCGCCCTATTGTTCTCACCCGAAGGGCATCGAGATTGGGATGTTACTCGCGAGAGTTTAAGAAAGCGGGCAATTCAAAAAGAGTTCACCGTAAGTGGAGAGACTTTCTACGTCGTCGTAGAACCGTTAATTAAAAAAGGTTCCGATGACAAGTTATTACAGACCATTAGAGTCAGATCAGCATCAAATAAAAATATTGTAAGTTTATTAGGCAAGCCAATTGTAAGCTCACAAAGTGGGGCTGCTTTGACCCAAGGCGGTGAGGAAGCACCAAAGGGGAGTTACCGAGTTTTTGTCCCAGAGGTGGAAACTGAACAACAGATGGTTGTGAGTTTTGAAAAAAATCCACAGACCAAAATTAATGTTTTGGTTAAACCGCAACGTCATTGGACCATTCATTTAGTTCATCACACACATTTGGATATTGGTTATACAGATCCACAAGGGCGGGTATTAGCTGAACATTTGGCCTTCTTAGATTCATGTTTAGATTTAATCAATAGAACTGATACTTGGCCCGAGGATTCAAAATTTAGATGGAGCGTCGAAGCGCTTTGGTCATTTGATGAATGGACAAAGGTTAGATCTAAAGAAAAGATTGATGAATTTGTAAAGAGAGTTAAGGAAGGCAGAATTGAACTAACTGCCATGCCTTACAACCTTCACTCTGAAACTTGCTCAACTGATGAATTGCATGAATTGCTTCGCCTCGCTCGTGAGGTTAGTAAACAGTATGGTGTGGAAATTCCAGCTGCTATGCAAACCGATGTTCCAGGAGCGGTGGTTGGGTTAACCGATGTTTTGGCTGAGAACAAAGTTAAATATCTTTCAGTTGCTCATAACTGGGCCGGCAGATCAGTTCCGCACTTAGTTGGCGGTCAAGATCAACCACAACTATTCCGTTGGGTAGGTCCAAGCGGTAAAGGAGTTCTGGTATGGGTAACAGATACTCCTCATGGATTGGCTTATATGGAAGGTCCCATGATTGGTTTTAATGATGGTTATGAGTGGGTAGATGATTTACTGCCAGCATATTTGCAATCAAATGCAGAACATCCCTATCCATATCCAGGCGGGGTCTTTGGTTGGGCAGTTGATAATGCTGAAATTCATCGCAAACCTTATCCGTGGGATATTTTGCACTTAAGAATTCAAGGTCAGTTTGCTGATAATGCTCCACCACGTTTTATTATGGCAGAGACTGTAAAAAGATGGAATGAATCATGGGTTTATCCAAAATTAAGGCTTTCAACCAATAAGGATTTTTTTGAGGATGCTGAGAAAAGAATTGGCAATCAAATCCAAACCATAGAAGGGGATTGGACTGATTGGTGGGTAGAGGGTGTGGGCTCCGGCGCGCGTCCAAATGCCATGGTTAGAAATGGACAAATTAACGCTGCAGATGCACAAACTATTGGTTCGATAGCTAGTTTTTATGGTTCTGTTGAAGGTCCTGGGATTACTAAGGGTTCTGAGGTTGTTTACGCAAATGCATCTTTATTTGATGAACACACCTGGGGTGCTGCAAATCCTTGGACTATTGGCGATGAGGGCATGGATTCGGGAGATCAACAATGGCACTGGAAATATGCAAAAGCACTTGCAGCAGAAGATGAGGGTGAGGTTTTATTAGACCGAGCCTGCTCACATCTGGGTGATGTACTGGCCACAGCCCCAGGCGCACTTGCCTCGTTTTATATTTCAAACACAGCAATTTGGAGTCGCTCCGATGAGGTTGTAGTTTTTCTACCAGAAAGTCGAGTGCCACTTGAGACTCCTGTAAAAATTATTGATAGTAGAAATAAGAAGGAGCTTAGTTTTTATGAAAGTGGACAGGTAAATCCAAAGCACCGAAATGCTGGAAGATTTTTGCACATCTTAATCAATGATGTACCAGCAGTTGGCGTAGTTAGACTTGATGTCTTGGCTGGTGGCAAGGCGAAGGAAAATCACACTCAGCTGAAAAATGAGCTGGTTTTAGAAAATGAGTTTTTAAAAGTAAGTATTAATCCTAAAACATCATCCGTAACCTCTATTTACGTTAAAAATCTAAAACGGGAAATTGTTCGCCAAGATAGCGTGGCTGGATTTAATGCTTATATATATGATGAATATGCCTCATCTGGTGGATTCAACCATCAATCAGGTAGAACTGAAGGAAATACCCGCCTAGATTTACTTGCAACCAGAAGCTTAACTCGACCTGGCGTAGTAATTGATAGTGGTGCAAATGATGTAAAAGAGTGGGTAACTATTGAATCTCAGGCACCGGGAAGTTCTTGGATCAGAACTACCTATAGTTTAAATAAAAATTCTGATCGCCTCGATATAAATAATCGTATTTTCAAGGAGGCGACTATGACCAAAGAAAGTGGATACTTTGCATTTCCATTCGCCCTAGATAATCCAATCACTAGAGTTGAATTATCTGGCGGTATGAGTGGGTCAGATTTGCCGTTGGTGCCCGGTTCAGCATTGCACATGCGAGCTGCCCGTCGCTGGGTTTCCTTTGAAGATGATCAGATTGCGGTAGCTGTTGCATTACAAGATGCACCATTAATACAACTAGGTGGCGTGGCATTACCTTACGCACCATTTCCACCAACAATGGGCGAGCCAGAGCCAGCAACTCTTTACTCTTGGGTTTACAACAATATTTGGGATACCAATTTCCCATCGCAACAGGGATTTGAAATGAATTTTAGATATAGCGTCGGTGCTTCTAAATCAACTGGTAGCGGTTCAGGACCAGCACTTGGTGCCCGAGTTGCAGTTGGACAAAGCAGAAGATTGCGATCCTCAATGGCAACGGGCACAACAAATCAAATTTTCGAGGAAGAAAGTTTGTTAAGTGTCGATGATTCAAGAGTTAGAGTAATTGGATTAACCTCACCTAAAAACGGATACGTTTTAGTAAGACTGCAATCCTTTGCTGAAGAAAAATTAACAGTTAAGTTGAAAGTGCATAAAAAATTTACAAATCCAGTTTTAGCAACATTATTGGGGGAGGAAATTTCGACACTTTCCCTTAACAATGGATTGGTAGAAGTGCCGATTGGCAAAATTTCCGTGGCTGGAGTTCTGCTTAAGCTTTCCTGACAAACTTGCTTGTCAGACAAGTTATAAAAACGTTATAAACTCTCTTCTCAGACTTCGATCGCAATGTTGTTTCCTATTGACTATGTCGTTGCCGGTATCTAGTTTAGGTGTGTGGTTCACGTCTTCCGTGTCCACACCTAGGAAGGATAATGAATGAAGCTAGCTACAAAAAAGATCGCAGTTTTATCCGCTGCATCTTTGGTAATAAGTTCAGCGGTTGCAACAGGTGCAATTTCATCTGCAAACGCTGCAACTAAAGTTCTTAATTTCTACCATGACAAAAATGGTTGGGATGTTCGATTTAATGCAGTAAGTGCCGGCTTAAAAGATGGTATCGGTGTAACACTGAAGCCATCTACTTATGCTGACACTACTTTGTATCAGAACACTCTCAATCAAGCCGCTAAAACCGGCAAAGGTCCTGACCTACTAACTTGGTGGTCTGGATACCGCATGGTTGATGGTGCTAAGGGTGGCCTATTTGCTGACATCTCCGATGTTTGGAAGGATGCAATTGCAAAGGGTGACATCTCAGCTGACCTACAGAAACAATTCATGGTTGGCAATAAGACTTACGCCATTCCAAATGGTGTTTCTTACTGGCCAATGTTTTATAACAAGAAGAAGTTTGCAGAGTGGGGATTAAAAGTCCCAACCACTTGGGCTGAATTTGAAGCTGTTTGCGCAGCAATCAAAGCTAAGGGAGTTACTCCGCTAACCGCATCAGTAGATGGAGCATGGCCTTCATTTATCTGGTTTGAACAACTCCTGATTAGTCAAGATCCAAAACTTTATTTAGATCTGACCTCAAACAAGATTAAATACACAGACCCTAAGGTGGTTGAAGTATTTAATATCTGGAAGGGAATGATTGATAAGGGCTGGTTCACAGCTGGAGACACATCATTCTTCGGTGAAGAGGCTGTAAAACTGATGAATAAGGGAACCATGATTCCAGTTGGTACATGGAATAACTCTGCATTCTCAGGAACTGGTGGCTTGATTGGTGGAAAAGATTACGATGCATTCGTAATTCCAAATATCAATCCAGCGCTAAAGACTCAATCTATTATTGTTGAGGCAGGCGCAATCGGTGCATTAGCTAAGGGTAAGAACTTGGCTACATCCAAAAAAGCACTTCGCGAATGGTTAAAGTTCCCAGTTCAAGCGATCTGGGCTGATGCCAGCGGCGACGGAGTACCAAATCCAAAGGTACCTGTTGCAGATCCAGTAATTAAGGGTCTATCGAAGTATGTTGCAACTAACAAGGTGAACCAAATCCAGAGATATTGGGAATCAGGTCCAGTCCCACTTATCGAGGGTGGAGTCGTAATCCTTGGTGCATTTATGTTAGGAACCAAAACTGTTGCCCAAACAACCACAGAATTGGCAGCGCTAGCTGACAAAGAGTGGGCCGCTTGGACAAAGAAATATGGTAAGTGAGCAATAAAGTAGAACAATCAAACCGGCTGGGAACTAAAAGTTCTCAGCCGGTTTGGCTACGCTTAAAAAAAGAAAATAAAAAAGGTTTAAAGACTGGAATAACCTCATACTTTTTTTTCGTCCCAGCAATAATTTGCGTATTGGCAATCCTTGTTTATCCAATAGGAAAAACTCTTTATCTAAGTTTTACTGATTCCGAGGGACTTGTACCACCAGTATTTATTGGTTTGCAAAATTACCAAAATTTCTTAGTTGATCCAGTACTTCGTGCGACATTAACAAACGTTTTGATTTGGACAGTTGCCACTTTAGTTTTACCAGTTTTTATTGGTCTTGTTATAGCCACTATGGTCTCAGGTGTAACAGGATCTGCTATTTATCGAATGATTTTTCTCCTTCCATATGTTCTCTCAGGTGTAGCTGTAGGTGCTCTCTGGTTCAATATTTTTGAAACCGAAGGATTGTTGAATAAATTTTTAGTATCGGTAGGACTTGAAAATCTTGTTAACTCGTGGCTGCTTTATTATCCACAAAATACTCTCTCCATGATTATTGCTGCCACCTGGGCTAGTACTGGCTTAGTTGTAGTTTTGTTTACAGTAGGAATTCAAAATGTGCCTTTACAAACGGTGGAGGCAGCAACTATTGATGGAGCTAATTCATGGGTCTTATTTTGGAAAATTATTTGGCCTCAATTACGTTATATACGAGCAGTTGTAATTGGAACAGCGTTAGCAAATAGTCTTAGAACTTTTGACATCGTTTGGGTAATGACTGGTGGCGGACCTTCTCGTAGTTCAGAAACACTAGCGGTTACCATGTATCGAGAAGCATTTTTGCTAAATAGATATGGTTACGGCTCTGCAATTGCGGTATTTCTAATGGCATTAGTAGTAACCGTATCAATATTGGCGTTGCGTGGCGGTCTCAAGCGAGAGGCTTCACTGTGAAAAAAGATTCATTACTTAAGCATTCGATTTTGGTACTTTTGTCTTTACTGTGGCTAAGCCCTATTTATCTATTAATAGTTAATGCATTTGCAAATGTTGAAAATTGGGAGGCCAACTTTGACTGGTCAATAAAAGGTTGGGATCCTGTCTTGAACTTTAAACAGGCTTGGACTGTAGCCGATCTAGCTCCCGGTCTTAAATCGAATTTTTTTTATGGAATTCTTGGTGCCGGCCTATCAGTTTTTTTTGCTTCCCTAGCAGCTTTTTCAATAGTAGCTCTTAATACTAAAAATAAATCACTTTGGTTTTGGGTGATATATGCAGTAAATCTTGTTCCGTATCAAATGTTGTTATTGCCATTATTTGAGAGTTTTGCTGCCACTGGCTTATATGACACACGTTGGGGATTGCTTTTGGTTTACGTAGCAATAGCAATTCCATTTGCCTTTTTCTTAAGTCGCAATCATATGCTTTCTATTTCCAAAGAGGTGGTGGAAGCATCTCAACTTGATGGGGCAAGTAAAATACAAACCTACTTTAAAATATTCTTACCACTATCTTGGTCAGCTCTCGGCGCTGCATTTCTATTCCAATTTACTTGGATCTGGAACGATTTAGTTTTTGGCCTAACACTTACTACCAGCGAAGAAATTCGCCCTTTGATGTCAACTATTTCTACTCTAGTTGGTCAATATCAAAACATTAAAATGCCAATCGTTTTATGCGCAACCTTAATAGCTTCTCTGCCAACTGCCTTTTTATATATAGTTGGACAACGACTCTTTGTCGCAGGCTTAAAAGCTGGAAGCTAAAAGATTAAGATGGAAATTCGAGTAATTTCAAAGGTTATTTCAGATGTCGGCGAAGGTCCGCTTTTCAATTCAATAAATAATTCAGTGACTTGGGTTGATATCACCGGAAAAAAGTGGCATCAATGCGATTTTAATTCTGGAATAACATCATCACATTCTGTGCCAAAGATGATCGGTGCGATAGTAGAACGATCTGCAGGCGGTTATTTTGGGGCCGTTGAGGAGGGGTTTGCCGAAATTAACCCTATGGATGGATATAAAGTTGTAATCAATTTCTTACCCGAAGAAGAAAGAATGAATGATGCTAAGGCGGATTCATTGGGCAGGTGGTGGGCAGGTAGCAACGCGATTGACTTTACACCAGGTAAAGGGCGTCTTCATAAAATAAATCCAGATCGCACGTATCAGACAATGCTTACAGGTTTGACTCTACCTAACGGACTAGGTTGGAGTCCTGATAATAGAAAATTTTATTTAGTTGATACCTTCGCCTCATCTTTGTGGGTGTTTGATTTTGATTATGAGGCCGGCACATTAAGTAATCAGGAATTAATGTATAAGTTTGAGGATGGTAATGGATTTCCAGATGGCATGTGCGTGACTAGTGACGGAACCTTGCTTATTGCTATGTGGGACGGGTCAAGAATTGAAGTTATTTCAAGTAATGGCCAACTTCAAGATCCAATAGAATTACCGGTGCAGCGACCAACCTCATGCACATTTGGTGGCATTAATGGGGATGAGTTAATTGTTACAACAGCAGCTAGGGAATTAGATTTAAGTACTCAGAAGTACAGTGGCATGTTACTTTCGCTATCAAATACAGGTTATAAAGGTAAAGAATCGACTAAATTCAATGGGTAAATTAATCCAGAATTTTGCGAGAAATCGTAACTCTGGCTGCAGAATCACAGTGAATGTGTCTTTTGGTGAAATTCCAGCAGTAATAATCGAAAATGAACAAATAAGAATGACAATTTTGGCTGGACGTGGAGCTGATGTTGTTGAATTTCTCTATAAGCCTATGGATTTAGACTTTGTCTGGCTAACGAGTAATGGAATTCCAACCAAGAAGGTCCCAGATTTCCATCCAAATGATGTTGACTCATTCCTAAATGGCTATCCAGGAGGATGGCAAAGTGTGTTTCCAAATGGAGGTGCACCTTCTCAAGTAGGCGATATCCAATTTAGTCAACATGATGAGATTGCATTGTTATCATGGCATTACACAGTTGAAAAAAATACTGTTGATCAAGTTTCTGTTAAATTTTTTGTCGAAACGAAAAAAACACCTTTTCGCGTTAGCAAAACCTTTACTCTTAAAAAACATGATAAGAAATGCACAATTGAAGAGAGTGTAGAAAATTTAAGTCAAGAGCCATGGAAAGTTATGTGGGGTACCCATTTTAGTTTTGGAGCACCATTTATAGATGCAAATTCCACCATCACATTACCTGCCGGAGGGGTTGTGATTCCACATGCAGAATCTATTTCAGCAACTGGTAGACGTGTTGGGACTACGGATAAATTTAATTGGCCAATAGGAAAATCAAAAAATCAGGCAGAAATTGACTTCTCTAAATTACCCATAGCTAAAACTGAGAGTGAGATGTTATACATTGAGAAATTATCACAACCTTGGTATCAAATTGAAAATAAGGATAAAAAAGTTGGCGCTAAAGTTACATGGGACTTAGAACTGATGCCGTACCTTTGGTATTGGCAAGAGTATGGCTCAAGCACTGATTATCCCTGGTACGGAAAACATTACAATATAGGTTTAGAACCCTTCTCAAGCTATCCAACCAATGGACTGTCTGAGGCTATAAATAATGGCACGGCACTTAGTTTTAAGCCTAAGGAAAAGAAGACCAGCAACATTGAATTCGAAGTGATTCAGCTATGAACCAAGAAAACTCAAGCCTTTTCAAAGCGAAAATCCGAATCAAAGAAGCAATTATTGAAGATTTACGTGAATTAATTTTGACAGGGCAATTAATACCTGATCAATTGATCCATGAATCAGAGCTCACTAAAAGATTCGGAACAAGCAGATCTCCCGTGCGAGAAGCTCTAATTCATTTGGAACAGCAAGGCCTGGTAAAAGTAGTACCCAAAAAAGGTACAGTAGTTACAAGAATAGATTTAGATCAGTTACGGCAGGCTTTATTTATCAGAACTTCATTAGAGTCTAGTAATATCCAAATTCTTTGCAAAAATATAACTAAATCTCAAATATTGATATTGCGGGAAAATATTGAGTCGCAAAAAACTGCTTTAAGTGTTGGCAATTACAGTGAAATATATAATTATTTTGATGAATTTCATTATCTACTTTGTAAATTTAATTCGCTACCAAGAGTTTGGGAAGTAGTTCGAGCTGAGAAGATTTCGCTGGATCGTCTACATGCCTTAGCTCCATCACACATGCCTAGACTTGGAATACTTTACCAACAACATATCGAAATTGCAGATGCGATTGAAGATCAGAATGCGGAATTGTGCACAGAATTAATCCAATCGCATGCAGATATAGATTATGAAGCTATGAATTTATTATCTCTAAAAGATGTCAGTTCAGTACTTCCTAAAAACAACAACAAGATAAGGGTGCATCATGAAAATAACTAATCTGAAAGTAACCACTGTGACTGTCCCTTTGGAGGCACCCATCCGGCACGCGGCCGGTGCGCACTGGGGGCGATTTGTCCGTACTATTTTGGAAGTTGAAACCGATGAGGGAATCACAGGACTTGGCGAAATGGGTGGCGGCGGTGAGAGCGCTGAATTGGCATTCAATAATTTAAAATCTTACTTAATAGGCGAGAATCCATTCAACCTAGAAGGATTACGATTCAAAATATGTAATCCAACTGCAAGTCTATACAACAATAGAACTCAGCTTTATGCTGCAATTGAATTCGCGTGCTTAGACATCATAGGTAAAAAACTTGGAGTTCCAGTTTATGATTTACTTGGCGGAAAACTTCGCGATGAGGTTGAATTTGCAAGTTATTTATTCTTCCGCTATCCAAATGAAAGAGATGGAAAAGGAGAGGTAAAAAATCCTGAACAACTAGTTGAGAATGCAAAACAACTTAAAAAAGATTTTGGATTTACAACTCATAAATTGAAAGGTGGAGTTTTCCATCCAGATTATGAGCTACAGTGCTTCTTAGCCCTCGGTAAAGCTTTTCCAACCGATCGATTTAGATACGATCCAAATGCAACACTTAGTGTTACTCAGGCGGTTGAGTTTGCTAATTCTATCAAGCATATGAGAATTGATTATCTTGAGGACTTAACCTGGGGTATAGATGGAATGAAGAAACTTAGAGATTTAACAAGCATGCAAACCGGGACAAATACAGTGGTTGTAAATTTTGAGCAGTTGGCACAAAATGTACATAGAGAAGCAGTAGATGTTATTTTACTTGACACTACTTTCTGGGGTGGAATCAGAGCTTGTATAAAAGCTGCTGGAGTATGTGAAACCTTTCAGCTAGGAGTGGCCGTTCACTCATCTGGTGAATTAGGAATTCAACTTGCCACGATGCTGCATTTAGGTGCCGTAATACCGAATTTAAGTAACGCAGCAGATGCTCACTATCACCATCTAAAAGATGACATAATTAAAGGAGGGTTGATGAAGTATAAGAATGGAAAAATAGCAGTACCTAATGCTCCAGGTTTGGGAGTGGAGTTGGATAGAGATAAGTTAAATCAATATTCCGAACTATATAAGGAGATTGGTGGGTATCCATATGACCAAGATCCACAAAGACCAGGATGGTACGCATTAGTACCAAATGATCGATGGGCGCCGGTAAAGTAATGAATCTACAAAACAAAATTGTTGTTGTTACTGGGGGCGCAAAGGGTATTGGCCTTGGCTGCACTTTGAAATTTATAGATGAAAAAGCAAAGGTTGTTTGTGTAGATCTGGATGATCAAGCACTTTCTAACCTGGCCAACTCAAATCCTGAAACTGAATTGATGATCCAAAAAGTTGATGTCAGCCTTGAAGCACAGGTTAAAACCTTGGCAGATATTATTGACAAAAAGTATGGAAAAGTCGATGCGATAGTAAATTGTGCAGGAATTCAGACCTATGGAACCGTCACGGAGACTTCCGAAGATTTATGGGACAAAACTTTTAACGTAAATGTCAAATCGATGTTTTTTATGGCTAAATATTTTGTGCCATTAATGAAAAAAAATACAAAGGGCTCAATCGTAAACATTTCCTCGGTACAGTCATTAGTCAGTCAAAAAGGTGTGGTGGCTTACTCAGCATCCAAAGGGGCAATAAATGCGTTAACTAGAGCCCTTGCAATTGATCTTGCTGAATTTCAAATTCGAGCCAATTCAGTTCTGCCTGGCTCGGTTGATACTCCAATGTTGCGAGATGCTGCAGATTTATTCAAAGGGGATAAAACTGTTGATCAAATTGTTTCAGATTGGGGAAAGGGACATCCGCTTGGACGAGTCGCAAGAACTTCTGAAATTGGTGATTTAGTTGCCTTTTTGTCTTCAGATCAAGCCTCATTCATTACTGGTGGAAGTTATGTAATTGATGGTGGGCTAACCTGCCAGGTTCCTGTGGTGCTACCAAATAATAAATCTTAATTATGAGGCCTGGAGATCCAGAATATTTGAATTTGCAAGCTACAAATCTCATTAACTGGGCGTGTAAATCTAGAGTTAATTCTGGCGGATTCGGCTGGCTGAATTTAAATGGAGAAGTGATGGGTGAAAAAAACATTCAATCATGGATAAATTCAAGGATGCTTTTTGTGTTCGCTGCCGCCACTAACCTGGGCCAAGGTGATTACACCCCCTATATAAATCATGGGATAAATTCATTGGACTCAATAATGCGAGATAAAGTCAATAATGGTTGGTATAAAGAGGTTTCTGGTAAAAATCCAATTAATACAGATAAAACTTGCTACGAACTTGCTTTTATCATTCTTGCAACAGCAACGGCTTCTTCCGTAAACAAAGATTCGAGAAGAATTTTAGATGAAGCTCTTTCTCTTTTTGATGATTACTTTTGGCTTCCACAACAAAATATGGCGGTGGACTCTTGGAATTTTAATTTTTCAAAACTTGACCCCTACCGTGGTGCCAATGCAAACATGCACTTAGTAGAGGCTTTGCTCGCAGCGTATGAAGCGACGCAGAATTTAATCTGGCTAAACAGAGCATTAAAGATTACCGAAAATATTTTTAGTTGGGCTACTGATCGCCACAATCTTCTTATTGCAGAGCATTATGATTCAAACTGGAATTCGTTACCAGATTTTAATATAAACAATCCAGCTGATCCATTCCGTCCATACGGAATTTGTGTTGGTCACCTGCTGGAATGGTCGAGGTTAGCAATACAGATAGCAAGAGCCTTAGGTTCCGCATCTCCTGCCTGGTTACTGGAAACTGCTAAGAAAATCTATGACAATGGTGTGAAAATTGGTTGGTCAATTGATGAACGTGAAGGATTTGTATATACGGTCGACTTTGATCAAAAGCCCGTAGTGCATGATCGAATGCACTGGGTAGTGACCGAAGCTATTGCGGCAGCCTGGAGTTGGTATATTCAAACTGAAGATGAAATGTATTTAGATCAATATTTTAATTTTTGGCAGCATGCAGATGAGTTCTTTATTAACAAAGAGAATGGATCATGGATTCATCAATTAAATAGATTTAATGAGCCAGATTCTTTAGTATGGGAGGGAAGTCCCGACGTGTACCACGCGTTCCAAGCAGCCACAACACCAAAAATCAACGGTTTAATTTCTTTCGTCAAGCCACATGTATTGCAAAATGGTTAATCGGTAATTCTAAATGAGACTAAAAATACTTAATGCTAAATTCTTGAATCTTGTTAATTTAATTTCAATAAAATGTCAGCGGTATTTTTTCGTACCTGCTAATTTTTTCATTTACGGAGGAGTTCTTGCAACAGCGGCTATCTGGGGCGGTTCATTTGTTGTTATGAAAGATGCTTTAGAAAAACAAGATGTGTACTCATTCTTAGCAACGCGCTTTTTAATTGCAGCATTGATCATGTTTATGTTAAGGCCACGTGTATTTAAAGGTTTGACAAAAATCTTTGTGATCAGAAGTGTGATTGCAGGTTGCTTTTTAGTCGGTGGATACACTTTCCAAACCCTGGGATTAAAACTTACTACGGTTTCTAACACTGGTTTTATTACTGGTCTCTACCTAGTTTTTGCTCCGCTTATCTCTTGGTTAATACTTAAGCGCAAGTTTTATAAAGCTCATGGACTTGCAGTATTTTGTGCCGCATTAGGACTATATCTCATCGCATACAATGGAATAAGTTTAGGTTTAGGCGAAATTTTAGTTTTAATTTCGGCGGTTTTATGGGGCGGTCACATAGTAATACTAAGTGAATGGAGTGATGGTAAGAATAATTACGCTTTAACACTAATTCAAATCTTAATCTCAGCTCTCATATTAATACTACTTTCTTTATTCAATGGTTTTCAGGCTCCTCCTGATGCCTCAGTTTGGAACGCAATATTTCTTACAGCTATATTTGCAACGGTGTTAGCATTCTTTATGCAGACTAAAGCTCAATCAGTACTTTCAGCCACAGCTGCGGCAGTCCTGCTGGCTATGGAAGTACCTTTCGCATTGATCTTTGGCTTATATTTTAACGACGACCCGTTAACTTTGAGAATCGGACTCGGCGGAAGCCTAATCATGGTAGGTATGGGCCTCATTATTTGGTGGGATAACAAAAGTAAAAATTTTAGTAATTGATTAAGATAATCAAATATTCTAGAAATTTATTGAAAGTCATATTTATTCGAATTGTCAATGCCTGGCAAAAAGTAAATAATAATTCACTTGAATTCTGTAGAAAATGGATTACAATTTAATTAGATCTAAATTCCTAGTCTTAAAAAAGGTGAGAATGTAATGAAAACGGTAGTTATTACTGGGGCAGCCGGTGGAATGGGTAGCGCAACAGCAACTTTTTTTAAGTCAAAGGGTTATCAGGTACTCGGTACTGATCGAGGGAAGATTTCAGGGGTTGATTTTCAAGTGGTTGGTGAAGTCGCTGACGAGTCTACTTGGCAAAACATTTCTAGTTTAATTGAAAAAAATGGCCTAGAAGTGGCTAGCTTAATAAATATTGCCGGTCGTAATTACTTTGACCTAATTGATAATGCTAAAAAAAGTGAATGGCTAAATATGTTTGAGGTTAATGTGGTTGCAATGGTGCTCGGCATAAAACATCTACTTCCTTATCTTCGTAAAGTATCAGGCGCTAGCATTGTTAATATGAGTTCTATCGCAGCCCAAATAGGTACCTCTGGTTATTCCGCTTATGTTGCATCAAAAGGCGCAGTTGACTCGCTAACAAAAGCATTGGCCTTGGAGCTAGCGCCAGAAATTCGGATAAATGCAGTTGCTCCGGGCTGGATTGAAACACCTTTTACCGTGGAGGGCTTAAATCTAAACGAAGATCCAGAGGCATACCGTAAACAAGTCGAGCAGATGCATGCATTAAATCGCGTTGGCCTACCTGAAGAAATTGCTAAAGTAATTTTTTTTCTAGCAACGCCAGATTCATCTTTTATTACTGGCTCAACAGTGGTGGCCGATGGTGGATATTTGATAAAAAATTAGGTTGGAATAATTTCGCTGGTTGCAACTCTTCGTAAAAATGCTTCGACTAATTCATCTGCTCGCTTATTTGAACCAGCATCATGTTCCTTTGTCTGCCTTCGAAGTTGATCAAGATCAACCCCTTCACCTTTAATCTCAACACAACAACTCTCACTGCTTAACCAAGCCTCTAGTACTTCTGGATCAACCTCTGGGTGAAATTGCAGGCCAAGAGTTCTACCCATTACAAATGCTTGGTTTGCAATCTCCGTTTTTGCAATCTCAGTTGCACCCTTTGGTGTTACCCATCGATCCCAGTGGTATTCAAACCAGGGACCGGTTGGAATTAGGGTGGGATCATTTGTTTGAATCTCATACCAACCAACCTCAGCCTTTGGCGATTTAGCAACTGAGCCACCTAAAGCTCTTGCCATTAATTGACCACCAAAGCAGATACCAAGAATTGGCACTCCTTTATTGTGAGCCTCTTTAAGTTTTTCTAATTCAG
>JACCDP010454870.1_pt1 | contig 20105 bp, 27 predicted proteins | sample 7445841 | NCBI WGS metagenome assembly JACCDP01 (sample SAMN15323441, study PRJNA562643) | freshwater metagenome | isolation source: river surface water | place: USA:Blue River Watershed | collected 2017-08-17
CGTAATCTTCGCCCCATTGCCAATCAAAATCACAAGTATTGTTAAGATAAGTATCTCTAATAAGTCTTAGACCTTGACGGAAGTTTTCTTCTTCCGCCTCTCTATGCATTTCTTCTTCATCATCTTCTTCATCCTCAGAAACCCATGAGTATTGATCTTCTGAATAGGAATGTCTAATTCTGGTATTGGCTGTGGCTTTAATAAAATCTTTTTGTGATTGAGTTACTGCTACACCTTCTTCTTTTGCTAAAGTTTCTAACATACTAGAAAGTATAGAACCCATTGAAGAGTCGAAATAAGAACCGCCAAGTGTAGTTAAATTACTGGTATCTGTTGTAAAATCAAGTTTCTTTTGTCCATCTGGTTCTTCTTTAAGAAATAATTCTTTTTGTGCATTAGTGACAAATTTCTTTACTTCTTGTTGGAAGCCATTAATTTTTTCCGATGGATAGGGTCTTGTTTCTGGAATACCATAAATTACATCTTTTTCACTATCTTTAAGAGTTCTTATACGAAGTCTTTGTACTGGAGTTATGCCTTCAATTCCTTCGTCTTTATCTCTGAAAATTTCTCTTTGGTCAAGGTCAACGCCTTCTAAATCCTCAGTTCTTACAGCAAACGCAATAGCACCTTGATTTTGTGCTTCTGCTACAGCACATTTAAAATAACTATTTCCAGGTGAATGACAAGATTCAATGTTTGCTTCGTCAAAGTCGGACATTCTTAAAACATCAATTGGAACGCGAGAATAAATAACGCTGTATTTACTTTCTGATTTGCCCATATCAGCATCGCTTTCAGAAGCAAAGTTTTCCCAAGAACCATTAATAAAATTAGTGTTTCCTAAAGAGCCAAGAAATTTAACAAGTTCTACATCTTCTATAATCTTGGCTTGATTCTTTTGCCACCATTCAATCATTTGGTTTGCTACAGTTATGCGCTTATTTGCAAATTCTATAGCATCCACATGCATTTGTCTTTTCCATTGTGGTGCGTCTACTGATACTTGTTCTAGTTCTTTTTGTTTTTCTGGTATTAATCTTTTAAAATCTAAAATTGCTTTTCTGAGAATGTTTGGAACAGTTGTTTTAGTTTCTTTATTGTAAAATTGTCCTGTTTTTGGGTTTTCTGCTCTATCAAGTTTTGTAACAACAAAGTCTGCTATTTCTTTGGTAGTATCTCTACCAGCAACTTTAGTTCTAACTTGTTTAGTTACTGCTTCTATTTTTATTGGTTGATAAATTGCAGAAGAAATAGCACCAAAATTATAGATAAAATCTAGAATTGTTTGAACCTTACCAGAGTTCTTTTGAACAAGAGGTACAGCAATTCTTAGTTTGTCACCAAAGATTGAACCGAATGGTAGTATTTCTGGATTACTAAAAGCGACCTCAGTTACATGTTCAATCAAATCTCTGAATCGTTGTTCCATTTCTTGCAGACTTTGTTTCTTTACAAAGTTCTGCCAGTTGCCATAAAATAGGTTTTTATTACTCATTATTATTCCTTCTGTACCATTTAATTAGTTTCTCACGAAGCAGTTTTCTTTTTAATTTAACATTTTCTTGGGTTATTTGCTGTTCTGATTTTAAAATTGTCCTGTTCATTTTATTGGCTCTTTCTTCTATTTCGGGAACCAAATCTTTATAAACATTTACAACGTTTTCTCTTGTAAGTTGATTGGCAGGAAGAGTCCTTGAATAAAAATCTTTTTCATATTGAGGAGTAAGTTTCCAATCTGACACATCAGCAGTAAATTTATAATTTTCATTTTCTCGTTTTATACCAAGCACAACTGTAAGTGGCAACATGTTTGCTGGTGGGTCAATTCTTCTACAAGAAAACCCAATAGAGTAACCAAAACTAGCAACATTAATTAGATTTGGATTATTTCTTGCAAGTGAACCTACAATTACATTAATTAATTGTTCGTAAGTAAGACCTATAACATCACCAACAAAATCACGATTTACAACTTCAACTTCTTGTTGGCTAGAACTTTCTAATTCTTTAGTATAGCCAGTAGAATTTTTAATAAATTCCATGAAAGAATCGTGTACTAATGATTTTAATTCTTCTGGATTATTATTCATCCATTCAAAGGATTTAACTATGTTTTCTATGTCTGAGTTTCTGGTAGAAGCACTTACCGTTCCTTCAATAGTCATGAAGATTTTATTGTCTTTTAAATCAAAGTTAATTGATAGACCACCATAACGAAGTGCATCAAAACTAATTCTTGATTTTGAATTTGCTGTAAGTTCATCTTGATAAGAGGGAAATCCTCCACCTTGGAATCTATGTTGATTCATAGATAGTGTAGTATCGGACTGAACGGCATCTTTCAGTTTCATAAAAAACTTTTCTCTTCCAGCATACATAAATGTGTTCAGATGTGAATTAATTCTCATTCTACTGTATATGGCTGGTGGTATTGTAAAAGTTGCTTTTTGAGGTTTAATGTAAGAATTAAGCGAACTAAACAAAGAAAAATCATAATCTTTGCCATCTTCAGTATACTTAAATTTAATATCATCATTTTCTTTATAAACTATAAAATTAGTGCTGTTTTGCATAGCATTGTTGAAAACATCTTGTACATAGTTTGAATCAAATAATGAAAGTTCAATTAAGTGTAATTGTTTGCAAACTTCAACAAACTTAGAACGAAATAACTCATAATTTGTTGGATTTGCAAATGATAAATCTGGATTTTGATAAACACTCATTTCTTCTATAGAAGTTATTTTTTTAGTTACTATAACGTAGGTTGTTTCAACTCCGCTGCTATTCCAATTTGAGGGCATACCAGGTTTTACTAAACTAACATTACCAAATGGTTCAACGATTTCTTTTAACTTTTCACTTATAATGTCCATTTTACTATTAATGTAACTTGGGCTTACATTTGCAAATCTTAAATAAGGAACTCCTAGATTTAGTTTAATTATTGCTGACTCAAGTTTATCATCGGTATTACTGCATCTGTGTATACCTAATTCAGTATAGGCTGAACCTGCTGCTATTTGTGTTATTGTATTAATTTGTTGCTCACACAATGACATATATTCATCGTATTTTTCTACACCTTTCCAGCCAATTCTTAGTAATTTTCTTTTAGTATCTTCGCCTCCGTTTTGTTTGGCAATAAGTCTTATTTGATCATCAAGCGCAACTGAAATGTCACTATCTTGGTAACTTCCACCAGTAAGCACAAGATTTGCGGATTGTAATGAGGAAACATCAAATGAACCTTCTTTCTTAAACAAAAATGCTTGTTTAGATGCACACCACTCAGCAACTTTACTAAAAAACTCATTGTAATTAATACCATAGATTGAATCATCTGGCACCATGTAATCAATTTGCTGATCAACGTTTACTACTCTTCTAATTCTAAGTCTTGCTAATGGGACAATAGGTAGACCATAATATCTTGGCTCATCTATGTCAAAATTCATTGGAATTGTACCATCATCTTTTTTTTCTTCTTTTGGTGGAAGATTTGCTTTAACGTTCTCTTCATCAAAAAAGATTTCTGGATTTTGTAAATTATCTCTTATTTTTTCTATGTCTGCATTTTTTAGAAGATAAGCAACAGCACCACCACGCTTTGCTTCTTCAAGAGCGCAAAGGAAGTAACTACCTCCTTGAGAGTGACAAGAACTAATTCCTGGGAAGTCTGACATACGAGCAATGTCCATAGGGTTTCTACTAATCACTATACCGTAATCAGAAGTTTCGTATTGCTTAACTATTCGCAATAAATGTCCTAAATCGCTTTGTGGAAGGATGCTAACATAATGAAGAATTTGATTAATTTTTTTTTCAGAATTTGTTACTGTACCTTGAACAGATGCCCAATGATCAAATTCTTTTTTCATTCCAAATTTATTAAAGGCTCTTCCAAGTGGTATTATTTCTTGTCTTGTTTGGTTCATTTTGTTCTTATAGGCAATAGACATTGCTGGTGATTTTATAGTAACTTCTACACTCTCTCTACCACCTTCTATAGATTGTTGAACTTTTTGTTCTTGCATAAAGAATTGAACATAGAAACTTGTTACATTACCTTTGCTTTGTTTTTCTTTATAAACTTCATTAATTTTAATTGTTAAAGCATTAATGTTCTTTGCTATTTCAACTTCTTCATTTTTATCTAGTTGTACTATGACACGATAATCATTATTAAATGCGTAATTAAATGCTGATCTGCTAAGGATTTCTGGAGAATCTGAGCCTAACTGCTCCATTGTATCTTTCATGTGTTTCAATAATGCTTTTCTGTACTTATCTTTCATCTCATTAAGAGATGTTTTTTTGTGCCAGTTTTTCCAGAGTTTATCGTAATTTGTCATAGCATTTTCCTTACGATGTAAATAGTTTTGGATACAAGAAAACCGCCAAGGTGATGAACCATTGGCGGCTTAATTGTTTATTTTAGACTCAATTAACTGGAATTGTGGTAGAATTCTGTGTTTGAGTCGCAGTATTGAGCGTTACTGTGAGAACACCATCAACATAAGATGCTGTTGAGTTTGTTACATTTGTTGTCCTGCCAAGAGGGAATGAATAGGCAAACGAGCGGCACCTATAGCCTTCTGTCTGGCTGTAAGAGACATTTAGAGTAGAACCAACCATCTTAACGTTAAACTTAGCCTTATCGGCACCAGCAGCATCAACTGTCGCTACATAAGTTCCAGTTTTACTATCGTAAGTAAAATCCACACTACCCTGCGATGAACGTGGAATTGGATAAGATGCAATAGGAAAAGCATCTGCATAAATACGATCAAGTGCTTGAACTAGATTCATTTGATTATTTTCTCCTTGTGTTGTAGGGCGATTCATTAACTCGCCTCGCGCATAGACATAGACACCATCACAGAGGAGTCAAGAGAATCTTCAAGATTATCATTCAAAAAATTACGAAGGGCACGAGCCTCACGAATAGTTAGATGGAAAGTGCTCTCGCTACGTCCATCTGGAATAGTTACGGACACACGATTGGAAAGACGACGCTTGCTGGTGTTATTGCGAACAATACGAACACCAAAGCTGGAATATGAACGATTAACGTCTACCTCGATGTTATCATCAATGTCGGTAGTCTGGATAGCGTTACGGGCAAAAGTCATTCTGTCTCCTTTGTAGTTTCAATACGATTATAATCATCTTCAAGTCGAACAACATCATCAAGTTGTGGCGTAGATACTTCCATTAGGTCAACAGGATAAAACCCTGCTGCAAAACGGTGAATCTGGTTTGGCATGATGTGGAAGGCTTCTCCATAGTGGAGTGTGATCTTCTTAGTCTCTGTATCGTCCTCTGAACGCTTTGTCCACACGATTGCTTCTTCTGAAAGGCAATAGATTGTTTCCATTTTCTCTTTATGGTATTGGAGAGATAAGCGTTTTCCTGGGGCAATATGAAGATGCTTGAAAGCATAATGCTCATTCTTTTGAATGATTTCTTCATAACCCCAAGGTTTCTCTACTCGTTCTTTAGTACATTTCATCTGATAACTCCTTCTGACCAGAAATTCTTATTCTTTCTATCGTCTGTAATAAAAGTAGCAACAATCTTATCTTCTTTTATTGAAAAATAATATGGCATAAGATTACCGTACTTCTTTTTTCTACCAGAAGTTTGACTTGATAGAAAATTTATACAAGCAGCGTAGATTGTCTTATCAGTATAACCTGCTTCACGATGCTTATCAAGGTCTGTTTTGATGTAAGCAAGAACAGGCCAAACAGTTTGATTACAACCTTTTACTGGAAAATGAGAACCAGAATAACGACCAGCCTTTGTTTCTGTGCCGTCTGGGATAATACCCATCCATTGAGTAAGCCCCTCAAACTCACATTCAATCTGTTCGTTTGTTAGTACTTCAAATGGGTCAAGTGTATTTTCATCAAGTTTCCTACGAATTTCTACAGTCTCTTCGTCAACTGTATAAGAAACTTCATCTTTCTTTTCTTTTGTAGCCTTTGTGATTCTTGGCTTTCGCTCCTTCTTTGGGGCTTCTGCCTTTACTTCTACTTTTACTTCTGTTGTTTCTGGTTTATTCTCAGTATCTGCCTTTTTCTTGCGGGGAACTCCCTTCGGCCATGCCATGAATACTCCTATGTTTGGGTTTTAATGTAAGTTGATGTTTTATGATCGCCAGCGACTACTGAGATTACCATAACATGCTCCTTTTTAAAGAGTCTTGTTGCGTCTTCAATAGCCATTTTACCGTCGTGAGAACCATAGAACGTCTTTACAAATGGCGTTTCTGTGATTCTATCGTTTCTCATATCAATACTGTATCCTATTACTGTCCAAAGCATCTGTCAACCCTTTAGTAGTGTCTTAGTTGAAGTCTGAATCTTCTCATAAACCATATCAGAAGAACCCATGACTGTAATTTCATAATTTCCAGAACCACCGCGAACAGTAATTCTACAAAACTGCATATTAGCGTCTACACCAAGATGAGAAAGTTTACCCTCACCAAGAAGATTTCTGAACCTATTATCATCCCTTACCATAACAACGTGGGAAGGATTTACAAAAACTGACCTAACACTAAAGTTAGTAGCCATATTTTCTTCAACAATTTCGGTTAGTCGTACCATCTTTATCTCCATATGTGTAAATGTTAAGTTTATCTGTGTCCCATACAATGTTGTCGTTTGTAAGGACTTTGATATGCGTATAACTATCTTCAACAACCCAACCCACCTCTGGTGCTTCGGTTCGTCTATAATCACAAGCAGAATCTATTGAAGGATGAAATAGTTCTACAGAAGCGGGAATCTTAACAGGCTCACCAACTTCATAACTACTCTTTCGATACATCTTCTTCCGTTTCGTTACTATTACCGTATCTTGTTCTCATGTATCCGTCAAGGATAGACTGTGCATCATCTAACTTTTGGTCAATTGACGCTAGATTACTTCTAAATATATGAATTTCATGAAGGGCTTGTTCGATATTACCATCATCAACAATTTTTAAAATATTATCGTAATCTCTACTTGTTGTATTTACTCTTTCATCAATCAAAAATTTGTAGACTTGTCTTGGTACATCATCAAGTTCTACTGTATAGGAAATTTTGACTTTCAATTAACACCTCTAGTGTTGCATTAATATATCCCAAAGTTGTTTTACAGCAAGACCTAGGATTGCAGTTATTGCAATCCAAGTTGCTTTTGTTTGGTTTTCTTTCCAAGTTTCAATAACTTTAAGTCTTGCATAAATACCGTCGTCTGGATGGTATACAGCATCTTTAATCTTGGATATGTCTTTGGCTACATCGTCTTGCTTTTCTTTCAGATTATCAATAGAGCTTAACATCCTATCGACTTTCTTGTCAAGTGCCGTTATGGCTTCCTTTAACTCGTTAAGTTCTGAACCTGTAGCCATTTACACTCCCTCCAAAATACGAATAATACTAACTATAAATAGTATTATTGTTGAACAATGGAGTAATTAGTAGTAATTAAAGTTCCTGCTGCTGATGCTGCGTTTTGTATTGCACATCTTGTAACTTTTGCAGGATCAATAATACCGTTCTTGACCATCATAATTACGTTTCTGTTCAAGAAATCATAACCAGCATCAAATACTTCTGATTTAACAAGACTTACAATGAGGTCTGGAGACTCGCCAGCGTTCATTGCCATTTGTCTAATAGGCTCTTCTGCTGCCTTCAACACTATCTTAACTCCTAGTGCTTGTTCCTCGTTCTCTGTAGCGACCTCAAGACGTTCTGTGGCTCTAATAAGGGCTACACCACCACCTGGGACTATGCCTTCTTGCTGGGCACTACGGACGGCTTCTAGGGCATCTTCGATACGGTGTTTCTTCTCAATCATTTCTACTTCTGTTGCTGCACCTACACGAATAATTGCAATACCAGAAGCAAGACGAGTTATTCTTTCTTGTAGTCTCTCACATTCGTAAATTGATTCGGTTTGTTGTAGTTCTGCTTTGATAATGTCGATTTGTCTATCGATATCATCCATAGAACCATAACCACCGACAATAGTAGTCAAGCCTTTAGCAATTTCAATCTTCTTTGCACGACCAAAATCTTTGAGTTTTACATCAGACATTTTGGTTCCATTCTCTGTAGCAATAAATGTAGCACCAACAGAGATTGCAAGATCTTTCATGATGTTGCGGCGTTCTTCACCATAACGTGGAGCCTTTACAGCAGCAACCTTCATTGTGCCTCTCATTGCATTCATAATAAGAGCAGCAAGGGCTTGACCTTCAATTTCGTCTGCAACAATTACAAATGGTTTACCCTCTCTTGATATAAGTTCAAGAACAGGAAGCATATCTTGAACAGAATCAAATTTACGATCTGTTACAAGAATATAAGGATCTTCATATTTTACTACACCCCGTCTTTCGTCGTTGATGAACGCTCCTGCGAGATATCCCGAATCAAAACGAAAGCCTTCAACGATATCAAGAGAAGTATCGACAGAGCGTGCTTCTTCAATAGTGATTGAACCATCTTTACCTACCTTATCTACCGCAGTAGCAATTAGTTTACCAATTATTCTATCATTGTTTGCTGAGATTGAAGCAACGTGTTCAATATCTTCTTCTGAAGAAATTGGTTTTGCAATCTCTCCAATTCTTCCTACAATTGCTTCAACAGCCTTATCAATTCCTCTCTTAAGTTCAATAGGAGAAACGCCAGAAGTTAAATAGCGTTGTGCTTCACGAAGAATGGCACGGGAAAGAACAACTGACGTAGTAGTTCCATCACCAGCAAGAGCAGCAGTTTGTTGTGATGCTTGTTTAATTACTTGTGCTCCCAAATTCTCAAATGGGTCGGACAACTCAACAAAATTGGCTACAGTTACACCATCTTTTGTAATGATTGGTGTTTTTCCTTTTTCTTGAAGAATAACATTTCTTCCTCTTGGGCCTAATGTAGAAGATACATTATCCGCCAATACATTAGCACCTTTCAATAATGCTTCGGACAAAGAGCGTCCATCACAATACTGTTTACTCATAAAAACTCCGTATGTAGGGGTATTATAATCTTTTTTTATTTATTGTCAAGGTTTTTGTTGTTGTAAAATCTCTTGTGTCATTTCGACAAGAGTTTGTTCAATTCTACCTGCTGTTTGCGAAGCATCTTGACCATGAACTGGGTCATTAGTGATCATAAAGGTTTTTGCTTTAAAATAAATGTCATCAACATCTACTAGTAATTCCTTCATTTTATCTCTAAAAGATTCTAATTCATGTGCTTCTGCTGAACAGATTTCAATCAATTCTTGTGTTGTTAAAGAAATGGTTAAACCTTCTTTAATAGATTCTGGAACATTGGCAACCGCTAGTAATTCATCTTTTGTAAAATTAAATTTTGTTATAGATTCTTCACTTCTAATATTATAATTTCTTAAAACTGTAAGTTTATCATCGGTTCCTTTTTCATTTTTGTATTCTTTCCAAAGTTCTAATTGTCCTTGTGGTGCTCCAATTGCAATATTTGGATTATGTTTAGAAGGTAATTTCAAAAATTCGTCTAAGGTAATAAAACAAATTTTAAAATCTAATTGTGTTTCTGAGGTTTTATTAACTATCAAAAACCATAATTTATCGGATTTTCCATCTTGTGCGCTTGAAGTTACACCAGGATAACCAAAAAACGCCAACATATTCTCTAAAGAACCATTAACCGTTGTATTGGGTGCTGAAAGCTTTAGTGACCAGTAGATATCTACGTTATCCACTAAATCATAAATAGAATATTGAAATTTAGAAATTTGTGTTCGTTTACCACCCAAAAATTCAATAAATGCTTCAAAAAATGTGCCAGAAGTTTGAGCACTATAATTTTTTATCATACTAAAAATAGAAGATACAAACATCATATGTGCTAAAGAATCGCCAAAAGAAATACTTTCTTTAGATTTAATAGAATTAATTTTATTTATAAAGGCGTGTAAATTTGATAATAAATTATTTTTTGTAGAAATAGTTTTTTGTAGTGTTGAATAAAAAATTTGTTGAGCTTCTGGCGTGTCTAATTGCTGTGGTGATTGTCTAGCCAATTTCTTTACAAAGTATTCAATTGGCAAATCAGTAGCAGAAGAAAGTTCTCGTTGAGTAATTGGCATAGGTCTTTCGCCTGAACTTTGTTCTTGCAAAAGTTCTTTAGCTTTTTCCATACTTTCAAATAGAGCAAAAAGCTCATTAAGATCCATAGCTTTTGAATTTTGCTTTGGACTTAAAAAGCTTTCTACTATGTTGTCTAATTCGTTATTGTTCATGTTACTAAATAGTCTTATTAAACAATAATGTCAGCAATTCCAAGCTTTACTGCTTCTTCTGCTGAAAGATAAACGTTGACTTTCTTATCAATCATTTTCTTGAGTTGACGGAATGACATATTAGTTTCTGCTGCAAGTGCTTTTAGATAAGCACTTTGGACATATCTAATCTCGTCCATTTCGTTTTCAAGATTATGGAGAGGGCCAGCATTACCGCCAATTACTGAGTGAATCATAACTCTACAATTCTTTCCGATTCTACGTTGTCCTTTTGTGCCTGCTGCTAGAAGTAGAACACCAGCGGACATTACTTTACCTACACCAAATGTAATAATGTCACATTTATTTTTAATAACTCGCATAATATCATAAAGCGCAAACATGTCATCTGCACTACCACCTGGAGTATTTATAACAAATTCAATAGGGTCATTTTCAGATAGAATCTCAGACTCTGGATCATCTGGATTTACTGGGTAATCAACTTCACAATTTTCTGCCAAATCAAGCATTACCGCAACAATCTGAGCGATCTTTGCTTCCTCTACTTCACCAAACAAACCAATTGAACGTGATTCTGCTTTACCAGCACCAGCAGGAGGCATAAATAGGGTCATTGGCATAGGTGGTTTAGAACCAGCGTCTGCTACCTCTTCTGCTTCATCATCGTGTTCATGTTCGTCATTTACTTTCTTACGAGATTTATTGAATAGCATTTATACCTCTTTGTTAAATTCTTTTTTCTTTTATAATCTTTTCAACGTATTTTGTCATACTTGCCCAATCATGAAATTGTAGGTCTTTCTTTAGTGGTTGTGGGTAAGATGAAACAAAATTAATTATAACCGCTTCTTTCCAATGTGTAAACCATTTATCAAATAAAGATAGTTGAAAGTTTATCTGGTCTTCTGTAACGCCCTTTTCTTTCAACACATCTATCTTCAATTCTCTTAAGTATTCTAACTCCTGCGTCAGCATAAGCAAGGAAACTAAAATTCTATCTGAGATTGTTCTTGAGAACGAAACAACCACACCAAGATCTAGCATAGCCGAAAATAGTTTAGAAAACAAAACTCCAGCCAAAAAGAACAAAAACCATGATAAATAAATCATTTTTCTCCAAATAAAAAACTACGCAGAGTCATTATAACCCTGCGTAGTCAAAAGAGCAACCTTTATTATTTTATTTTATCAGACTAATCTACGAATAACACGTTTGAGGACTTCGTTGATAACCTCATTGTCGGTAAGGACTTCTACACCTTCTGCAAGTGGTACATCGTCCTCGTCATCTTCGGCGGGTTCGGCAGAGTCATCACCCCCTTCATCGCCTCCCTCCATGCCGAGATCAAGCTCTTCTTCTGCTTCTTCTTCGCCACCACCCATTTCGTCGGCAAGGCCAAGTTCGCTAAGAGCATCCATTACTGCATCTTTAATTACTGTTTTTAAATCATCTACTGAATCAAATTCTACTTCGCCTTCATCGGCTCCCATATCATCCATTGGTTCTTCTACGGATGGTTCTTCGCCCATAGCACCATCACCCATATCATCCATACCACCCATATCATCCATGCTTTCCATATCATCTACTGGGGATTCTTCATCTTGACGGGCATAAGACATATTCTCTTTAACTAACTTTTTGTTGCTTTTTTTATTTTCTGTAAGGAAATTTTGTGTTGCATTTTTGTCAATGTTAGCAAGTTTCATCCATTTTGCTACTTGACTTTCTGATAATAAAGGTTTCTTGCTCATTTGTATTGCTCCTACACGAATAAATAGTGCGCTTTTTTTAAAAATACTTTTTAATCTTCAAAATTTTCTAAAATATCAAAAATATTTTCTATTTCTTCTTCATTAAGAGCAAAGTCTTTTTCAAGTTCTTTGCCTTCATTAATTAGTTGAATTTTTGCTTTTAATCTAGCTTTAGGAATTTTGATATTTTTTAAATGATTATGCCACCATTTAATAAATTCATCATCATCTGATAGATATGCTTGTGCAATTGCTTGAAAAAATTGTTGTTTTCTAACATTATCATTTTTCATTTTTACTGCAAGTTCAGCACATTTTACTGTGGGAAATTTAAATGAAACTCTAGAAATTTCGCTCATTATCTTCTGTGTAGGATGTGAGTATCTGATTCTCTTGCTGCTGCTGAGGTTTGTTTAATAAATCTTGCCTTATACCAGAATTCATTAATGGTTCTCGCTCCAGAATAAGAAAAACCAGAACGTATACCATTATCAAGTTGTTCGATAATTGCTCTTGTTTCTCCTTTATATGGAATTGTTGTTGAAATTCCTTCAAGCGAAGATGCCTTACCTCTCCAATCCATTTGTGCGTCTTTAGAAGCCATGCCACGATAGGTTTTAGAAGCTTCTCCTGTCCTTGCACTAATATATGTTTCACCTGGAGTTTTATCGCTTCCAGCAAGAACTGAACCGAGCATAGCAAAATCAGCCCCAATACCAAGAGCTTTAACAATATCACCAGAATTTCTAATGCCACCGTCAGCAATAATCGAAACATTCTTATCAGTCCTTACACAATCCATTACGCTATCCAAAGAAGGAACTCCATGACCAGTTTGAATACGAGTAGAACAAATGCTACCCCCACCAATACCAACACGAATTGAATTAGCTCCCCAAGAAACAAGATTATCAAAACCACTAAGCGTTGCAACATTTCCTGCCATGAGGTGTGGTCCATTGCCTAGTTTCTCCCTAAGAGTAATTAGGGCGTTTTTCATCAAAATGTGGTCACCATGAGCAACATCTAAACAAAGAATTTTAACATTTGATTCTACTAGTGCTGTTGCTCTTTCAAGATAATCTCCTGTAATTCCAATAGCACAACCAAACTTATTTGAACCAATTTCTTCACAAATAGTATCTGCAATCTCACATTGTCTTTCAATAGTATTATATCTATGAACAATTCCAAGACCACCCATTTTGCCAATAAGAATAGCCATTTTATCTTCGGTTACAGTATCCATAGGAGAAGAAATGATTGGTAAGTCAAACCACAAACCTCTTTCTTCATCAAGCCAATTTCCAAGGTTTATTTCTTTACGACTTTCAATATCACTATATTGTGGAACTAAAAGTACATCATCATATGTAAGTGTTTCCCGAAACATCAATCCTCCACTTGGTTCACAAGCTTTACAAGATAATCCATTACTTTTTTATCGTCAACATAGTAGTTATCTACAGCAGGAAACCCATTACCAAGAAGTTGCATTAGCCTTAAATCTGGATATTTTTTCATAGCCATTTCAAGCATATAAATTAAATTATGTATCTCTACTGCTCTAGATGCTATCATGGTAATTGTCCAAATGTTCAGTTATATAATCTTTTGGATAACCAGAAATTGGATCTGCATTATCTTCTGGATATTCTATATGGTATAAATCATTACCATGTATTATAAAAATTTCTGGTACTCCATCAATATTAAACAATCTAAATAATTTTCTTTGTGTAGAAGAATTTACGTTTCCAAACTTAAACTTGTCTTTATATTGTTCTGCTATTTGCTCAAAAATTGGTTTAAGACCTTTACACAAATGGCATGTAGCACTTGTAAATTTTACAACATATGGTTTACCAGATTTAGTTATTTCTTCAAAATCTTCAAAACCAAGTTCTTTTACAATTGAATTATTTTTTACTACTATTTTCATAATAACTTATTAACCTCTCTGTGTACCATTTAATTTTTTGAAGGTCTTTTAGTGGTGTACCTTTATGCTTATATCTCAAAACATATTTAATTATGTTTGCAGCACAAAAAGCTTCACCTAAACCTTGATCTTCAATAATGTCAATAGCTTCAATTTCACCAAAGTTATAATGAGCTGGATGATCCACCATTTCTTGGACTTTATTTAACTTCTCAAGTGCTTTAGTCATTTGTTCCGCACTTGGAATATAATCGTAGTTACTCATTTTCAGCCTCTTTAACTGTATCTTCTGCCCATGCTTGAACATCTTTATAGCAAGTAGGACAGAATAATTTAACTTGTTTACTTTCATTGAACACCATTACAGACCAAGAAAAAGCTTGATCTCTATTATTTCTATCGTATGGTGTGCTACAACCATTACATTTTTGTGGTAATGCATCAAATAAAAGTGCTTTTTCTTGAATTATTCTATTTTGCTTTTTGATCTTGCGTGCTGAACTCATACTTCAAATCCTTCAATAATTTCTGGGTTTCCACTAAAGTAAATGTACTCTAGCAAATCAGAACTATTATAACAAACAAAATCAATAAAGTCTTGTAATTCATCAAATGTTTTGAACTCAATTAGTTTTCCTTCGTGAAACGCTTTATAGATACCAATTTGTTTAAGAATGTCACATTTGTTTATTACAAGATGTGTGGCACCACCAATCTTAATCGCCTCAATAAGTTTATCAAGATTTAACCAATTAACTTTGCGTCTACGACCAGTTGTTGTACCGTACTCTTTTCCAGCGTCAGCTATACTTAAAAGAGTAGGATCTTCAAGTAAACTTTCTGGAAACAAAGGGTCTGTACCAGAACGAGTATCATAAATTTTAGCACAAGCAAAAACATTCTTAATCTTTTGTGGTGGAAAGCCTAGTGAACAAGCACCATATGGTAAACATTCACTTGATGTAATAAATGGATAATTGCCATAATTAATATCAAGATGGTATCCCTGTGCGCCTTCACAAAGAATGTTCCCGTATAGTTCTTCATTTAAAATGTAGGATTTATCTATTGTGCTATCTTTGGCAAGTAGACCCTTTCTGGCGGCTTTGTCTCGATATGCTGGTGCTATACCTTGTGAAGTTGTTCCAAGATGCCCTAGCTTAGCTTTATCTTCTTCAATATGTTCACTAGTTACAATGTGTGCTAATGGATGAATTTTAATAAGTGAGGTATTAAGACCTCCAAGAGCAAGTTCATTAACTTCTTTATAAAAAGAATCAATATTAACTACACAATTTGGGCCAATTACAGATTTAATACCATAAAAAATACCAGATGGTACGATGTGAGTAGCAAACTTCTTACCATTATGAAAAATGGTATGACCAGCATTACTCCCACCGTTCCATCTGCAAACAAAATTATAATAGTTTGGTTTTGATGCTAAGAAATGTGTAATTTTTCCTTTGCCTTCATCGCCCCACGAAGCCCCGTACACAACATCAACATTATCAATAGTTTTCATAGTTCCAAAACTCCAAGTAGTTCAAAAGCAAAAAATCTTTCCATGTGGCCTGTGTCAAACACAAAAACTTCGTGAAATTCTACAGACTCTTTAATATCAAAACCTCTATCATCAAACACTTTTGTAATGTACATGCCGTCAAAATCCATATTATCAACGTGATACCTTACAATGTCTCCTTCTTGTGGTTCAACGTCCCGACGAACCGAAACCACCACTTCCTCTATCAGTTTCACTTAAAGACTCCACAAACTCAAATTGGTCAGTAGAAATCTTCTCTGGAATTGCTTGTGCAATCCTATCACCAATATTCCAATCAAAATGGAGCGTTGATGTGTTATGAAGAATCACTTTCCATTCTCCTCTATAACTTGAGTCAATAACTCCAGCAAGAACATTAATACCATTCTTAACTGCAAGACCAGAACGAGGAGCAACCCGCATATAATACTCTGGACTAAAAGACGTAGAAATACCAACTGGTACTGCTACTCTTTCATTTGGAGCTAGAATACCTTCTTCTGTGGCATAAAGATCAAATCCTGCATTTCCTTCTGAACGTTGAGTGAGATTTATAAATCCACTCATTTTAACAACTTTAAGATTAAGACTCATTTTATTCTCCTGTGTGGGATTAGAACCAAACTCTAGCCATTCAAGGGTTTCTTTATCTATTGTCATTAAATCTCCATAATAATTGGTTCATTTTTATAAATGTAATCATCATCAAGACAACAAGAATTGATAAAAGTAGTATCATCAAACTTTAATTTTAGTCTTGCTTCGTGAATATGTCCAAAAGCATGAATCATAGGTTTCACACGTTTCAAGACATTCATGCGAAGTATCTCACACCCGACATTTCTATTATCATAAGTAAGATCAAGAAATTTATGTGGTGGGCCGTGAGTTAAAAGAATGTCAGTATTTCCTGGTATTTTATCCCACAGTTCATAAAGCTGTGGGCTATCTGCATTAAAAGCCCAATCATAAAAGCGTGGTTGCCAAGGAGAACCATAAATTCTTAGATTATTGATTACAACAGTTTGATCTTGAAGGTAAGTAATATTTGGATACTCTTCAAGAAGAAGTTTAGCTGTATTTGGGTCTTTTGCAAATAACCAATCATGATTACCAGCAATTAATATTTTGTGTTCTGCTGGCTGTTTGCTGAACCAATGAAGGAACGCTTTTACCTCTGGTAGTTTACCTCTAGAGGTCATATCACCAGTATGAAACAAAATGTCAGTTTCTTGTACTGTAACTTGGTTATGTTTATTGTGCGTGTCAGAAATAAAAGTAAGTTTCATTATTTTTCGTCCTTATCGTTTCTTGATAGGTAAAGTAGAACCATTAAAGGAAAAAGCGAGACAAACACAATTGGCAATAAATCTATCATACATTATGTAGTTCGCGATACTTGAATACTGCAAGTTCCTTCATCTTTGCTTCAATCATAATGTCTACGTCGTGACCGTAAGTGTCGATACGATTGTAAACATAATCAGAGTGTGCTTGCGCTGGGCATTTGATATTTTGCTCTTCTGCCCGCGATTCTGAGTAATGTACCACAGGCTTGATGTTTTGCCAAGTAGAGATTGCAATTTCAAGTGCATCTTTTTCAGACATGCCACCATTATTTAGCTTATGATGATGGTAGTCAAAAACAATAGGAATGTTGGTATGCTTGTAGACAAGGTTGTAAAGTTCCTCAGTAGTATACAGAGATTCCTTATCATCATTCTCAAGTGTAAAACGACTCCTAATCTTATCTTCAAGAAGTTCAAAATTACGAAGAAACTGCTCTACAGCCATAGGCTTATTCTTGTAAGTTGCTCCAACGTGAATGTTAATCTTGTTGTAATGAGTACGAGAAAGACCCATCAAATCCATAATATCTGCGTGAACCGTCAAATCCTTGATGGTATTTTCGGTTACAGAAGGATTAGAAGATGTAAGCTTGTTGAATGGGCCAGGATGGAAAGAAAGTCGCTGATTTGTGGAAACAGCATATTCCCCACACTTACGAAGAAGAGCTGCAACACGCTCAATGTTCGGGAGATTAGCGACACCGTATTCGGATGCCCAAGGAAACATATCGGAGGACATACGATAGAACCCAATTCCGTTTGCTGTATTCCATTGTAGGATCGTATACAGGTCATTGAGATTCTGCTCGATAAGTTCTCCAGCATAGTTAATTCCCTTTGCGTCAAACGTCTTACGAATCATTGTACGGTTTGTAGTAATTCGGGACTTTGCTGGACGCTCAGAAAATCCCATATTGATGCAGGCATAGCCGAGGTTGATAGACAAGAGAAACCCTCCAGAGACATACTATCTAAGGAGGGTTAGGGTGTCAAGGAATCAATCCAAGCTTCTTAACTATACCTGTACTAATTGTAAAGTTTTCCATATGGTCAGCAAAAGGTATGAAAGCTGTATAGGTATTTAATTTTTTATTACCCTTTATTTCAACTTTAGTATTAGGTTTTAGTGTAGTGACTTGTTTTTGCAAATCTTTAAATGATGGGCCTTGAACTGGTGATTTATCATCTTCTTGAGCAGCTAAAAGTTTTGCAAAAGTGGTAAAACCAAGTGACACTGAACTTGATATTTCGGAAGCCTCATTGAGAAGTTTAATTATTTCTTCTCTGATTACTTGTCTTACTTGTGTTTCTGTTATTGTTTTCATAATTAATGGTTCCTTACCAATTAAATAGTAAGGAACCATCAATTATGCCAACAATCTAAGTTGTTTGGCTACATTATTCACACTAAATCCCCAATCATCATAATTTGGTTTTACCATATAAGGACGATTAGTAAACACAATATCTTTTTCTTTTATACCCCAGCATTTGATTTTAACTTCGGTATTTGTACTGTCAATTGTATTAAGAACCCAATAATCTTTACCAGTTGCTGTTTTCTTCTTTTCAATCTCTCGTACAACAAACCAAGCAAGTCCTAGTTCTTCATCATACTCAGAAATTGGTGGAACCATCTTCTCTTGAAGTCTGATCATAATTTCTGGGGATACAACAAGATTCATTGGATAAACGCCAGTTAGTTCTGTAAGATACTCAATTTTTTCTTCATTTGAGAATTCACCTTCTGGTTTATAGGTTTCAATGTTCTCGATAAGATTCTTGAGTTTACGAGGTCTATCAACTGCTACTGCTGACCAAAAATGTTTGGCACCTGTAAATCTTTCGTCTATCAAAGTACTACAAGCACCAGAACGAATCAGAACATCAAGAGCTTTTTTGTTGAGTTTGCTATAAACAATGTTCTCGTTGAAAATAAAGTCCTCAACTGTCTTGAATGGTCGATTATTGAAGATTTGTTGAATTGCTACTTCTCCAAGACCTTTAATCGAAGAAAGAGGCTGAATTAGTGTTTCTCCATCTTCAGAAATCTCCCAAACCATACCAGAAGTATTGATGTTTAGAGGCTCAATCTTGAAGCCCATAGATTTTGCAAGATTAATTGCATACTCTTTATTCTTTGCATCCTCTTTATCCAAAAATGCTGCCATCCATTCTGCTTTATAATAAGTTAAAAGCCAAGCACATTGATATGAAAGGATCGAATAACAAACGGCATGAGACTTATTGAAGCCGTAACCCGAAAAATACTCAAATGTTTCCCAAAGTTTCTGCGCTTCTTTTTTATCAATACCCTTTTCCACACAACCTTCGATAAATTTGTGATGAATCTTGTCTTTTTCCTCAAATCCTTTACCTGTTCCTTTCTTGGTTAGAAGTTTACGAAGTTTGTTTCCTTCATCTAGGTCAACATCTTTACCAAGTTTGTGAGCAAGAATAGCAATTTGCTCTTGGAAGATCAAAAAGCCATGAGTTTGCTTTGTTACTTCTTTGATTATTGGATGAACATATTTAATGCTTTCTGGGTCTTCTACTGCTGCAATATAGAGTTTATCTACATCTGCTCCAAGAGGGCCAGGACGATAAATAGAAGTAATTGCTGATACATCAATGATATTCTTTGGCTTTACTTTCTTACAAAACTCTTGAACTGGTGCTTCTGTAAATTGAAACACTCCAGCAAAATTGCCTTTCTCAAATACATTCTTATAAACTTTCTTGTCGCTCATGTTCATTTTATCTGGGTGTAGGTTTTCATTGTAGAAAGCCTTAACATCTTCAAATGTTGGGTTTTTGATTCCCTTTGTACGTTTAAGAATGTGTCTAATTGCACCTTCAATCATTCGCAAAGAAGCAATACCAAGAATGTCAAATTTGATAAATCCCATTGGCTCAAGGTGGCGAACGTTTTGACCCTCTGACCAAGGAGTTTGACGTACACCATCTGAATTAATGAGAGGCATATACTGATCAAGGTTTTCACCAACTACAACACCACCAGCATGACGGGAACAAGAGCGAACTTGTCCGTAAAGAGCGTTGATGTGATTTGCAATGTGTGGATATTTTTTAAGGAATCCCTGTAGTGTTGCAGAATACTCTTTTACCTCCTCAAATGTTGGCGTATAAACACCAGATTTGATTCCATGTTTTTGCTTGGCAAGTGGTGTAGCCTCAAGCATCATTTTAGAAG
>JACCDP010039500.1_pt1 | contig 20102 bp, 23 predicted proteins | sample 7445841 | NCBI WGS metagenome assembly JACCDP01 (sample SAMN15323441, study PRJNA562643) | freshwater metagenome | isolation source: river surface water | place: USA:Blue River Watershed | collected 2017-08-17
CGCAGTAATCTCACACTCGTAGTGGGCTCTAATTCTAGATCAAGTAAGGCCGCATCTGAGGGAATAGATAAAGCGAGTTTTAATTCATCTTCTACCCACTGCAGTATGAGTAGGTGTAAAAGTAGCGTTATAAACAAAATAGCCAAAGTTGCCCAACTCAGGCGTAAAGCAGGAAAACGAAAAGGCGTAGCTATTTGAGCGGGCATAGCATAAGTGTAATGCGATCAATAATATGTTTGAAATATGAACTGTAAATGAAAGTAAGCAAATTTGCGCTTTTGGCTATACTGCCTTTTCAGTACTTTGTTTGCCAGTCTGAGCTGATCTGCTACGCTATGGCCTTAGGAATACAACTGGCTTCTGATAGTGCTGCGTTGATCAGCGATTGATAAGGCCTAACTTTAGGGGAAGTGCATGTCTACACAATCTGGCAATAATGAGATACCTGGTATGAATGCCATGAACGACACCATGGAATTTGTGCGCAATATGTGGGGCGCGATGAAAGTACCTGGCATGACCATGCCCTCAATGTCACCAGAGGAAATCAATAAACAAATCACAGACTTGAAAGCTGTCGAGTCATGGCTACAGTTAAATATGAATATGTTGCGCAGCTCGATACAGGCGCTAGAAATGCAAAGCGCTACGCTCTCCACTTTGCAAACCATGGGCGATAATTTTGCGCAAACCATGAAATCCATGACGCCCGAAGCCGAGCCTGAAAAACAAGAATTTCAATCGCCTTTTTCTAGTTATGCTTATGCAAAACCAGCAGCTGCTTCGGAACCAGAGCCAGAAAAGCCTAGCCCTACTGAACATCAAGAAGATACAAATAATATGGCAGCCCAATTCGCGAATCCTGCTGCGTGGTGGAGTGTGGTGCAAGACCAGTTTTCACAAGCAGTTGGAAATGCGATGGCAACAACACCGGAAACAACTGCATCTGGAAAATCAGCTGAACAGAAAACAGCAGCAGCAAAATCTAGTAAACCTAAATCAGGAACTAGCAATAAAAAAACCAGTGCTAAGACTACAAATGGCGCAAAGAAAACAACAACGACAGCTAGAAAAAAAACGGATTAAATGTTTAAAAATTAACTGTTCGCCATTTTTTTCAATCCGCGCATAACACTGCCTATTAACGGTAGTTTTTCGTACAGTTCTTCCGCCGCATCCCAGTAGTCACGGTGATAACAAACACGGCCATCAGCAGCAAAGCGCACATGACTAGCACCACGTATACATTGCTCGTCGCGCTTATAACGTTTCATCTTAAATAAAAAATCCCAAGTCAGAAATGCTTGATCATCTTGGCGCACATGTGTCGTCACAACAAAACGTGGTTGATCAAGTTGATCAAACATATGATTGAAAATAGCAATCACATGGTGAACATCATTTACTTCATTAAAAGGATCTTTAAAAAACACATCCTCGGTATAAATTTTCGCCAGATCTCTTGTGTTTTCTCTGCGAATATTTTCAAAGAAATGAATAAAATTATCTAGACTGGGCGACGTATTCATAATCCTGTCACTTTATGTATAAGTTTGAAGTACCAAGCATAAGGTAGTAAGCGCGCTAGCCTTAGCCAGTTAGTAAAGCGTTTAGGAAAATGAATATGAAATTCACCTTGCTCCAACCCTACTATAATTTTTTTGGCAGCGACTTCTGCGCTAATCAGTGCAGGCATAGCAAAGTCATTATTCGCTGTGGCAGAAGTTGCGACAAATCCAGGATTTATTAAATACACTGCATTCCCTCTGGGATGCAAATCGATATATAGAGATTCACATAAATTAATCAGTGCGGCTTTAGTAGGGCCGTAGATCAGTGCTTTAGGAAGTCCACTTAGACCAGCAACGGAAGACACAATTGCGATGCCACCATTTTTTTGCTTAAGCAAAGTAGGTAAGGTCGCTGCGAGACAATTAAAAACGCCGCGCAGATTAACATCAATTAATGCATTCGCCACATCTAAATTGAAGGTATCAGCACGCATTTCATTATAAACACCGGCTACTACACAAACTAAATCGATACCTTGCCATTGTTGTTGGAGTTGATCTGATGCTGCTTGTACTTGATCTGCTTTTGTTACGTCTAGGGGCAGAACTACAGCGGTATCATAAGATTGTGCGAGCTGCGTTAATGCAGATTGATTTCTAGCCGAGAGTGCAACACGTGCGCCATGCGCTAATAATTGTAGAGCAAGCTCTGCGCCTATGCCGGAAGAGGCGCCAATAATCCAGACGCGCTTATTTTTCCACGAACTAATCTTGGGATTCATGCGCAGCCTTGAAGGAAAAAAACATATAAAGAAGAATCTAAGCGCAGAAATAATGCATGCATTACTCAGCTCGCTTAGTGAAAGAAAGTGTGACTTCGCCTAGTCGTATACCAAATTTACTCATCACAGCACGATTGAGCATGACTTTGTCGTCCATTTGGAACATCCAGTCTTCAAAATTCATGTTGTAGACTTGATCGTCGACTGGTAAAGCTAAAACATATTGCCAGCGCAATGCATTACCACTAACTATGCCTTCTGCTTGACCTACAACATCAGAGGCGCTGCCTACATAACGATTAGGACCAACTTTTTTTAAAGTCCACACCCGTTTTTGTTTTTTGCCATCCGAGTAAGTGAAATCTTCATCTAAGGTACCAACATCACCTTGCCAAGTGCAACGCATGACTACTGTAAAGCGTTTGACTACTTTGCCTGATCGATCTTGAAATATGCCCCATGCATCGATGGTGCCATTGAAATAAGTTTGTAAATCTAGGGTGGGTTTTTCTGCTGCATAGTCATTTGGCGAGACCGTCGTGCCACAACCTGATAATAGGCTTAGGCTACTTATTATCAATACAGCGAATAATTTTTTTAGCGACATTATTAACCTTTCAGGTTTATAAATCTTTTAATGGAGCACGCCATAACAAAATCATGGCAATACATTTCAACAAACATGGTAGCCAAACATAGGCTATGACTAAAGCACTAGAAGATGAGGGCGTAGTAATGCCAGGGCTATAACCTAAATAATCTAGTAAGGGCAGAGATATACCTGCTGCCAACGCTAAATTCATTTTGGTCGTCCAACTCCAAATACCAAAATAAGTGCCTTCGCGATGTCCATCATGACCAGCTTCACCTATTACAGCAGCAAGTAATGCAGGAGGTAGTGCAAGATCAGCGCCTAATGCAACACCCGATGCGATGCATACAAAAACAAAACCTAGTAATGAGCCGGGCACTAAGTTAGCTGCCCAAATAAATGAAACTACAGCTAATGCCATAGCAGCTAACCAAGAGCGTGCCTCGCCAAATTCACGCGCTAGTTTTATCCATAGCGGAAGTGCGCATGCAGCGGCGAGAAAATACAGAACTAAAAATAGACCTGCATAAGTAGCTAGCTGCAATCGGTCTGAAACAAAAAATAAAAATAAACTGGCAGGAATGGCTGCAGCAATACCATTAGTTGCGAATACACTGAGTAAACTAAGAAATTGACGATTCTGTAGTGGGGCGAATACTGATTCAGCTTGCGTATTACTTACAGTGTGTCGTCCTTTAGGTGCGTATCGCAATAATATAAACGCGCAGAGTAGTAAGCTAATGCTAAATAAAACAGATAACCAAGCTAAACCAAATACCGCAGGAACAGCTGCAGCAAGAATAACGCCCAGTAAAGCACAAGCTTCACGTACAGCCGTGAGTCGAGCTCGCTCACCACGTTGCCAAGTTAGGCTAGCACCCCAACTGTTATGAGCAATGCTGGCAAAACTAAAACCTACATACACTAAAGCTAAGCTAAGAAAAAACCAAATTGCCAAAGGTGTTGGCTCTGAAACTTGTGGATGAAAAAGAGTAATAAAACCAATTAATAAAAACGGCAAAGACAACAAAATAAAATAAGCATGTCCTAAGGGCGTATTTTTTTTATCTACCCATAAGCCTATCGGTAGATCGATGAAGGCATCCATGATGCGTGCAACTAATAAGGTGAGCCCTATTACAGTTAAGGACAAACCAAACTGCTGCGCATAGAGTTGAGGTACTAAGACATAAATCGGCAAGGCAACCAGTGCTAGTGGCAGTCCAAATAAGCCATAAGCAAATAATGCAGAGCGCGATAAGAGCTTCACTTTGTTCCTAATAAGGCATGACGCAGTGCTGGTTCACGGGTTCTTGTATCTAACCAGATAGAAAAAAATGCCGTACCGAATTCAGGATCGGCGATTTCTCCTAAGAGTTTGCCGTCTCGATAAAAACGTGTGGCCTCACCTGGTAAATGTATGCCAGTTAGACGTGAGCCTTTTTCCACATTGGGGAAAAGGGATTTCATGCTACGTAGCCAAGATGCTTGTTGTGCATCCGTGCCTATGTTTAAACGTTTAATTTCTTCTATACTCACTTTTGCTATCTCAGCACCTTCTAATTTACGCAAGTAATGTAGTTCGAGAGCGAAATGCTGATTCAATATAGAAGGCGCTGAGCTATTTTTTTTACTCACCCATAAGTTTGCAGAATAAATTTTTAAACCAAACCAAGTTAGTAAGCCATGTCCTTGTAATTGTGCTTCAGCTATTTCTGTATTGATGTAATCCGGCACAGTTACAGCTTGGGCGGTGCGTGCATTGAGCAAGACACACAAAACAATACCGGCAGTAATCGCGATGAATTTCATAGTGAGATGCATGATCCTATTTTTTTTGCAAAGTGAATTGAAATAAATCAATACTCTTGGCGCGGAATCCAGCCTCGCAATAAGCTAAATAAAATTCCCAAGTACGTTTAAAACGTTCGTCAAATCCTAAAGCAAAGATTTCTGCCTTCTTGGCTTGAAATGCTTGATCCCATAGTGAGAGCGTGCGTGCGTAATCCAAGCCAAATGCACATTCATCGACAACATCTAGGCCATGTTTTTCTGCGCGAGCGCGGAAAACAGCCGGCGAAGGTAACATGCCACCTGGGAAAATATATTGTTGAATAAAGTCTGTGCCTTTGCGATAACGTTCAAATAATTCATCAGCGATAGTAATAGTTTGTATACAAGCTTTACCGCCAGTTTTTAAACGTTGTGCAACACAAGAAAAATAGCTATCCCAATAATTTTCTCCCACTGCTTCAAACATTTCTATAGAAGCGATAGCATCAAATTCGCCCTCTGTGTCGCGATAATCTTGTAAGCGTAAATCAGCATGTTGATCTAAGCCGGCATCTACTAATCGTGCACGCGCAAATTCAAGTTGCTCGGTCGAGAGAGTGAGTCCGGTAACATGTGCACCAAGTCTGGTTGCGCATTCTGCAAAGCCACCCCATCCACAGCCGATTTCTAAAATCTTGCTGCCTGCATGAGCGTCAAGCTGAGAATAAATGCGTGCGTATTTCGCTTGTTGTGCTTGTTCTAAAGAATATTGTTCTTCTTTAAATAAAGCGCTGGAATACGTCATGGAGGGATCTAGCCATAAACGATAAAAATGATTGCCTATATCGTAGTGCGCATGAATATTACGACGACTACCAGAACGAGAGTTGCGATTAAAAATATGTTTAATACGATAAAGCAGACTGCCCCACCATGTGCCATAGATTGCAGTTTCTACCGCTTGACGATTATGAATAAAAAATTCGAGCAAGCGTGGCAGATTGTCAGTAGTCCAATCTCCTTGGATATAAGATTCTGCAAATCCGATATCACCAGATTTAACCGCTGCAATACAAGGCTGCCAATTTTTAAAACTGAGTGTCACTGGTTGGGACTGATCACCATAATGTAGAACAGTATGGTCAGGGCATTCTAGACGTAGTGAGCCATGTTTAATTTTTTTTAGTAATTGCAAAATTAATTTTGCCTGTGCTGGCATAGCTTGCGCAGCATGCTCATTCGATTCTTGCATGGATGTTGAGGTGAGTGGATTTGTCATCGGCTTAATTCGCTGGATGGCGGTGCTGGTTTTTTGAAAAAAGGTACGCCCTTAATAAATAATTTTGCGGCTTGCCAGTGAATGCGAAAAATCACGCCAAATGTCATTAAGGGATAACGAAAAAAAACAAACATGAGTTTGCTATCAGTAATGGGCTGTACTTTTCCCGATATGCTGGTCAATAGTAGTGGGCCCTGTGCATCGTCATAATCTATGCGTGCAGTAATGCGATGTAGTGTTTTTTGCTCAATTTGCTGTTTTGCAGACATGAAGCGGAAACGATATTCACCTTCTACTTCACAAAAAGGAGAAACATGAAAAATCTTTTTTGCACTCAATGGCAAGCCCCATGGCATGCTGCTACCAATATCGAGTAAATAACTATGCTTTTCACCAAAGGTATTTCTTACTTCGCATAAGATGGCACGTAACTCACCAGATTTTTTATGACAAAACCAAAATGAAACAGGATTAAATACATAACCTAATACTCTAGGAAATGCTTGTAACCAGATTTCGCCATCAGCGTCGGTAATACCTTCTTGTTGTAGTAACTGATCAATCCAAGACAAGAGAGGTGTATGCCCATCACCATGATCACTGTCATAAAAAGCGAGTAAATTAAAACGATTACGGGAACACAATTTACTAGGTATGGCAGCATCACCTAAACTGCGTAATGGCAGTAATAGAGTGTATACACCATAGCTAAATGCATTGTTACTAGGGCGTAGGCGTGTATGGCGCACTAGACCGCAACTGACATGTACTTGTGGAGTGAGTTGATGCATACAGTTAGGCCAATGTGAGCTGCAGTTAATTAGCGAAGTTCTGCGCTTTGGGCTAATGCTTGGCATACATGCATGCCAGATTTCAAACCATCTTCATGAAAACCATAGCCAGTCCAAGCGCCTGCAAACCAGGTGTTGTTCTTCCCTTGTATGCGATGCAAATTTTGCTGTGCATGAACAGCTGCTGCATCAAAGACAGGATGAGCATAATCATAGCGACCCAATACTTTGGTTGGATCTGGTTCATGCAGTGGATTTAGCGACACAATGACTGGTGTAGTGAAAGGTAGAGGTTGTAATTTGTTAATCAGATAATGCACACAAACGCGTGGCTCTGCACCACTGAGGCTTTCATAATTCCATGCAGACCATGCATCTTTATTATTAGGCAGGCAGCTAGCATCGGTATGGAGTATGGCTTGATTGGGTTGATAAGTGACCGCAGATAAAATATTTTTTTCATCTTCAGTTGCATCACTTAGCATGGCTAAACTTTGGTCGCTATGTGTGGCTAATACGACTTGATCAAACAAGTGTGATGTGTCTTGCACTTCTAGTCGTATTTTTTTGTGCGTGCCAAAATTTTCTCGTTTAATAGACAATACAGGTGAATTAAGATATTTGTGTTGAATAGCACTCAATAATTTTTCCACATAATGTTTTGCGCCACCTGTCACCGTAAACCATTTAGGACGATTTTCTACTTGTAACAATCCATGGTTATGGCAAAACGAAACAAAGCTAGCGAGTGGGAAAGCTAGCATTTGTTCGGTTGGGCAAGACCAAATACAACCTGCCATAGGAAGTAAATACCAATCTCTAAATTCTTGGCTATAGCGATGTTGAAGTAGAAAGTCGCCTAGCGAGAGTGGAGAGGATGTTGATGATTGCTTAGCTAGTGCAGTGGTTTGGCGATTGAAACGCAATATGTCACGCAACATACGCCAAAAACGAAAGTTAAATAAATTACGTTTTTGCACGAACACAGTTTGCAGATTAGCACCTGCCCATTCCAAAGTACGAGCATTGCTATTGGCGCTAAGTGGTAGCTTTACCGAGAACGACATATCGCTACCGGTGGTGTGTATATTTAACTGATTAAACAGCGCAATGAGATTGGGATAAGTACGCTCATTAAAAACTAAAAACCCCGTATCAACGCCATGCGTTAACCCATCTAGAGTGACATCGACTGTGTGTGTATGGCCGCCGAAATAATCATTCGCTTCAAATAGCGAGACCTCATGGCCACTTTGCGTAAGCTGCCATGCAGAATACAAACCGGAAATGCCTGAACCTACGACAGCTATTTTCATGGCGATTGTTTAGTTATTCAGCGTTGCACATTTCTAAAGCTGATATGCGCAGTGCTCCAACCTTATTGAATAAAAACGCTGTGATGATAACCAGAGAAATTTGGGTTGGGGAAAAACATACTCTGGTACTGGTCACCAGCTAAGCTAGAGTCATCACAGCAGAAACAGGATTTATGAAAAAACTCAATAAAGAAAGTGTATTTATTTTGTCGCGAGTGCTTTTTCTATAGCGGCGACTAAATTTTTATCATCAGGGCTAACGCTACTACCGTAGTTAGCGACCAGTTTGCCTTCTTTATCAATTAAATACTTATGAAAATTCCAACCAGGTGATTTTCCACTCGCCTTAGATAAAGCTGAAAATAATGGATTCATGTCTTTGCCTTTGACAGAAGACTTCGCAAACATTGGAAATTTCACGCCATAAGTGTTGTAGCAAAAATCTGCAATTTCTTTATTGTTGCCAGGCTCTTGGCTGAAGTCATTGGAAGGGAAGCCTAATACGACTAAACCTTTATCTTTGTATTTTGCATAGAGTTTTTCTAGGCCTTCATATTGCGCGGTATAGCCGCAATAACTAGCTGTGTTGATCACCAAAGCAACCTTGCCAGAGTATTGGCAAAGGTTTTGCGGCGCATCGTCTTGCAAACGATTGAACTTATGATCGAGCAAACTAGGGCAATCCGCAGCGTAAACACTGACAGCGATAAGGCTAGTGCAGGCAAACAAGCAAAATCGGCTAAGCTGGGATAAAAAAGACTGCATAGGTGTGTTTGTCATGGGTAAAATACCGGTAGGTTTTAATTTAAACTGATTAGTCTATTTTAGCGCAAATCTGCAGCTTGTGGGACGGACTAATCAGGCAGAGACACTTATTAAAAAGACACATAAAAAGGCTAATTTCATGCGCAATCTTGTTCTAATACTTGGGGATCAGCTTAGTTTTTCTAACCCTGCTTTAGAGGGTTTCGATCCTTTACAAGATCGCGTGCTATTAATAGAGGCGCCTGGGGAAGCCACGGTCGTATGGTCGCATAAAGCCAGAATTACCCTGTTTTTATCAGCCATGCGCCATTTTGCTAACCAAGTAGTGGCGCGCGGTTGGACGCTGGAATATGTACAGCTAGACGATAAGCTCGCACCTGACTTCTCCCTTAGATTGGAATCGGTAATACAACGCTGCCAACCACTAGGCCTGCGGGTAGCGGGTCCGGGCGAGTGGCGCATGTTAAAAGCGATAGAGAAAAGCTGCGAGCAACTGGCTGTCACCTTGTATGCCATTGATGACACGCATTTCATGTGTAGTCGGGCAGAGTTTGCCACTTGGGCAGCTGGCAAAAAAGAGTTACGCATGGAGTTTTTTTATCGCGTCATGCGCAAAAAATATCTAGTTCTGATGGATAAAGGGCAGCCAGTCGGAGGAACTTGGAATTTTGATGCCGAAAACAGGAGCGCGTATCCAAAGCGTGGAGCGCAGGTTGGTCCTGGACTGATACCTGCTTCTGCTGGTTTTGCTCCGGATGACATCACACTGGAAGTCATCGCCTTAGTGGAAAAAATTTTTCCAGATCATCCGGGAGAACTTAAAGATTTCATCTGGCCAGTTACGCGTGAGCAGGCTTTAGAAGCATTAGATATCTTTATTAAACATCGTTTATCGCAGTTCGGAACCTACCAAGATGCGATGTGGACCGATACGCCCTATGGCTGGCATTCATTATTATCAGCCGCACTGAATCTACATTTACTTGATCCTAGAGAGGTGATTGCAAGAGCTGAAGAAGCTTATCGCGATGGTCAGTCTAGCTTGGAAAATGTAGAGGGTTTTATTAGGCAAATTCTGGGCTGGCGAGAATTCATACGAGGTATGTATTGGTTAGATATGCCTGCTATGCGCGAGGCAAATCACTATGGACATCAGCGCGCCTTGCCAGCGTGGTACTGGACTGGTGAAACACAGATGGCATGTATGCAAGATAGTTTGCGACAAACATTACGTTATGGTTATGCGCATCACATACAGCGCTTAATGGTGATGGGAAATTTTGCCTTGCTAGCAGAACTCTCACCGCAGGCAGTAGAAGATTGGTATTTAGCGATTTATATCGACGCAGTCGAATGGGTAGAGTTGCCCAACACAGCAGGAATGGCACTACATGCCTGTGGCAGTCGATTTACCAGTAAGCCTTATATATCAAGTGGTGCTTACATCAATCGGCAGAGTAACTACTGTAACAACTGTAAATATCAACCGGCACAACGCATTGGCGAAGAGGCATGTCCATTTACAACGCTGTACTGGAATTTCATCGATCGCCACGCAGCCGAGCTCACCTCAAATCCGCGCACTGCATTGATGGCGAAAAACCTCGACAAAATCAAGCCCGACGAATTAGAAGTAATTAGACAGCGAGCGAAAGCCATGTTGGAGGGTTTAGATAATTTGTAATATCAAGTTGAAAACACGCACTTTTGTTATTGGTATAAGAGAATTGTCATATGTTGTTGGTAGAATCTCCACATCAATTCACCTCGTAAATAAGCATGCCTATGTTGTATCCCGAATTATTTAGGTCTTTAGAACAAGTTCGTTGGAACATGGAAACCGACATTCCATGGGATCAGTTTGATGCTGCGAGTCTGACGGATGAGCAAGCTCAAACCATACGCATGAATGCCATTACAGAATGGTCCGCGTTACCAGCGACTGAAATGTTTTTAAGAGATAACCGAAACGACAGTGATTTTTCTGCTTTTATGTCAGTGTGGTTTTTTGAAGAGCAAAAACATTCGCTGGTGTTAATGGAATATTTGCGACGTTTTAAACCAGAGCTAGTTCCTACTGAAGCAGAGTTAGATAACGTACGTTTTGAATTTGATCCTGCTCCACCCCTAGAAACCTTAATGATGCATTTCTGTGGTGAGATACGTCTTAATCACTGGTATCGCTGTGCATCAGAATGGCACACGGAGCCTGTTATTCGTCAGATTTATAAAATCATTAGTCAAGATGAAGCACGACATGGTGGCGCTTATCTGCGTTATATGAAAAAAGCATTAATCGAAGTAGGTGAGCCAGCACGCATAGCGTTTGCAAAGATTGGTGTGCTCATGGCATCAGCACGACGAACTGAGAAGCCCTTACATCCCACGAATTTGCATGTAAATCGCGCGCTATTTCCGAATGACACAGTACAAAGCCGCTTGCCTGATCCCGCTTGGTTAGAAGCTTGGCTAGATAAACAAATTTGTTTTGATGGCGATTGGGAGAAAAAAGTAGTTGATCGTATCTTGCACAATCTCTCACTATTATTCGAGCGCACCTTCACGACTGTGCAGGATTTAAATCGCTTTCGTAAAGAAGCGATAGCTAGAGCAGAAGCTACGACTTTAGTAGCGATATAAAAATAAGCGTATGGGATTGACTAGCATGTGTGCCATATAGATTGTGCATGCTAATCGTATCTTGAAAAATCAATCTTAATGATGATGTTCAGCGCCATGTTGAGCAGATTTTTCTTCAACATGCACAACTATTTTTAGTTTTCCTGCTTTTTCAAATTGTAATGTCATAGGAAATTTGTCTCCTTTATTAAGTGACTTTTTTAAGCCTAACAACATAATGTGATAGCCCTGACCATGCTGCATTTTCACATTCGAACCTGCAGGCAATTCTAAACTTTCAACTGCACGCATTTTCATTACATCGCCTTCCATGCTCATGCTGTGAATTTCCACAGTTTCTGCTATCGGTGAATTTGCCGACAATAATTTATCAACTGCTTTACCTTTATTCATAATTTCCATAAAGGCAGCACCATTCGTTTGGCCAGCTGCGGATGCGCGCGCAATAGGATGATCAACTTTGAGTGAGCCAACTTGAAAGTCGTGTGCAAAAGCAATGGCGCTGCTCAACATAAAACATGCTGCAAGAATTTTTTTAATGATCATGTGTATTCCTTAGTTATGTAAAAAACATTCAGTTAAATTAATTACCGCCTACAAAATCATGTTGACGCCATGCTTCATACACGATGATAGCAACAGCATTTGATAAATTTAAACTACGATTATCCGGTCGCATGGGAAGTCGTAATCGCTGTGACTCAAGAAATTGATTGCGCAGATCGGGGTGTAGTCCTTTAGTTTCAGAGCCAAATACAAATACATCACCTGCTTGAAATTGTGTCTTAGTATAGGTGTGAGATCCATGTGTGGTGATGGCAAATAATCGTGTTAGATCGGGCTGCAAGTGATGAATGAATGCATTCCAGTCTGCATGTACTTGCATGTTCGTATATTCATGATAATCCAATCCAGCGCGACGCATTCTTGCGTCATCTAAAGGAAATCCTAATGGCTGAATTAAATGTAGTTGCGCTCCAGTGTTGGCACACAGCCTTATGATATTGCCAGTGTTGGGTGGTATTTCTGGTTCAACTAAAACAACATGAAACAAGGCGTGCTCCTACAAAAAATAAGAAAAATTAATGCGCAATCGTGCGTGCAAAAATCAAGTTGGTTACGCTAGCTGCGCCATAGCGTTTTAAGCAAGCAGCAAATTCATTAACTGTGTGTCCAGTCGTCATGACATCATCAATGACGATGATATGTTTGTTTTTTAAAACTTGTGATGCGGATGGAATAATAAACGCTCCACGTAAGTTATCCCTTCTTTTATGGTGGGCGAGACTGCTTTGCGCTAGCGTATGTCGACTTTTAACTGCAAGGTTGGATAGTAAGGGAATAGATAAAAGTCTCGCTAAAGGTTTAGCAATTTCTAAAGATTGATTAAATCCTCGTTCTATAAGGCGTTCAGTTGATAAAGGAATGGCAGTCATTATGTCAGCACTTGTACTCTGCGATTGATACCAGGATAGCGCTAACAGTTGAGCAAATAGCGGTACTAAAGCGAGATGATGTTGAAATTTCAATGCATGAATTAAGTTGCTGTAAGGTGCGACATAATCAACTACAACGATAGTGCGGTCGTAAGTAGGTGGGTTTGCTAAACAAGAGCCACATAAGCTAGCAGTCGTTGCTACATCAATTTTATTTGCACATATTTTGCAGCGCAGTGTTTTGTGATTCAAAAAATGATTGAGGCAATCATGACATACGCCAGTATGACTGAATCGGTCCACATTTTTTGAGGGAGCTATAGAGCAAATACATAAAGCGCAACTGCAAGGTAAGAGTTGATCTAACCACGTTTTGTAAATTAATCCAAAGTTCATAATTCAAAAATAGAGTGAGGCAGCATGCAGCGTGATAGTCGCGTGTAAACTAGTCAGCTTATTTGTTTGTACTCAGGATTATTAATTTCATGTCTGTGCAAGGTTTAGATTCGCAAGACACCGTTTTGCAGAGCGCACCCATTTCTTTAACAGAGGTGCGACGTTTATTTATGCGTCCTAATCGCATGCAAGAGTCGCAATTTTTGCGACGCGAAATTTCGGCGCGGATGTTTGAGCGACTCTCTTTAATTAAGACTAATCCTAGTGCGCTGTTAGATGCCGGATGTGGTGAGGGTGATGATTTATTGTCTTTGCGTGCACGCTTTCCTCATGCGGTTATGTGTGGTGTAGACGCTTCGCAAGCCATGCTGATATCGGCGCGCAGTCGTGCACAAGCAGCTAAGTCCTTATCTCAACGTTGGATAGCGCAACTAAGCGGTAGGAAGAATGGCGGTCCAGGTAATGCGTTATTAGGATGTGCTGACTTTGCACAATTACCCCTGCGGGACGCAAGTTTCGACATGGTGTGGTCGAATCTCGCCTTGCATTGGCATCCACAGCCAGATCGCGTGTTTGCGGAGTGGCGACGTGTATTGCGGATCCATGGTTTGTTGATGTTTTCTTGTTTTGGCCCAAATACTTTTAAGCCCTTGCGGGATGTATTTGCAGAATTGGGTCATCAAAATGCCATGCTGCCTTTTGTAGATTTACATGATTTAGGTGACATGTTGGTGGGAGTCGGTTTTGCAACGCCAGTTATGGATATGGAAATGATGAATATCACTTATTCATCAATCGAAAAACTCTTGGAAGATATACGTGCTCTAGGAGGAAATCCTTTACGGACAAAGCGTCAAACTTTATGCGGTAAGCGGATGTGGGAGCGGGTGCGTGAGGGTTTGGAGCAATGTCGCAAACCAGATGGAAAAATTCATTTAAGTGTGGAGTTGATTAACGGCCATGCTTTTCGACCAGTGCCTAAGCAAACAGCAGATGGAAGTAGCATCATTCAATTTGATGCTTTGCGTAAGTAACTGATGGATAAAAAAAATGACTGATTAGTCTACTAACCGTAACAAAAGTGTTTCCTCTTGGCGATCAATTGTCTTTTGACTTATACTTTGAAAGTTAAGGGAAGTTAATTTGCAGCCCGTTCTTATGGTGAGGTGTTGTGTGTTGGCGACGCGAGAGTGGATTTTGAAACAAAATTGCTCGATCTCGCCTGCGCAGCTGATTAAGGCTTACTCAGTCTTGTGCGCTGCCTCATTCATTGTGGCGAGTTACTTCACTTTTCATGGTGCATGGGTAGTGATGGTATTTGCGGTCTGTGAAATGCTGGCAGTTGCATTTGCTTTCGTTTATTTTGGAAGACATGCAAGCGACAGAGATCAGATAGCTTTAAGCGCATCAGGTCTAGTGGTAGAAATGGTGCGAGCAGAAAAAACGGAAAAGATAAGACTAGATCCAAGCAGAACTCGAGTGGCTATGCCTAAAGTGAAGCACGGACTAATTAGTTTGGAAGCAGGAAGTGCCAAAGTAGACGTTGGTCGGTTTGTCACTGAACGTAAGCGACGTGAATTTGCAAAAGAACTGAGTGAGGAACTAGGGCATTACGCAGGTTCGCCTCAGTTTTTTTAATTGGATGTTGAGTCATCCGCGATAATTTTTTATTTAGGCTTTTGAGGACACTATGAAATACGCGAAGCGCCTACTCATGATGATTGCAGCAATTTCTGGGCAATTGGTTGCCACCTCATCATTTGCTGTCAATGACATGACGGGTGGACCTGCCGTTCGTCAATTAAATTTTCAAACACCAGTGACTGAAATTGCATCCGATATTTATCAGTTACACACACTGATGATGGTGATCTGTGTGGTCATCTTCCTTGCTGTATTTGGCGTGATGTTTTACTCCATATTTAAACATCGTAAGTCTTTAGGTCACAAAGCGGCGAGCTTTCATGAAAGCACAACTGTTGAGATCGCATGGACAGTAGTGCCATTCTTAATCGTTATTTTGATGGCGTTGCCTGCGACTAAAACCGTCGTAGCGATGAAAGACACTTCCAATGCTGATATCACGATTAAAGCCACGGGTATGCAATGGAAATGGGGCTATGACTACATCAAGGGTGAAGGTGAAGGCATAGCTTATTACTCAGCACTCTCAACCCCGCGTGATCAAATTCATGAGGGCGCGCCTAAGGGTGATAACTACTTAATAGAAGTAGATAATCCACTCGTTGTGCCAGTGAATAAAAAAATTCGTATCGTTACAACTGCAAATGATGTGATTCATGCCTGGGGTGTTCCAGCTTTGGGTGTGAAACAAGATGCGATTCCAGGTTTTGTGCGCGACACATGGTTCAAAGCTGAAAAAGTGGGTACCTATCGTGGCAATTGCTATGAGCTGTGTGGTAAAGAACATGCCTTCATGCCTATCGTTGTGAATGTAGTCAGCGAAGAAGATTATGCGAAATGGGTAGCAGGCAAAAAACAGGGTTCAACAGCAGGTGCAGAAGATGCAAATAAAACTCTGACTTTGGCTGAGCTCAATACCAAAGGTGCTGCAGTCTATGCGGCTAACTGTGTAGCTTGTCATCAAGACAGCGGCAAAGGTGTACCAGGTGCTTTCCCAGCATTGGATGGATCCAAGGTGGTGAATGGTCCTAAGGGTGATCAAATTGCTATGCTGTTGAATGGAAAGAATGCCATGCCTTCATGGAAAACTTTGTCTGACGCTGAAATTGCTGCGGTCATTACCTACACACGCAATCATTGGTCGAATAAGGCTGGTCAAAACATGGTGCAAGCAGCTGAAGTTCTGGCGGCACGCAAATAACACGCATTGAATTAAAAAATCAGGAGAATCAGATGAGTACAGCTATCGATCACGCACACGGCGATCACGACGCGCACGATCATCATCCACATGGTTGGCAGCGTTGGTTGTTTGCGACTAACCATAAAGATATCGGCACTTTGTATCTGTGGTTTTCGTTTGTAATGTTATTGACTGGCGGCGTTTTAGCATTAGGTATTCGTGCTGAACTGTTCCAACCAGGCTTGCAATTATTTAAGCCTGAGTTCTTTAATCAGTTAACTACCATGCACGGTTTGATCATGGTGTTCGGTGCCATCATGCCGGCCTTCGTAGGTTTTGCGAACTGGATGATTCCGCTGCAAATCGGTGCTGCGGACATGGCATTCGCACGTATGAATAACTTCTCGTTCTGGTTGTTGCCACCAGCAGCGATTTTGTTAGTTGCTTCTTTCCTGGTTCCTGGTGGTGCAACAGCAGCAGGCTGGACCTTGTATGCGCCTTTATCAACGCAAATGGGTATCGGCATGGACATGGGTATTTTCGCCATGCACATCATGGGTGCTTCATCCATTATGGGTTCGATTAACATTGTGACCACCATCTTGAACATGCGCGCACCTGGCATGACATTGATGAAGATGCCAATGTTTTGCTGGACATGGTTAATCACTGCGTACTTACTGATTGCTGTTATGCCAGTATTGGCTGGTGCAATCACTATGACACTGACTGATCGTCATTTTGGTACTTCATTCTTCAATGCTGCAGGTGGTGGTGATCCTGTGATGTATCAACATATCTTCTGGTTCTTTGGTCATCCAGAGGTATACATCATGATCTTGCCAGCGTTTGGTATTGTTTCTCAAATCATTCCTGCATTCGCTCGTAAGCCATTGTTTGGCTATGCATCCATGGTGTACGCAACCGCTTCTATCGCAATCTTGTCGTTCATCGTTTGGGCGCATCACATGTTTGCAACCGGCATGCCTGTTACTAGCCAATTGTTCTTCATGTATGCAACCATGTTGATCGCTGTGCCAACTGGTGTGAAAGTGTTTAACTGGATTGCAACCATGTGGCGCGGTTCTATGACTTTCGAAACACCGATGTTGTTTGCAGTCGGCTTCCTGTTTGTGTTCACCATGGGTGGCTTTACTGGTTTGATTTTGGCTGTCACACCAGTCGATATTCAAATGCAAGACACCTACTATGTTGTGGCGCATTTCCATTATGTTTTAGTAGCAGGTTCATTGTTCTCATTGTTTGCTGGCTTCTACTACTGGGGTCCTAAGTGGACAGGTTTCATGTACAACGAAGCACGTGGCAAATTCCACTTCTGGGCTTCGTTGATCACATTTAACGTCACCTTCTTCCCTATGCATTTCTTGGGTCTAGCTGGTATGCCACGTCGCTATGCTGACTATGCTGCGCAGTTCACTGACTTCAACATGATTGCTTCTATCGGTGCATTTGGTTTCGGTCTGTCGCAAGTTTATTTCTTGTTTGCTGTTGTGTTGCCAGCAATTCGTGGTGGTGAAAAAGCAGCCGATAAACCATGGGACGGCGCAGAAGGTTTAGAGTGGACTATTCCTAGCCCAGCTCCATTCCATACATTTGAAGTACCTCCGACTGTTAAGTAATTTTTCTGATGCCGGTGGTGTTAAGCCACCGGTGAACTAGAGCCCATGTCTGATCAAAATAAATCAAGTAATAATCTACGCACAGCACTGGTTTTGCTATCAGTCGCGGTGGTGTTTTTTATAGGCGTCATCGTTAAGCAAGGCTTGTTGCGCTGAGATGGACGCTAAGCAGCAGGCACGCAAGGAAAGGTTAGAAAAACGTAACGTTACAATGTTCGGCAAGTTAGGTTTAATTGCCATCATGATGTTTGCGTTTGGTTATGCGTTGGTTCCGCTCTATCAAAAAATTTGTGAGCTTACTGGAATCAATGTATTAGCTGTACAAGAAAGTAAAACTGTTACAGCAGTAAATTCTCAGGTCGATATAAGTCGTACGGTGACTATAGAATTTGATGCAAATTCGCAGGGGCCTTGGCATTTTCGCCCTTTGCAGTCTAGTGTGCAGGTGCATCCTGGTGAAATGGCGCAAGTAGTGTACGAGGTTGTGAATACGCAGCCGCGTAGTATGCAGGCACAAGCGATTCCTAGCTATGCGCCACAAGAAGCAGCACAGTATTTTAAAAAGCTTGAGTGCTTTTGTTTTAAGCAGCAAGTGTTAGGGCCGAGTGAAATGCGACAAATGCCGGTGAGTTTTTATGTAGATCCGGCATTACCTAAAAATGTACAGACGATAACCTTGTCCTATACATTTTTCGAAGTAGGTAGTGCAGTTAAAAAACAGGCGAGCTAGCTCGAAGGCATATGGAAGAACTGAAAGAAGCAAGTCAGCGCCCTATGTCATTTTTGGCGACAGTCAAAGCTGTGATGTGGTCTTTTTTTGGCGTACGCAAAAATAGCGCTTATGAAGAAGACACTGCAAAACTGAATCCGTTGCATGTCATTATTGCTGGAGTGATTGCTGCCATTATTTTTATAGTGACTTTGCTGTTCATAGTTAAAATGGTGGTTGCAAAATGAATTGTTTGAACACTGTAATCAGGGGATGTAGATGAGCACACAACAAGGCAAAGCGCCATATTATTTCATACCGAATCCATCGCAATGGCCAGTACTTGCTGGTTTATCCATGTTGATCACTATGGCAGGTGCTTCTGCTTGGGTGAATGGTGTTGCATGGGGTCAGCCAGTTAACCTGTTAGGTATTCTGGCGATGTTGGCTGTACTGTATTTCTGGTTCGGTGAAGCGATCTCTGAATCTGAAGGCGGCTTATACAGCGCTCGTATCGATACATCGTATCGCTGGAGCATGAGCTGGTTCATCTTCTCTGAAGTGATGTTCTTTGGCGCCTTCTTCGGTGCATTATTCTATGCGCGTAGCATCAGCATGCCATGGTTAGCTGATTTAGATCACAAACTCTTGTGGCCAGATTTTGCTGCACACTGGGGCACAGGCGGTCCTGGTGGCGTTGTAGATAAATTCCAGACTATGGGTCCATTCCCAGTGCCGACAATTAACACTGCTTTATTGTTGACTTCAGGTGTAACGTTGACGATTTCGCATCATGCATTACGTGCAGGAGATCGCAGCAAAACAGCACTCTGGCTGTTTGCAACAATTTTATTAGGCGCTATTTTCATGGGCTTCCAAGCTTATGAATACATGCATGCTTATTCAGAATTGAACCTGAAATTAAATTCAGGTATTTATGGATCCACCTTCTTCATGTTGACCGGCTTTCACGGTTTCCATGTAACCATGGGTGCCATTATGTTATCTGTGGTGTTATATCGTGTCATGAAAGGTCACTTCACTGCTGACCATCATTTTGCGTTTGAAGGCGCGGCTTGGTACTGGCACTTTGTTGACGTAGTGTGGCTAGGCCTCTACGTTGTTGTGTACTGGCTGTAATTCGCAACATGTAAAAAAGCCGCACTTCGGTGCGGCTTTTTTAATGGGCGAGCAAGAAACTCAGCATTAATACACAATACCTGTAGGTTGTATCCAACCTAAGCGATGCGCGATCAATAGCAACGCAAATAACAAAATAGACAGACCGACACGCATTGCTAAGGCATACACCGTACGATTGCTTTGGCCCTTATCACGCATGAGAAAAAGTAAGGCTGAGCCTAGGCTAGCAATAATGAGTATGAAGGCAATCGCAACAAGAATTTTCATAGTAAGAGTGGTGAGTTTAAAGAAAACACACGACGAAAAAAGCTAAGCAAGCGTCATGTTAATAAGTTTAGTACAAGGTTTAAACTGAGCAGCATACTAACCAGAGATCTATTGTAATGCGATTGTCATTTCGATTTCGTTTCATACCTTTTATAGCCGCAGTCGTAGTGGCAATAATCGCGCTTTCGCTAGGGAACTGGCAAACGCGACGCGCAGAGGAAAAGCAAAATCTGGC
>JACCDP010984406.1_pt1 | contig 20102 bp, 18 predicted proteins | sample 7445841 | NCBI WGS metagenome assembly JACCDP01 (sample SAMN15323441, study PRJNA562643) | freshwater metagenome | isolation source: river surface water | place: USA:Blue River Watershed | collected 2017-08-17
ATGGCGGCAATGGCATTCATGACGAATACCATGTCATTCGCCACATGATCAACTTGGAAACAGTCAACACCTATGAAGGCACACATGACGTGCACGCCCTCATTTTGGGTCGCGCTCAAACAGGTTTGCAGGCTTTTTATTGATCTTTGATTCAAAGCAAACTCACTGCAAAAGACCGCTTCATGCGGTCTTTTTTTTTCGTTCCAAATCGCCTTGCATCTTGACTGCCAGTTGCTAGCGCTTTACATTACTAACCACTGAGTCATTAAACGTGTCTGAATCCCTCCATACCCCCAAAAGAGAGCGCCGCAAGCAGCACCGCCCCGGTGAACTGCTGGAGGCAGCACTCGATTTGTTTGTGGAAAAAGGCTTTGCTGCCACCAAGTCGGAAGAGGTTGCAGCCAAGGCAGGCGTTTCAAAAGGCACCCTTTTCTTGTACTTTCCTAGCAAAGAAGAATTGTTCAAAGCTGTAGTGCGTGAAAACGTCGTCAAAACGGTCAATGAAGGTGCTTTGGAAGTTGCCAATTTCAAAGGCTCTTGCTCTGAATTGCTCAAAACATTGATGATGGAATGGTGGCGCAGATACGGCGCCACCAAGGCATCGGGCATCACCAAATTGATCAGCAATGAGGCCCATCACTTTCCAGACTTGGCAGCCTTTTACCAAGAGGAAGTGATCGACCCTGCCACCCGTTTGCTCCAAGACATTTTGGAGCGTGGCCGCGCAACGGGAGAGTTTCATCACTTCGACACGGCACACACTGCCACGGTGGTGATTGCGCCCATGCTGTTTCTGATCATGTCAAAAAACACTTACGGAATTTGTCTGTCGGGCTCTGGTGAAACCACCCCTGAAGATCTCATTGCACAACACGCTGATTTGATCGTGCGTGGACTCTGCACCAACCCAAAAACACAATGATTTCAAAAAAACTGAGCTTGAGCATTCTCGTTCTGGCAGTGGCTGGCCTTATTGCTGTAGGCCTTCAAAAAGGCTGGATTGGCAAACGCGCCACACCCACTGAGATGGTCAAAAGCAATGGCCCTATGAGCATCGAGTTATCGGAAACTGACATCGCCGTGGCCCAAACCATGACCATGACGCAAGGCGTTCCCGTCACAGGCACACTCAAAGCGGTTCGAACTGCCATGGTCAAAGCCCGTGTTGCGGGTGAACTTGTGATGCTGGAAGTGCGCGAGGGCGACCCTGTGAAAATGGGCCAAATTGTGGCGCGAGTCGACAACACCGAATACTTGGCACGGCAGCGCCAAGCGCAGCAGCAAGCAGAAGCTGCGCGTGCGCAAGTCGACGTGGCTCAGCGTCAATTTGACAACAACAGTGCCCTGGTGAATCAAGGTTTTATTTCTAAAACAGCTTTAGACACTTCAATGGCCAACCTCAATGGCGCCAAAGCAAGCTATCAAGCGGCTTTGTCAGCACTCGATGTCAGTACCAAGGCCTTGGACGACAGTGTTTTGAAAGCCCCGCTTCACGGCTTCGTGAGTCAGCGCTTTGCTCAACCGGGTGAGCGGGTTGCCCCAGAAGCTCGCATTATTGAAATTATTGATCTTTCCCAATTGGAACTTGAAGCCACACTCACATCGGCAGAGGCCATGAATGTCAAAGTGGGTCAAATTGCCAAACTGAATGTGGAGGGCACGTCGCAAGAAGTCTCAGCCAAGGTCTTGAGAATCAATCCAAGCACTCAAACAGGCAGCCGCAGTGTCTTGGTCTATTTGGGACTCCAATCGCACCCTCTCCTACGCCAAGGCGTGTTTGTGCAAGGCAGCTTGGGCACCCAAAAAGTTCAAGCCGTGGTTGTGCCCCTTGAAAGCGTGCGATCAGACAAAACCAAGCCTTATGTTCAAACCCTGCAAGACAATCAAGTCGTTCACCTGCAAGTAGAACTGGGCGCCAAGGGGGAAGCCGATGGCAAAGCCGTCATGGCTTTGAAAGAAATCAAAGAAGGCACAAGGTTGTTGGCGCCCAGCGCAGGTGCCGTGAGGGATGGCACTTTGGTCACCCAGTCTGTGAAAACGGCTGTTTTGCCTGCAATCACAAAACCGTAAGCACAGAGAATGTGGTTCACCAAAGTCAGCCTTCAAAATCCGGTCTTCGCGACCATGATCATGCTCGTGTTTGTGGTCATGGGCTTGTTTTCTTTTCAACGCCTGAAGGTTGATCAATTTCCCAACATTGATTTTCCAGTGGTGGTGGTGCTTACAGAATACCCTGGCGCCTCACCCGAAATTGTCGAGAGCGAAGTTTCAAAAAAAATTGAAGAAGGCGTGAACGCCATTGCAGGCATCAACGCGCTTACTTCGCGCAGTTATGAAAATCAATCGGTGGTGGTGATTGAGTTTCAGCTCAACATGGATGGCCGCAAAGCGGCCGATGATGTGCGTGAAAAAGTAGCAGGCATTCGCGCCACTTTGCGTGATGAAGTGAAAGAGCCGCGCATCATTCGCTTTGACCCAACCAGCAAATCTATTTGGTCCTTGGCTGTCATTCCTGACACCCAAAAAGACGCAAAGGCCACCAACTTGGTTGAGCTGACCAACTACGCGGAACAGTCCATTAAAAAACGTCTTGAAAACGTGCGAGGCGTTGGCGCGGTCAATGTTCTGGGGGGCAGCCGAAGAGAAATCAATATCTATCTGCGGCCAGACGCCATGGAGGCCTTGGGTGTGTCGGCCGAGCAAATTGCCTCAGCCGTGCGCAATGAGAACCAGGACTTGCCGGTGGGCGCCTTGCGCTCCTTTTCACAAGAGCGTGTCATTCAAGTTCAGTCACGCGTCAAAAGACCCGAAGATTTCGCCAACATCATTGTGGCCAGAAAAGGCAGCACCCCCATTCGCCTCTCGCAAGTTGCCCATGTGAATGATGGCGCCCAAGAAATAGAAAACATGGCGCTTTACAACGGTGAGCGCACATTGATTCTGACAGTTCAAAAATCCCAAGATGCCAATACCATCGAAGTGGTTGATGGCTTGATGAGCACCCTTGAAGGACTCCGAGCACAAATGCCTGCTGGCATTCGTTTAGAACCAGTCTCTGATGGCTCACGCCAAATTCGCGTTTCGGTAGACAACGTTCGCAGAACCCTGATTGAAGGTGCCGTGCTTACCGTTCTCATTGTGTTTTTGTTTTTGAACTCTTGGCGCTCAACAGTGATCACTGGCTTGACGCTGCCCATTTCATTGATCGGAACTTTTTGGTTCATGAGCATGTTTGGCTTCACTGTCAACATGATCACACTCATGGCGCTGTCTTTGTGTGTGGGCCTCCTGATAGACGATGCCATTGTGGTGCGTGAAAATATCGTGCGGCATGTGCAAATGGGCAAGAACGCTTACAACGCCGCCTTGATTGGCACCCAAGAAATTGGTCTTGCTGTCTTGGCCACCACCTTGTCCATCGTTGCGGTGTTCCTGCCCATTGGTTTCATGGAAGGCATCATTGGTAAGTTCTTCCACGAGTTTGGCATCACCATTGTGGCGGCCGTCTTGATTTCGATGTTTGTGAGCTTCACGCTCGACCCCATGTTGTCAAGTGTTTGGCATGACCCCAGCATTCACCATGCCGGTCAAAACAAAGCGCCTGCAAATGGGTATGACAAATCGATAGGCCGTGTCACACATTGGTTTGAAGTTCAGACCGATCGCATTTCAGACCAATATCAAAACATGCTGGCATGGGCTCTTAAGCACAAGCGCAGCACCTTGTTGGCGGCCTTGCTCATCTTTGTGGCCAGCGTGTTCATGGTGCGCTTTCTAGGCACAGAATTTGTACCCAAGGGCGACTACTCAGAAACCACACTCACCTTTCAAACCCCCGTGGGCACTTCGCTCGAAAGCACTGCTTTGAAGGCCCAACAAGTTGAAAAAATAGTGCGTGAATTTCCGGAGGTGAAGTACACCCTCACGGGCATGAACACCCCCAATGCACAAGGCAAGAACAACGCCAGCATTTACATCCGTTTGGTAGACCGAAAACTGCGGCAGCGCAGCGTGGAAGAAATTGCCACCCAGCTGCGAGAGCGCCTGAGTAAAGTCGCTGGCATCACCGTCACTCACGTCGGAACCCTCGATGCTGTGGGTGGTAGCAAACAAATAGAGTTCTCTCTTCAAGGTCCAGACCAACGTGAGCTAGAAAGACTGACCTTGCAGATTCTGGATAAGGTTCGCAACATTCCAGGCCTTGTCGATTTGGACTCCAGCGTCAAACCCAACAAGCCTTCCATCGCCATCAAGGTGCTGCCAGAGTCGGCAGCCGATCTTGGCCTTAGCGTTGCACCCATCTCTAATGCACTGCGAACCCTGATTGCCGGACAAACAGTGGGCAATTGGCGTGCCCCCGACGATCAAACCTACGACGTCAAAGTGCGGCTTGCGCCTGAATATCGCAACAGCCCTCAGGATTTAGAGCGTCTGTCCTTCAGCCTGCCTGCGGCTGATGGCTCTTCTCGCACTGTTCGATTGGGTCAAATTGCGCAGATTCAAGAAACAACAGGTTCCAATCAAATCAACCGACGCGATTTGATGCGCGAGGTTTCCATCAACGCCAACTCATCCAAAAGATCAGCAGGCGAGATTTCGAACGACATTCGCAAAATTCTAGACACGGTGGCCTGGCCGCCTGGTTATCGCTATCAATTTGGTGGCTCAACCAAAAGCATGAATGAATCATTTCAATATGCCATCACAGCGCTCATCATGGCCGTGATCTTTATTTACATGATTTTGGCCAGTCAGTTCAAGAGCTTCTTACAACCCATTGCCCTCATGACGGCCCTGCCCCTGACATTGATCGGCGTGGTGTTGGCCCTCATGGCGTTTGGGTCGGCACTGTCCATGTTCTCCGTCATCGGCGTCGTGATGCTGATGGGTTTGGTGACCAAAAACGCCATTTTGTTGGTCGATTTTGCAATCAGGGCGCGCGAAGGCAGTGTGTCTGATTCTGGTCAGCCCATCGCAGGCTTGAGCCGACATGACGCCCTGTTGATGGCGGCCAAAGTCCGGCTTCGTCCCATTTTGATGACCACTTTGGCCATGATTTTCGGCATGATCCCCCTGGCATTCGCCCTCACGGAAGGCTCAGAACAAAGAGCCCCTATGGGCCAGGCTGTGATCGGTGGGGTCATCACATCTTCCCTGCTGACGCTGGTGGTGGTACCCGTGATGTATTGCTACATGGACGATTTAAGTGAGTTTTTGAAAAGGCTCTGGTCTGGCAAGCAAAATTCACCGCCTGATGCGCCTGTAGAAGCTAAAATATAGATTGCTAGAATTAGATACCCCCTGGAGTAGAAATGAACAACGATATCGCCCGTTTCAACATGATTGAACAGCAAATCCGTCCTTGGGAAGTCTTGGATGGCGCAGTTTTGTCACTGTTATCTGTGGTGAAGCGCGAAAACTTCGCACCCTTGGCGCACAAAGCTTTGGCTTTTGTGGACATGGAAATTCCCCTCAAAGACTGCAATGAAACTGGCCAAGTCATGTTGGCTCCCCGCGTTGAAGCCCGTTTCTTGCAAGATGCCGATGTCAAGCGCACCGACAAAGTGTTGGAAGTTGGCACAGGATCTGGCTACATGGCCGCACTTTTGGCTCATCAAGCTGCCAGCGTTTTAAGTTTTGAACTCGACGCCGCTTTGGCCCAGCAAGCACGCACCAATCTGCAAGCAGCAGGCGTTCACAACGTTGAAGTTCGACAAGCCGATGGCAGCCAAGGCGCTCCTTCGGAGGGTCCTTTTGACGTCATCATGCTGAGTGGCTCTGTGCCGCACGTGCCACAAGTGTTGCTAAACCAATTGAGCATTGGCGGTCGTTTGTTGGCTGTTGTAGGCGAAGACCCTGTCATGCGCGCCAGCGTGATTACGCGCACAGCCGATCAACAGTGGCAAACCTCAGAGCCTTGGGACACCATGGCGCCACGCCTTCAAGGCTTTCCCGAGCACAATCGTTTTTCTTTCTAAAACGCTTGATACACAAATCTTCGATCAGAACTTTTCAGAAATGCAACAAGTCAGCCCCGCCCAATTCAAAGAATGGATTTCCCAATCGTCTGCGCAAGGTCAGCCCTTGATCTTGGATGTGCGTGAAACTTGGGAGTGCCAGCTGGCAAGCATTGCACCCGAAGGTTGTGATGTTCAGATCATGCCCATGCAAACGATTCCTGCTCGAATTGACGAACTGGACAAAAACAGAGCCATTGCGTGCCTGTGTCATCACGGCGGACGTAGCATGCAAGTGGCAACGTTTTTGGAGCACCATGGCTTTACAAACATCACCAACATCAGTGGCGGCATCCAAGCTTGGTCTGAGCAGGTCGATGCCAGTGTGCCTGTTTACTGATTTGAACTTCGATGAATTAACTTCTATTTCTATTGGCTTTTGCCTCGAAAGAACTTTATGAATTTGCGCTTTCTTCCCATCACGTTGGCCATTTCTGCTGCTTTTGCTGGCTCAGCGCAAGCGCAAAACTTAATGTCTTTGTTCGAGACAGCTCGAGGCTACGATGCCACCTACAAAGCCGCGCAGTCACAGTACACGGCCAATTTGTCAAAGGGTGAGCAAGCCAAAGCGCTGTTGTTGCCCACAGTGGGCCTAACTGCCAATGTGAACAACACCAACTTTGACAGATTGACACCCCCGACGGGAACATTCTCTGCACAAAGCGCGGCACTGACTCTCAATGCCTCTCACCCCCTGTACCGCCCCGCCAATTCTGCAAGTTACCAACAAGGCATGCGCCAATTGGAATTGGCAAGTATCCAACTCAAGGCTGCAGAACAAGACCTCATGGTGCGTTTGAGCCAAGCTTACTTTGATGTGCTCATTTCTCGTGAAAGTTTGGAATTTGTGCGGGCACAGAAAATGGCAGTTGCCGAGCAATTGGCCGCTGCCAAGCGCAATTTTGAAGTTGGCACATCCACCATCACCGACAGCCGCGAAGCCCAAGCGCGTTATGACTTGGTGTTGTCCCAAGAAATCGCAGCTGACAACGATTTGCGAATCAAGCGCATGGCTTTGAATCAACTGGTGGGATTGAACAACATCGAACCCAAATCGCTGTCAAGCAAAGCCAAGTTGACGACCCCTGATTTATCGTCCATCGATCAATGGGTGCGCCAGTCCTCTGAGTTCAATCCCGTTGTTCTCCAAAATCGCGCGGCGCTCGACATTGCCAAACTCGAAACCACCAAGGCAGAAGCTGGCCACAAACCCACCTTGGACTTGGTAGCAGGCATTACCCCCACACGCTATAAAAATGGAACAGGCATCAACGCAGCACAAGTTGATAACAATTTAACCTCCATCTCCTTGTCATTCAACATGCCTTTGTTTGCTGGCTACGCCACGCAAAATCGCATCAAGGAGGCCCTGGCTTTGGAAGAAAAAGCGCGCTCAGATCTGGATGCCGCAGAACGCAATGTGGCGCAGGCCACGCGCACTGCATTTTTTGGATTGCTGTCAGGCATTGGTCAAGTCAATGCCTTGCAAGCTGCTGAAGCCTCAAGCCAAAGTGCTTTGGATGCCAACAAGCTGGGTTACCAAGTAGGTGTACGCATCAACATTGACGTGCTCAACAGCCAAAGCCAGCTGTTCCAAACCAAACGCGATTTGGCCAAGGCACGTTACGATGTTTTGCTGGGTCAACTCAAATTGCGACAAGCTGCCGGCGTTTTGACCGATGCCGACTTGGCTTCGATCAATGCGCTTTTAAATCCTTGATTCAATCCTGGCTGGCTTGTATCTGTGCCAGCACAGCTTGAACGGTGAGTTGTGTTGCGCCGCCATGTTGCTGTGCAAATTGAAAGGCATTGACTGACTTTTGCTTTTGCAGGGTTCTGTTCTGAACGGTGTCTACAACCAACTTCAAAGCCGCAGCCATGTCCGAAACACGTTGTGCAGCACCGGCAGATTCGGCAGCCTGAGAGGCCTCTGCAAAATTGAATGTATGCGGGCCCATCACGATGGGACAAGCGCAAGCTGCCGCCTCAATCAGATTTTGACCCCCTAGTTTTTCAAAACTACCGCCCAACAAGGCGGCATCGCAGAGGCTGTAATAAAGCGCCATTTCACCAAGGGAATCCCCCAACAAAATGACAGCGCTGTCTTGAGCCGCTTCTTTCAACTGAAATGCCGATAACGCAGGATCTTGGCCCCAGGTTGAACGCCTAGAAACCGTCAAGCCACTCGCCGCGATCAAGCTCTCAACTTCGCGCACACGTTGTGGATGCCTTGGCACAATCAACCAGTGAATTTTCACATCTGGATGCTGCTTGGTGAATGTCTGCCAGGCAGCCAGCCACAAACTTTCCTCGCCGTCGCGCGAGCTGGCCAACATGACCACAGGTGCGCTCAATTGTTCACGCCATGCGCGTCCCATGGCCACTTGTGATGCATCAGGTTTGGCATCAAACTTCAAATTGCCAAAAACACCCTTGACAGATGCCCCCAAAGATTTCAAACGCATGGCATCGTCTGGTGCCTGAGCACAGACAGCGCTCAGCCCCGCAAAAGCAGGTTTCATCAATGACGTCCATCGCTGCGCCTGACGCAATGACTTTTCGCTCATGCGGGCATTGATGAGCATGATAGGAATGCCCTTCTCTTGGGCGCTGTGAATCAATTGGGGCCACACTTCCGTCTCAAGCAGCAAGCCAATTTGAGGCTTGAATGAAGTCAAAAAGCGCTCGACCACTTCGGGTGAATCCCAAGCTTGCCAAACTTGCACATCGCCGTCATGCAACAACTTGCGCCCTTCCTCGCGCCCCGTTGCTGTGCCATGGGTGAGCAATAAATTCATGTGAGGAATGGCTTGTCTCAAGCCTTGAAGCAAGATGGCCGCTGTGCGTGTTTCGCCCAAAGAAACTGCATGAATCCAAATCCAATCATTACAAGCACTCTGCTTATAATGACCAAATCGTTCTTCTATGAATTGACCATAGAGCGGCTCGGCTTGCGCACGCTTGCGCAGCTTTCGGCGCAACAGTGGTTGCGCCAAGCGCATGAACACGCCATAAAGCCAAAGTGAAAAGCCTGGCATTACTCTGTTCATCCGGAAAGGTCGGATGCAAGTCTCAATGTGCAGCGCTTTGCAAACTGGCATCCGGCTTGACCGTTTTTAGCAAGGTCAGCATGTCATGTTCGATGCGGTGAAGTGCCGATTCTGTGTGGCCTTCAAAACGCAAAACCAGCACGGGCGTGGTGTTGGATGCACGAATCAAACCAAAGCCATCCGGCCAATCGACGCGCAAGCCATCGATGTCAGAAATTTCGGCAGGCGCCGCAAAATATTGGCTGGCCACTTTCAATAATTGGGCCGTGAGCACGTGGGGCTCCCCCTCTTTGCAAAGCACGTTCAACTCTGGCGTGCTGAAGCTTGTGGGCAACGCTTTGAGAACAGCATTGGCGTTGGGGCTGCGACTCAATATTTCCAACAAGCGGCAACCCGCATAGGTGCCATCATCAAAACCGTACCAGCGTTCTTTGAAAAAGATGTGGCCGCTCATTTCACCACCCAATGGCGCTTGCCCCCCTTCAGCCTCAATTTGTTTCATCTTGGCTTTGATCAGGGAATGACCCGTTTTGAACATCAAGGCTTGACCACCCGCTGCGCGGATGGCAGGCGCCAAACGTTGAGAGCACTTCACATCAAACAAAATAGTGCCGCCGGGTACGCGGCTGAGAACATCTTGCGCAAACAACTGCATCTGTCGGTCTGGATAAATGGTTTCACCATCTTGGGTCACGATGCCCAAACGATCGCCATCCCCATCAAAGGCCAAACCCAGCTCTGCACCTGAACTTTGCAATGTGGCGATCAGGTCTTTCAAGTTTTCAGGCTTGCTGGGGTCGGGATGGTGATTGGGGAAATTGCCGTCGACCTCACTGAACAACTCAATGACCTCGCAACCCAAGGCTCGGAAAATACCTGGCGCACTGGCACCTGCAATGCCATTGCCAGAATCGATGACAATTTTGAGGGGCCGCGTGAGTTGAATACTGGACACAATGCGCTCAATGTAGGCTGGCAAAACATCCATGGCACGAATAGAACCACCCGCATTGAGTTGCCATGATTCGTTTTCAATGATGTGTTGCAGCGCCTTGATTTCATCGCCATAGATGGCCCGACCACCCAAAACCATTTTGAAGCCGTTGTCATCTTTTGGGTTGTGGCTGCCCGTGACTTGAATACCACTGTCACACACAGTATTGGCTGCAAAGTAGAGTTGTGGCGTGGTGGTGAAACCAAGGTCTATGACCTCAATGCCGACATCCACAAGTCCACGCATGAGCGCAGCTGACAGCTCGGGGCCACTCAAACGGCCATCACGACCCACCGCCACAGTGCGACGTCCTTCTTTTAAAGCCAAGCTGCCAAAGGCACGGCCCAAAGCTTGTGCCAAGGGAGCATCCAGGTTGCGCAAATAAGTGCCGCGAATGTCGTAGGCCTTGAAAATGGAGGCTGTAACTTGCATCAATAAATCCTTAGAATGAATGCGCAAAAGCTAGTGGGTAACGCCAAAATCCAGTGCGATTGACCGCTATTGTAGGTCCGACAGGCTCAAATCGACTACCATCAAAACATGCAATTTCACCCTGAAACCTGCCGCAAAACCACCCAAAGTCCATTGGGCTTGCTCACCTTGGCAGCCAACCCCAATGGTCTTTGTGGTGTTTGGTTTGAAAATCAAAAACACTTTCCTGACACACTCTCTTGGACGGTAGATCAGCGTCATCCCCTGTTGCTTCAAGCTGAGGAAATCTTGGCACAATTTTTCCAACAAAATTGGCAAGCAGGTTGCTCAACGCACATGGCTCTCAAAAAGCTTCCCTTGGATTTGAGTGGTGGTACCACTTTTCAGCAAGCTGTTTGGCAAGCTCTCATGCGCATCCCCATGGGGCAGACATGCAGCTATGGCGAGCTTGCAGCGGCCATTGGCCGTCCTGGTGCTTTCAGAGCCGTTGGGACTGCCATAGGCCGCAATCCCATCAGCATCCTCATTCCGTGTCACCGCGTTTTAGGCACGCTAGGCCAACTCACAGGCTATGCCGGCGGAGTTTGGCGCAAGCAAGCTTTGCTCAGGCTTGAAGACGTCCAATTTTTGAGCGAAAAAGACAAGCACCCATGAGCGAGTCCTTATGAGCCAGCAGCAAGCAGGCGATTCGCCAGACTGGCGATTTGATTACTTGACTTTGGCCGCTTTGTGGGGCGCGTCGTTTTTATTCATGCGCATGGGCGCAGCAGAGTTTGGCCCTATGGCCACAGCTTGGACACGCGTTTGGGTCGCCACACTTTTTTTATTTCCTTTGATGCTTTGGCAAGGTCATTGGGCCTTGTTCAAGTCCAATTGGAAACTCATTTTGGCTTTCGGCGTTTTCAATTCTGCTTTGCCGTTTGCTTTGTTTGCTTATGCGGTGATGCACATCTCAACAGGGCTGTCAGCCATTTTGAATGCCTCAGTGCCCTTGTTTGCGGCTGTGGTGGCTTGGATTTGGCTGGGCGACCGGCTCAACGCTTGGCGAATTGCGGGCTTGTTCATTGGTTTTTTGGGCGTCACACTTTTGGCGGGCGACCAAACCAGTTTTCACAGCGAGGCCAACCCCGACGCCAGCGCTTGGGGGCAATACACCGCCATCGCGGCATGCCTTTTGGCAACGTTGTGCTATGCCATCTCGGGTAGTTTCACAAAAAAATACATGCCCAATTTGCCCCCGTTGGTCTCTGCCACGGGCAGCCAATTGGGCGCCAGTCTGGCGCTTGCCTTACCAGCGCTTTGGTTCATGCCAGAGGCGCTGCCAAGCACCCAAGCTTGGGCATCTCTTATCATCTTGGGTGTCGTTTGTACGGGTATTGCCTATATCCTTTACTTCCGACTGGTCAATCGCGCAGGGCCTGCCAGAGCGCTGACGGTGACTTTTTTAATTCCAGTGTTTGCATTGATCTACGGTGTTGCCTTTTTAAATGAAACAGTGACACTCAGCATGGTCTTCTTGGGCATGGTCGTGGTTTTAGGTACCGCCATGTCCAGTGGTGTTTTTCCAAAAATGAAATAATCGAGCGATGAAACGACGCAACCTCACTCTTCAAATGACTTTCAGCCTGCTTGCAGGTATTTTGCTGGGCGCCAACGTCCTGGCACAAGGCACGCCACCCAGTGTGCTCACGGGCACTCAAGCGCCCATCAAGCTGATCGTCCCTTTCACCCCTGGCACTGGCATTGACCTGATTGCACGCACAGTGGGTCCCAAACTTTCTCAGCGCCTGGGTCGCCCCGTGGTCGTTGAAAACAGAGTGGGTGCTTCTGGCAACATTGGCACAGAAGCAGTGGTTAAGGCGGCACCCGACGGGCAAACCTTGTTGGTCAGCGTCAACACCTTGGTGATGAACAGAAGCCTTTATGCTGGCCTGAGTTTTGATCCCGTGAAAGATCTGGCGCCCGTTATTTTGACCAGCTGGGGCCAACTGCTCTTGGTCACACACCCCAAATCCAACTTTAAAACGGCAGCCGAATTGGTGGCGCATGCCAAATCCAATCCAGGCCGCATCAACTACGCATCGCCAGGCGTTGGCACACCCCACCACCTGTCGATGGAATTGTTCAAAAGCACGGCTCAAGTGTTCTTAACGCACATCCCTTACCGGGGCACTGCACCAGCAGTGACCGACTTGTTGGGCGGTCAGGTCGACGCCATGTTCTTGCCTATTCACGTGGCCCTGCCACAAATCAAGGCGGGCAGACTGGTGGCCTTGGGAATAGGCAGTGATCAACGCCACCCTTTGCTGCCCAATGTGCCCACCTTGAGTGAAGCCAAAGCAGGCAAAGTGAATGTTGACATGTGGTACGGCATCTTCGCGCCCAAAAACACACCCAACGACATCGTTCAAGCCTTCAACAAAGAAATCAAAGCCATCTTGGCCAGTGAAGATGTTCAAAAAGCATTCCAGCCGCAAGGCATGGATCCTGCCAACAGCACCCCTGAGGAGTTTGGCAAATTGGTCGAACGCGACGCCAACCGCTGGGCCGAACTGATCAAAATTCAAAACATCAAAGCGGAATGAGCATGAACATCGCCATTGTGGGAGGCGGCATTGCCGGCCTTAGTTTTGCTTTGGGTCTCCACCAGCGAGGCATTGACTGCGATGTTTTTGAAAGTGTGACCGACATCAAAGAAATTGGCGTTGGCATCACCTTGCTGCCGCACGGCATGCGCGAGCTTGCTGCATTGGGCGTGCAAGATGCGCTTGAGGCAGTTGGCATTGAAAATCTTGAAAGCGTTTTTTACACACAGCACGGTCAATACGTTTACCGAGAAGCGCGCGGCCGTCATGCAGGCTACGCGCTGCCCGAAATCGGCATTCACCGAGGCAAGTTGCATCGCATTTTGTTTGATGCTGCGGTTAGCCGTTTGGGAGCCGACAAAGTGCACACAGGCATGCGTTGCACAGGTTTTTCCCAAAATGCCGATGGTGTTCAAATTGATTTCGCAAACACTCACACGGGTCAACCAGTTTCAGTCAATGCTCAAATTGCAGTGGCGTGCGATGGCGTGAACTCCGTCATTCGAAAGCAAATGCATCCCCAAGATGCAATTTGTTTTGCGGGTATCAATACATGGCGCGGCGTCACTGTTCACCCCCCGATTTTGACGGGCAAAAGCTATTTGCGAATTGGCACCGTCGAAGTGGGCAAGATGGTGATCTATCCCATCATTGACAACGTCGACGGCAAAGGCAATCAACTCATCAATTGGGTGGCCGAACTCCAAAAACCCAATGCCGTCATGAACGACTGGAATCGCCCCGGTGATCCTGCTGTGTGCGCAGAAATCTTCAAAGACTGGACCTTTGATTTCTTGAATGTGCCAGAACTTATTTTGAAAGCTGAGAAAGTTTTCGAATACCCCATGGTCGACAAAGACGCTTTGCCTTATTGGACGCAAGGCCGAGTGACGCTCATGGGCGATGCAGCGCACCCCATGTACCCACGAGGCTCCAATGGGTCAGCTCAAGCGCTCATAGATGCCCGCACTTTGGCAGAACAACTCAGCCTGCACAGCAACCCACAGGATGCACTCAAGGCTTACGAAGCATTGCGTTTGGCGCCCACGGCCAAGGTGGTCGAGACCAACCGCAACGTGCCGCCCGACTTCATCATCATGAAGGCGCAAGAACTCAGCGGCGGCAAGCCTTTCAGGCACATTGACGATCTAATTAGCCAAGACGAATTGCGCCAAATTTCTGACAATTACAAAACAGTGGCTGGTTTCGCTTTGACAAAGTGAATGGGCGTTTCTGACATTGAATGTTGAGACTCGCCCGCTTCGGCCTTGATTTGACGCGCCCTCAATTGCCCGCACCCGCCTTCCACGTCTTGCCCTGCTGAATTTCTGAGCTTGGTCAAAATACCGCGCTTGTGAAGCGAACGGGCAATTTCAGCGGCTCGCTCCCAAGAGGGGCGCTTGAAGGGTAAATCGTCTACGGCGTTGTAAGGGATCATGTTCATGAGTGCGTATTTGCCCTTGAGCAAACGAGAGATGCCCTCTATTTCTTCTTCCGTGTCATTGACGCCTTGGATAAGTGTCCACTGGTATTGGATGGGATAGCCGGTTTGTTGGGCATAAATTTCTGCAGCTTCTACCAACTCTTCTGGGCTCATCTTGGGCGCGCGCGGCAGCAATTGCGCGCGAAGATCGGTGCGGGTGGAATGCAAAGAAAGCGCCAAGGCTGGCTTGACCAAACCGAGTGGCAATCGCTCAAAAACTCGCGCGTCACCCACCGTGGAAAAAACCAATGATTTGTGTGCAATGTTGCCCACCGTGCCCAGTAGTTCGATGGCCTCCAACACATTGTCTAAATTGTGTGCAGGCTCACCCATTCCCATGAACACCACTTTTTTGACGGGACGATGCAGCCTGGCAAAAGCCACTTGCGCCACAATTTCGGCACTGCCTACTTGTCGGATCAAGCCCTCTTTGCCTGTCATGCAAAAGACACAACCCACAGCGCAACCCACTTGCGAAGACACGCACACCCCATCGCGAGGCAAACCCACTGTTTCGACAGTTTGTCCATCTTGCATGGAAAGAAGCCAACGAACTGAGCCATCTTCTGCGGGATGACTCGATTGCAGCCGAAGCAAACTCGAAAGGCTTTCGGACAACTGAGGCAATGCTTGACGCAGCGCCAAGGGCATGAAGCTTTCTAGAGGCCGACTGCCACTGTTTTGCGGTTTGGCTTGAGACCACAAACGCAAAATGCGTTGCTCATGGGCAGGCCGTGCCCCCAAGCAACGCAATTGGTTTCGAATCTCGCTAATTTGCTGAAATGTCATGCCGCAATTGGACATGAAATTAAAGCCTTATTGCATGGTGATGCCTGCGTCTTTGATGACTTTGCCCCAACGATCCAATTCTTGAACCATCAAGGTGTTCAATGCTTCAGGTGAAGAGATATCAGCTTCTACACCAGCCGCATACAACTCCTTCTTGGTATCTGCTGCATTCAACACCTTCGCAATTTCAGAGTTGAGTTTCATAACCACGTCTCTAGGTGTGCCAGCGGGGGCCAACAGACCCAACCAAACACTGGCGTTATAGCCTGGCACGCCTGCTTCCTGCATGGTAGGCACATCAGGCAGCTGTGGAATGCGCTTGGAAGTGGTCACCGCCAAAGCCTTGAGCCTGCCAGCTGGCACCTGCGCCATGGCATTGGGCACACCGGCAAAACTGCTCTCCACCACACCTGCCACCAAGTCATTGGCGGCACCACCGCTGCCTTTGTAGGGCACATGCTTCATCTTGACGCCTGTCATGGCCGCAAACATGCCGCCCATCAAATGCTGAGCACTGCCGTTGCCAGACGATGCATAGTGAATTTTGTCAGGCGAGGCTTTGGCCAAAGCAATGAATTCAGCCACATTGTTGGCGGGCACCTTGGGATTGACCAACAAAACATACGCAGAATCAACCAACTTGCCCACAGGCGTGAAACTCTTGATGGGGTCGTAGGGTAATTTTGGATAAATGGCTGGGCTGATCACGTGCGTGGTAGAAACCATCACCAATGTGTAACCATCAGGCGCGGCTTTGGCCACAAAGTCGGTGCCAATGGTTGAACCCGCACCCGCTTTGTTTTCAATCACAAAGGGTTGCCCCAGCGACACCGAAAGCTTCTGCCCCAGTATTCGCGCCACCACGTCCGTAAAACCTCCGGGCGCAAATGGCACGATCAATTTAATGGGTTTGTTGGGATACGCCTGCGCCAAAGCGGCGGTGGCAGTGCCCCCCAACACAAAACTGAGCAGCGCAACTCGGCAGATATTTCGAACGATGTGACGCATGGTTTATCCCCTGTAGATTGGTGTAGGCATGGTGTAGTAGCTGTGCAGAATATGATAGGCCATCATGTAGTTTTTTTGCTGGAAACTGGCATGCGAAATACCGGCCATCACACTGAACTGCTTGTCTGTGTTGGGCAGCAGTTTGTAGAAATCGATGAGGTCATCAAGACCTGCAATGCCATCGTACTCGCCACGCATCACAAGTGTGGGGACCGAAATTTTGAGAGGATCGACCACTGGCAACTTGGAGCACATGTCCACATAAGTGCCTGTTGGCATGGAATCATCCAAAGTCAAAATGGCATCCGCAAATGCGCTGACGGTGGCTTGGTCCGCTGTGTCTGGATGGTCGCGATCAAAAATGCTGTGAACAAAAGCGCGATCGATGGGTCTGCGATTTTTAGCCAAAAACTCAGGTAATTTTTTGCGGCGCTGCTCCAAGGTGTGACTGCCCTCACCCGTCCAGACAAATGCATCAAGGGCCAATTTGGCAATTCGCTCTGGGTGATTTTGTGCAAACAAAGCAGCCTTCAAAGCACCCGAGGAAATGCCATACAGGTAAAGCTTTTGAGACACTGAATGCTTCAAAATGTACGCACTGCCTGCTTCCAAATCTTCTGCGCCATTGGCAATGTCAGAATTGATGGGGCGGTGTTTGTCAGAGCGGCCATAGCCCTCGTTGTCCATGGTCCACGTATCGAAGCCACGCTCTGTAAACCAGTCCATCACTGAAGAGTAAGGCCGGCCAGGTACCGACAAATCGAAGGTGGGTTGTGAGGCCATGGAGGAGCCATGCACAAAGAAGATGGTGCCAGCGTAGGGCACATTGGGAGATGCTTTTTTCTGCCAAAGAAACAGATTGATATCACCCTTTTTTGTCCAATGTTCTACACCACCAGACCAAGTCACGTTGCTCATGAAAACTCCTGTTGCTAAATCATCAAAAATCAGTAGCCCGTAGCATAACGGGGGTCGTCTAATTTAACAGCCTCCAAAACCCCAAGAGAGGGACAAGGATCCAACTTTTCGTGCAAGAAAGTGTGGTGTAGCGTGAAAAATTTTCCACGCCAGCGACGGCCTTTCAAATTCAACTGATCTGGTTCAGATTGAAATCAAACTCAATAACTCAGAAGGCGAATGAATTTGGGCATGAGCACGCCACTTTTGCACATCGCTTTGCAAGCCTAAGTAGCCATAGGTGGCTGCTACTGTTTTCATGTCTGCGGCATGGCCCGCCACGATGTCGCGCTCGTCATCGCCCACATACACGCAAGCACTGGCTGGCATACCTAAACGCCTAGCCGCCTCCAACAAAGGCTCAGGATGCGGTTTGGCGTATGGCGTGGTGTCACCACTGATGACCACGGCAGCCGATTTAAAAAGTGGCATGGCCTGGGTGAGCGGTTCTGCAAAACGCTTGGACTTGTTGGTCACAACACCCCAAGGTAATTTGGCAGCAACCAAGGCCTCAATCATTTGCGATACGCCTTCAAATGCAAAGGTTCTTTCTGTCATGCAGGCTTCGTAATTGACAAAAAATTCTTCTTTCATGGCGTCATATTCGGGATGCTCTGGCGTGAAGCCAAAAGCCAAACCAATCATGCCCCGTGCGCCTGCACCAGCCATTGGCCTGTAATGCGAAAGGGGCAAGGAAGCCAAGCCACGGTCGACGCGCATCTTGTCGACCGCTGCCCCCAAGTCTGGGGCGCTGTCGATCAGGGTCCCATCGAGGTCAAACAGGACCGCTTGAATACTTTGAAACTTCATATGGGGTCTTTGAAACTTCAGAGATCTGACGGCTTTTGAGTAGCCATCAAGTAATTCACGTCCGTGTCGGCGTTCATGGCGTAAATTCGAGTGAAAGGGTTGTAGCCCATCCCCTTCATTTGATGCAATGAAAGGCCTTCAGCCCGCACCCAATCGGCCAACTCACTGGGCTTGATCATGCGCGCATACTCGTGAGTGCCCTTGGGCAACAAATTGAGCACATACTCTGCGCCAACAATGGCAAACAAAAATGATTTTGGATTTCGGTTCAAAGTGGAGAAGAACACCCAGCCACCAGGCTTCACCAATTGAGCGCAAGCCTTCACAACCGCTGCGGGGTCGGGCACGTGCTCCAACATTTCCATGCATGTGACCACATCAAACTGACCGGCTTGTTGTGCTGCTAAATTTTCCGCGCTGATTTCTTGGTACTGAACACCCTGCGTGCCAGCTTCCAAAGCATGCAACTGGGCAACTTTGAGTGACTTGACGGCCAAATCGATGCCCAGCACTTGGGCGCCTTGTCTGGCCATCGCATCTGACAAAATGCCGCCGCCGCATCCAACATCGAGGACTTTTTTGCCGGCTAATGGCACCAGTGTCTGAATCCAGTTCAATCGCAAAGGATTGATTTGGTGCAAGGGCCTGAATTCACTTTCAGTATCCCACCAACGATGCGCCAAGTCAGAAAACTTGGCCAGTTCGGCGGGATCAACATTGGATGAAGAAAAATGGGTATGCGAAGTTTGTGAAGTCATAGGCCCCATTGTCTCCGAAAGTAAAAAAGCCTCCCAAAGGAGGCTTTTTCAGATCAAACAAGCTTGATTGAATTCAAGCTTGGGCTTGATCAGTTGGGGCGTGTGCCCACAACTTCGATTTCCACACGGCGGTTCTTAGAACGGCCTGCGTCTGTCTTGTTGTCAGCAACGGGTTGCTTCTCGCCTTTACCTTCGGTGTAAACGCGGTTTTTCTCGATGCCTTTGGTCACCAAGTAAGCCTTGACAGCGTCAGCACGCTTGACAGACAGCTTTTGGTTGTAAGCGTCAGAGCCAGTAGCGTCGGTGTGACCCACAGCAATGATCACTTCGAGGTTGATGGCTTTGACCTTGCCAACCAAATCATCCAACTTGGCTTTGCCGTCAGCTTTCAAAGCTGATTTGTCAAAGTCAAAGAAGGTGTCAGCAGCGTAAGTCACTTTGGTGGCTGCAGCTGGTGGGGGGGCTGGTCTTGCTGCGGGTGCAGGTGCAGCAGCTCTTGGAGCTGGTGCTGGAGCAGGCGCGGCAGCTCTAGGAGCTGGAGCTGGAGCTGGAGCAGCTTTAGGCGGAACAATAGCGCCATCGCAACCAGCAGCAGCTGTAGCAGGTGTCCAGGTGGCGTCTCTCCAGCAGAGTTCAGCTGTACCGTTTTTCCAGGCTGTGCCTGCACTGTCGCGCCAGTTGTCTACGGTTTGAGCGCCTGCGGCGCTTGCAAAGGCAGCTGAAGCCAACACCATTGCCACTTTATTGAATTTTTTCATGGTTCTCCTCATGGGGATTAATACCGCAGACATCCTGCGAGAAAAGAGACGATTTGAATGACCATCACCCAAAACGTTGAATTCATTGTGCCATAGCTCTGAGTCAAATCCCCAATTTGGGGAAAAGCCCTTAGCCGCCAACTTGGCAATCCGACCAATGTGTTGCAAATCAACGACAGTCTTTAGACCTAAAATGACAGTCTTTCACCCAGTGCGCCTGACCCCTCATGACCCAGTTTGCTAAAGAAACCCTCCCCATCAGTCTAGAAGAGGAAATGCGCCGCAGTTACCTCGACTACGCCATGAGCGTGATTGTTGGACGCGCTTTGCCTGACGCGCGAGACGGCCTCAAACCGGTTCACCGCCGGGTCTTGTTTGCCATGCATGAGCTGAACAACGACTGGAATCGCGCGTACAAAAAATCGGCCCGTATTGTGGGTGATGTGATTGGTAAATACCAC
>JACCDP010465643.1_pt1 | contig 20100 bp, 20 predicted proteins | sample 7445841 | NCBI WGS metagenome assembly JACCDP01 (sample SAMN15323441, study PRJNA562643) | freshwater metagenome | isolation source: river surface water | place: USA:Blue River Watershed | collected 2017-08-17
AATGACCGTGTGGCACCGTGTGCCACACCATCGGGGCGCCATGGAATGACGCCCCTACTTCTTTGGCGTCATGGCATCGGCGCACAGCGCCGGTGCCATCTTCTCCACACGAATCGCCATCTATTCGTGCCTTGACGAAAAGATGCCACGCCCGCTATGCGGTCATGGCATGACGCTGGGAGGAGGATTGTGCCCCTGCGGCAGACACGTCATTGCACCGGCGCCCCACGCCCCACGCCCCGTCGCCATGGCATGACGCTGGGAGTACCAACCGGTCATCGCATGACAAGGACTCTTCTTTGGCGTCATGGCATCGGCGCACAGCGCCGGTGCCATCTTCTCCACAGGAACCGCCATGTATTCGTGCCTTGACGAAAAGATGCCACGCCCGCTATGCGGTCATGGCATGACGCTGGGGGGAGGGTCGTGCCCCTGCGGCAGACACGTCATTGCACCGGCGCCGTGCGCCGGTGCGGAGGGGCGCAATGGAATGACCGTGTGGCACCGTGTGCCACACCATCGGGGCGCCATGGACTGACGCCCCTACTTATTTCGCCGAAACAGGCAAATACAGCCGGTTGACGTACTCTTTGAGCATGCGTTGCGTGCTGAACTGCGGCGCCACCGTGGCGATGGCGTTCTTGGCGAGGGTAACCCAGCGCGCCGACACGCCACTCGCATCGCGGTCGTAATACGCCGGTGCCACTTCGTTTTCCAGCAAGTGGTAGAGATGCTGCGCATCTTCCCAGTCTTGGTGGTCGGTGTTGTCGTATTCGCGCTCTTCACCGATGGCCCAACCGTTGCTGCCGTCGTACGCCTCGGGCCACCAGCCATCGAGGATGCTCAGATTGGGGATGCCGTTGAGACTGGCCTTTTGGCCGCTGGTGCCGCTGGCCTCGTAGGGGCGGCGCGGCGTGTTGAGCCATACGTCCACACCCTGCACCAAGGCGCGCGCCACACACATGTCGTATTCTTCGAGGAAGATAATCCGCCCCGCAAATTCGGGCTCTTGCGAGCGCCGGTAGACGTCTTGGATGAAGTGCTTGCCAGGCTCGTCAGCGGGGTGCGCTTTGCCGGCAAAGACCAGCTGAATCGGTCGATCCGGGTTGTTGATGATGGCCTTGAGGCGCTCGGGGTCACGGAACAGCAGCGTGGCGCGTTTGTAGGTGGCAAAGCGCCGCGCAAAGCCGATGGTCAGCATCGTGTCGTCAAACATGGGCCAGGTCACCGGCGGGAAGCCCAGACGGGTATGCCGCTGTGCCAGACGCTCGCGCACAAATTCCACCAACGTGCGTTTGAGGGCCAAACGCGCCTGCCAGAATTGGCCGTTGTCGCTGGTTTTGAGCGCCTGCCAGGTGGCCAGATTATCGAGGTTCTCGTACCAATCACGCCCGAGCACGGTGTCAAACAGTGTGCGCATCTGCGGGGCAAGCCACGATGCGGTGTGGATGCCGTTGGTAACGGATGTAATCGGCACTTCGTCGAGTGTTTTGCCTGGGTAGAGCCATTGCCACATGCCGCGCGCCACATGCCCGTGCAACTTGCTGACGCCGTTGTGCATTTCGGACAAGCGCAACGCTAGCACCGTCATGGCAAAGCTGGGGCCCCACGACTGCTGTTGCATGGCGATATTCATGAACGCATCGCGGCTGATGCCCAGCTGATCCCAGAACTTGGCGAAATATTTGTCGATCAAATCGAGTGAAAAGGCGTCGTTGCCGGCTGGTACCGGTGTATGCGTGGTAAAGACGGCTTGGTCGCGCACCTGGTCAAAGGCCTGCATGAATGGCACGCCTTTGGCGACCAGCTCACGGGCCAGCTCCAGCACCAAAAAGGCCGAATGCCCTTCGTTCATATGCCACACCGATGGCGCAATCCCCAGCTGACGCAGGGCACGTACGCCACCTACGCCCAATACCAGCTCTTGGGCGACGCGTAGGTCGTGGTCGCCGCCGTAGAGGCGGGCCGACAATTCGCGGTCGCTGGGGCTATTGGGGTGGATGTCGGTGTCCATCAGGTAGAGCGTGACGCGCCCGACCTGCAGGTGGTAGACTTTGGCATAAATGGTGCGCCCAGGCAACTCGACCTCGACCACCACCTCGTCGCCAGCCGGCGTCATGGCCGGGCGGGCGGGGATGTCGGCGAAGTTCATTTTGCTGTACATGGCCTCTTGCCAGCCGCTGTGGTCGAGGCGCTGGCGGAAGTAGCCTTGGGGGTAGATGAACCCAACCGCCACCAGTGGCAAATCGAGGTCGCTGGCTTCTTTGATGTGGTCGCCGGCCAGGATGCCGAGCCCGCCCGAGTAGATGGGCAGTGATTCGTGCAGACCGAATTCGGCCGAAAAGTAGGCGATAGAGGCGGTCTGGGTGGGATAGGTGCGCTTGAACCAGGTGTCTTTGCGCTTCATGTAGGCATCAAAATCCGCGACCACGGCATCGTAATCGGCCAACCATGCGGTATCGTTGCAGGCCTTGAGGAGCTCACGTTGGCGCACATTGCGCAAAAACTGCACGGGATTGTGGTAGATGGCTTCCCACAGGTGGGCATCGATGCGGGCAAACAGGGCGGTTGCGTGGGGATTCCACGCCCACCAGAAGTTGTAGGCGATGTCGCGTAGGCGACTGATACGGGCAGGGACGGGCGTAAACAACAAATCGGCACTCGTAGCGCTCAAGGTTCACCTCTTTAGCAAGAAGAATGAATCTGACACGCGGAGTAGCCACGCTGCTCCCCGCAAACGTGTCTACTATACCATAGATTCGTCGGGATGCGACTTTTTACTCTGCACACATGTACACGACGCATCAACCTACGGTATGATACGAAGAGCACACACACGGGGGGTTTGGCGCATCACCATAGCGTGCATGCATGAGGGGGATATTCGGGTGAATCGACAACACATTGGTCGCGTGCTCAGCATGATTGTGGCAAGTGCGCTCATACTCTGGCAACTGCCACTCTTTTTTGTGATGGTGGCACAACGCATCGCCTACGCCTTTCCCATCGACTACGGCGAAGGACCGCTCATGCGCCAAGTACAGTATTTGCACCACGGTGGCACCATTGCCTCCGTCTATGGCGATCCAGGGTCAGCACCGTTTGTGGTCGTCAACTACCCCCCCGTCTACCTCGCAGTCACCGCTGTGGTCGGCTGGCTGATGCCCGTTGTGCAGGCTGGGCGCCTAGTATCGACACTGGCTGGTATCGCAGCGCTGGTTGCCATCGCCTTGCTCAATCGCCAGCCACACGCCACACCCCTGGCCACCGCCATGCGGTGGCTGACCGCTGCCACCTGGCTGGCGATTCCGATTGTGCGCGAGTGGAGTGGCGTGATGCGTGTCGACATGCTGGGGGTGGCACTCGGACTGTGGGGCGTCTATCTAGCCTGGCGCGGGCGCCTCAACGCTGGGGGCGTGTTGGTGGTGCTGTCGCTGTTGTGCAAACCATCGCTGATTGCCGCACCACTCGCATTATTAGTGGTGCTCATCAGCCAGCCGTGGCGCCAGTCGTTGCGGGCGGTTGCGCTGGGGGCTGGTGTGGCGGTGCTGGTGGTGGCGGGCATTACGCTGGGTGGGGGCAATCTGTGGTTGCACCTTGTCCAGGCCAACACCAACAGCTGGGATGGCACGTTGGCACGGGCGTTTTGGCGCGAGGCCTGGAGTATCCACTGGCCGTTGATTGTCGCCACAATCATCATTGCTGGCGCTCATCTACGCCATGGGCGACAGTTACTAGCACCCGCATATTTGCCGACTACCATGGCCATCGCCTATACCATCGGTGGCGTGATTGTGGGCATCGGTATCGGCAAAGTGGGCGCCTATGCCAACTACTTCCTCGAGTGGTATGCCGGCATGGTCTGGTTGCTGGTCAGCGCCGTGTGTCGCACGCGCCGCCACGCCTTTGCCGTGGTGTTTTTGGCGGTGTGTAGCATTGGTGTGGCACGCTACTATCCGTTGTGGAGCGAGACCTACGCCAAGCCGTACGGCATGATCGAGCAACAGCGCCCGGCGCGTATCGTGATTGGCAGCTACAGCGTCTGGCAAGACTGGCGCCGCGAAGGACAGATCCTCGCCGCCAATGCCGTCACCGCTCAAGACCTCAACGCGCTCATCCATACACACGGCCCGCTGGTGTTCACCGATGTCCCCGGCATTGCTGCCCAAGCCGATGTGACGGCGCCCATGCAAGTCTTTGAGCATCGCATGTTGTATGATGCCGGACTCTGGGATCAACGCCCACTCTTGCGCCAGCTCGCCAATGGCGAAATCCCGCTCATCGTGCTCGACTACTTGGGCAACTGGATGACGCCCGAGAGCATCAGTATTATCAAAACACGCTACGCCCAGAGTGGATCGCGGGGGAGCTACGACATCTATCAGCCGATTGCCGTCGGTGCCCCGCAGATGGTCAATCAGCTGCTGGGGGATGCCACCCTGGTCAGTTGCGCTTTGCCACCGCCGCTCAACCGTGCCGCCTACGAGCAGGGCAGCGTGATTCCCGTACTGCTCACCTGGGCCAGCACCAGCGACGATACTGCCTCCCACCGTGTGACGGTGGCGTTGCAGGATGCCAATAACACAATCTACGGGCGTATCACACAGCCACTCTTTGCGGGCGCCTTGACATTTGCTGATATCGGCACGGGCACCCTACAGCATCTGCATGCGCTGGCGATTCCGGCATCACTTGCAGATGGCAACTACCGCATCGTCGTGCAGCTTGACGATCGTGCGCCCGTCGTCGTGGCCATGTTCCCTGTGCAACGCGGGAATGGGCGAATCATCGGCGAAGCTGGGATGTTTGTGCCGAGTGCCATCATGGATTATGTCAAATCTAATGGTGGATTTGGGCGCTGGGGGGTGCCGTTGATGCCCGCCATGCCCTTTGCAGACATGACGCTGCAATGCTGGAGTACTGGATGCGTGGTCGGTACACCCGAGGGCACACTCGCGCCGGCACCGTTGGGGATCTGGCTACGGGGGGCGATGGCGTTGTTGCCGGCAGCATCAGAGTCGTTGAGTTATGACATGATGCATGCGATTGCCATCGACGAGCGCTGGGGAGGCGATGCCTTTGCACCAAGCGACCGCGCCCGCCGTGAAAACGCCACGCTGCTATGGTTGCGCCGCGATGTGTTGCTGCAAATGCAAGACGACCAGGTCGCACTCAGCGATGGCGGGGTACGTGTGATGCGCCTACCCGGTATCCCCTACCGCTGGCCCGACATCGCTCGCTAACACGAACTCCCGTCAGCACATGCTGACGGGAGCTCTGGTGGTACCTGGGGAGAATGTTAGGCGCGTGGGTCGTCGAGGTTGGTGTAGGCTCCTTGGATAGCGAGATAGCGCACACGCACAATATCGCGCAGGTTGCGCATGGCATCACGGATAGGGTCGACTTTGGTTTCGACGCCGTAGTGCCACAGCACAGGGAGCTCGATGACGCGGTAGCCACGTTTGACTGCCAAAAAGATGATTTCGACATCGAATGCAGTCACGGCCGCCCCTTGGATGACAGGCGCATCATCACCGTAGATACGGGCACGGCGAAAGAGGTCGTGTGCCACCGCATTGCGAAACGCTTTGAAGCCACATTGGGTGTCGTGGAAGTTGCCCACCACCAGCATACGTACCAACAAATTAAAGACACGCCCCATCAGATGGCGATGAAACGGCTCACCTTCGCGGCGGGCACCCTGCCCCTCACGCGAGCCGATGACGACATCGGCGTGCTGGGTAGCAAACAACGGCAGCATGCGGTCCCATTCATCGATGGGCACGGCCAAATCCGCATCACACAAGAGCACGTACGTGCCACGGGCAGCTAATGCGCCAGCCCGCACCGCAAACCCTTTGCCACGATGGTCGAGTGACAAGAGTCGGACCTGCGGCCACGATGCGGCCACTTGTTGCACAATCTGGGCGGTCGCATCCGCGCTACCGTCATCGGCCACCAGCACTTCTACATCGAGCTGCGTGCGTGTCACATAGTCGCGAATGGCTTGCAGGGTGGCTGGTAAACGCAACTGCTCATTGTAGGCAGGAATCACAATGGACAACAGTGGTTGAGTGGTAGTAGTCATAGCGATATCTCATTTCCCGTCGCAAGCATCAACATTGTTTCATCGACCTGTAGTGGAATGTGTCTACGCTTTGCCAAAAACCGTCCTAAGTGCCACCAAGCCACAAGCTGACCTCGGAGCCGGGCTCGGGCTGCAGTACCACGAATATGGCGAAGTGCATCAAGCATAATCCACAGTTGACGCCCAATCATGCGCCAGCCGTGGCGCCATACCACCGCAGTGGGCATGTTTTTGAGCCATACCAATGGAAAATTACGCCCACAATAGTAACTCGCAAGCACCCCACCGCCCGTGGCACTCAAGCGATGATACACAATAGCAGTGGGCACAAACAGCGTGCGCATGCCATGTAACCGGGCACGCAAATTGAGATCAACGTCTTCACAGTACATGACCAAATCTGGGTCAAAGACTGCGCCATTCACTGCCAGTTGTTGCAATGCGCGCCGCCGATAGGCGGCAGCACCGGCACACGGTCCGAATACTTCTCGTTGCACCGTATATGCGGGTGCATCCATTTGCCACACCCCCCAGCTCCCCGGCACCCCATCGACCGTGTAGTAATCGCCCGCAGAATGGATGACGCTACGCCGGTCAAAGAGCATCAATTTGCTCGCCGCAAACGCATATTCTGGATGCGCTTCCAGGGCTCCAATTAATGTCTCAATCCATGTCGGTATGGCTTCGGTGTCGTTGTTGAGTAACACCACATATTCGCCATCAGTCGCAGCAATTCCCGTATTACAGGCGGCCACAAATCCACTATTTTTGGGCATGACAATCAGATTGACCTGCGGATAATGCTGGCGCACATATGCCACAGAATCGTCAGATGAGCAATCATCGACCACAGTGATGCGCACATCCATATGGCGGGTTTGTACAGCGAGTGCTGCCAAACAAATCTCAAGATGCGCTCGCCCATTGTAATTGGGCACTATCACATCAATCATCGTCTTCCCTCAGTCTTGACCAATTACTGCGGCACGCACTGCATCCTGCCAGGGTCGCAACACAATCCCCATGGCAGCCCCCACATAATTGGCCAGTGGCGTGTATACCGGGACACGCCCAGGGCGTGGGTACTCGGCCAGAGCAATGGGTTCGAGTGTCACCCCACGTATTCCAGCCGCATCGAGGGTTGCGTGTGCTAATTCGAGCCGTGAACATGCCCCTTGATTGACCAAGTGGTATGTCCCATACGCATCTGTTTGGAGCAACTGGTGCAGTGCCACCGCCACATCACCTGCATGGGTGGGCGAGCCAATCTCATCGTGCACCATACGAATATGCGTGCGTTCTTGGGCAAGGCGCAGCACCGTACGTACAAAGTTACGCTCGCCACCAAACAACCATGCCACACGCACCACGTACAAACGATCGAGGAGCTCACGCGCAGCCTGTTCACCCGCATATTTCGAACGCGCATACGGATTAATCGGATTGGCCACATCGTATTCGCCATACGGCACGGTTGCAGTTCCATCAAAGACTTCGTTGGTACTAATCACGACCGCACGTGCATGACATGTCCGTGCAGCTTGCGCCACCCAACGCGTCCCAAGTGCATTGACGCGATAGGCAGCATCTGGATCACGGGCACAGCCGTCGACATTGGTCATCGCCGCAGTATGTACGATAACAGCCGGCCGATGGCTGGCGATGATATTGGCACTGTGTGGCTGTGTGAGCTCAATATCGGCATGTCCGAGTGGAATCACGTGATGATGTTGCGCTTGAAAATGTGCCACGACCGCCTTACCCAGCTGACCATTGGCACCTGTCACCACAATACGCATGGCGTCCCCGTATCAATCAGGTTGTACTGCTATGGTAGAACATCACTCCAATGCCGTCAACACTGACCCCTATGATAAGATACCCTCATGCACTTGTTTCATCATGTTGTGCCACAAAGGAGTCGCCATGAATACCGCTGCCCTGCAATCACAAATCGATGCCTATATTGATGCCAATCTAGAGCGCTTTATTGCCATGCTCGGCGAGTTGTGTGCCATCCCCAGTGTCGCAGCCCAAGGGCACGGTATTGCGCCATGTGCACAACGAGTGGCCGAATTACTCGATGAGGTCGGCGTACCTGCCACGATTATGCCAACTGCCGGCAATCCCGTGGTCTACGCAGCAAGTGCTACGACCAACGCTCAGACACTGTTGTGCTACAACCACTACGATGTGCAACCTGCTGAGCCATTTGAGCTGTGGCATACTCCACCTTTTGAGATGACACGGCGCGACAACATGCTGTTTGCGCGGGGCGTCGCTGACGACAAGGGCGAGTTGGTTAGCCGCATTGCAGCCATTGCTGCCGTCCAAGCGATGATGGGGAAACTCCCCGTGAACGTGAAATTTCTGGTGGAAGGCGAAGAAGAAATCGCCAGCCCCAATCTGGCTCCGTTTGTGCGCGCCAACCGCGAACTCCTCAAAGCAGATGCATGCGTCTGGGAGTTCGGCACCCACAACAGCGACGGCGAGCCAGTCAGCTACCTAGGGTTGCGCGGTATCTGCTACCTCGAACTTTCTGTCGAAACCGCCAAAATCGATGCCCACTCAGGGATTGGTGGCTCGATTCTGCCCAATGCAGCCTGGCGCTTGGTGTGGGCACTCAACACGCTCAAAGATCACGATGAAAAAATCCAGCTGCCGAATTTTTATGAAAACGTCATCGCACCAACCGCACGTGATATGGAGTTGCTCGCCGCCCTGCCCGACAATGACGAAGAGCTGCAAGAACTCTTTGGCAACCGCCACTTTTTGCGCAACGCCAAAGGAGTCGAGCTCCGCCGTCGTGAAGTGTTTGAGCCGACATGCACGATTTGTGGCATCGGCAGTGGATATCAAGGTGTGGGTCAGAAAACCGTGTTACCCGCCCAGGCATTCGCCAAAGTCGATTTTCGGCTCGTGCCCAACCAAACTCCCGAAGAAGTCGTCACCAAGCTCCGTGCACATCTCGATGCACATGGGTTTAGCGATGTCAATATCACCGTGATTGGGGCTGGTCGCCCAGCACGCACCGACCCCGACCATCCGTTGGTTCACACATTGACCGATGCCTCCCGCGCCGTCTATGGGCGTGCACCGCATCTGTGGCCGATGTCAGGTGGTTCTGGGCCAAACTACCTCTTTGCACATGAAATCGGTGCACCCATCATCACAATTGGGATCGGCTATGCTGGCTCACGCATCCATGCCCCCAACGAAAACATCCGCATCAGTGATTTTCGCAACGGTATCCGCATGATGGCAGCCACCATGCTCCGCCTTGGCAATGGGTAAATCACCACTGTACGATACGTGTCTGACAGCTATAGAGATTGCTGCAACGATGTCTAAAAATCGTGCTATAATGAGGTGCGTCAATTAGACGTATGGGACTGTGACACGCATCTGTGAAGACCCACCTTCCGCCACCTGACATGGTAGCACCCGGCAGGATGTGAGTTTTGGTTCAATACGGGGTATGGTCAGGCTGTGGGGTAAGACCAACGGGATTGGCGAAGGGTTGTTTTATGCGAGGGATGCCTCGTGACTGTCTATGGTGGACAGAGGAGTGAAGCGAATGCGTGTGAAGTTGTTTGTCGGTAATTTGCCATGGCGCATGGCCAAAGAAGATCTGATCGAGACATTTAGCCAGTATGGTGATGTTGTCGATGCGCGGGTTGTGGTCGACCGTGATACGCAGCGATCACGGGGTTTCGGGTTTGTGGAAATGGACGTTGACAACGCCGCCAGCGTCATCGAGGCCACCAATGGACTCGAAGTATTCGGTCGCCCGTTGCGCGTCAACGAGTCAGACGAAAAGCCAGGTCTCGATCGCCCACGTCAATCACGTGGTGATCGCTACTAACGCACGCTCGTTCGTACGCCGTAGCACAGCATGGGTGCGCTGTGCTACGGCGTTTTATATTTGCTGACATGAGAAGGGAGTCTGCGTATGCACACCACACGCCTCGGTCGCACTGGATTACACGTAAGCACCGTATGTCTCGGCACCATGACATTCGGCAACCAAGCTGATGAGCCCACATCGCATGCCATTCTCGATGTGGCACTCAATCACGGTGTGACCTTTATCGACACCGCCGATGTCTACCCACTCGGCGGCGACTTCAGCAGTGTCGGTCGCACCGAACAGATTATCGGCACGTGGCTCAAGGCACGTGGCAACCGACACGACATCGTGCTTGCGACCAAATGCCGCGGTGCCATGGCGCCGGGCTCCAACAATGAGGGGCTCTCACGCCGTCACATCATGGCCGCCTGTGATGCCAGCCTCAAACGCCTCGGCACCGACTACATCGACCTCTACCAGGTGCATGCCCCTGACCCTGAAACACCTATTGCCGAAACACTCGATGCGCTGACTGACCTCGTACGCGCAGGCAAAGTCCGCTACATTGGCTGCTCCAACTTTGCTGCTTGGCAAATCATGCAAGCATTGTGGACAAGTGATACGCACAACTTGCAACACTTTGTGTCACTCCAACCACGATACAACCTGCTTTTCCGTATGATCGAGGACGAAATTCTGCCCGTGGCACGCCAATATGGCTTGGGCGTCATCCCCTATAACCCGCTTGCTGGTGGTATGCTGACTGGTCGCTACATCGACCAACGCATCGTACAACCAGGCACACGCTTCACCCTCAATACCAGCGGCGAGCTCTATCGCAAACGCTACTGGAACGACGTGGTACACGACATTGTCGCCGAGCTCCACAGCTACTTCACCGCTCGGGGCGTATCACTGACGCATGCCGCCTTGGCGTGGGTCCGTGCCCAGCCCGGCATCACATCACCCATTATTGGCGCTAGTCGCCCCACCCAGCTTGCAGAATCACTGGCTGGGCTCGATGTGGTGCTCGATGCTGAGGCCATGGCCAAATGCAACGACGCATGGTTTGAGCTCCCCAAAGAACGCGATCTCAGCGTGGCGCGCAGGTAATATGACCACCGCAGGGGCAGCAACTATGCTCCCCCTGCGGTGATTATGACCAACTTTCTGCGTTTTTTCTCTTTTACACATAAAACCACGCACATGATGACGTGTTATGCAATACTTGCATTCGGCAGATGTATTGCGCAACTGCGGTCCAAAACGCAGGGACACGCGCATTGCATCCTCGCATCTGGGCGCGTATCAGCATTTCACACGAACGGATTGGCACTCGGCGTCAATACCAACTCTGGAATCGTCGCTCGCGCTGGCAGACTAGCCACAAACTGCACTACTTGCGCCACATCATCGGCCTGGAGCATGGCGGCGCGCCGTTCGGCACTGACGGGCGCAGGGCGTTTGTCGATTAACGGCGTATCGACCTCGCCCGGGTGCAACACGGTGGCGCGCACGCCATGGACTGCTTCTTCTTGCGCAAGGGTGCGCACAAACGCCGTCAAGCCACTTTTTGCCGCATTATATGATGCCCCACCCAGACTACTCGGACGCGGCACCGATGTCGAGCCAATCGCTACAATCACCCCCTGAGCGAGGCGGAGCATGGGCAGTGCCTGTGTAATGAGAAAAAATGCTCCGTTGAGATTGGTATCAATCATCATCTGCCACGAGTCAGGTGTCAACTGCTCGACGCGCCGCGCTGGCAAATTGGTACCAGCGGCGCTGACCAGCACGTCGATACGACCAAACTGCTGTTGGACGCTGGTGAGTGCATGCATGACCTGATCCATGGCTGTCACATCACAGGCAATCGGTAGCGCCGCGGCGCCACATTGTGCCGCCACATGTTGCAGGGCATCGATGCGCCGCCCCAGCAGCACCACGCGTGCTCCGGCACGGGCAAAGCGCACCGCACAGGCGGCGCCGATACCACTCCCGGCACCACTGATGACGACGATTTCGCTCATATTACTTCTCCCTGTGGGTATACACCGATACATGGGCTCGGCTTTGCGTATCAAATGGCGTCCGTTGCCAGTTTTCGTAGCGCTCACGCAACCGCAAGCCGGCCATGCGTGCCATCAAGTCCATTTCACCCGGCGTAATCAGGCGACACACGATGGGATTCATGGTTACGCCCTGCGGCGTGATGCGCACATGATTTTCGGTGAGGTGTTGTGTGACCGCATCGTAGCGCGCCACATCAAAGGTGACTGCATCGAGCTCGACCTGCTCGGTATGTACATAATCGGATTGTCCACCCGGCATCCAAGCAAACGGCACCGCCGTTTCAACCACAAATACCCCATCAGGCATGAGATGGCGTGCCGCATTGGCAAAACAGTTAATTTGGTCGTCGACGGTCAGCAAGTTAAAGATGGTATTAAACACGAGGTAGATAAGCCCGTATGACCGCCCCATATCCACCGTACTCATGTCACCCTCGACTACCCGCAGGTCGGCGCCACCTGGCTTGGTGCGCAGTTGCTGAATCATATGCGGCGACAGTTCAATACCATCGACCGTCACACCCTGCGCCCGTAAGGGCAACGCGATGCGTCCCGTGCCAATGGCCAACTCGAGTGCAAGGCGCTGTGCGGCATACGCCGCCAAAAACTGCGCCGCAGCCGCCTCGTCACCACGCAGCTGATCATCATAGCGGGCGGCAGCCGTCGCACCAAAGCTGGTGGCTGGATGAAACCCCTTCATGACGATTCTTTCATGTCATTCTCCATTGCCCTACCAGTGCATCGTCACGGCCAAAAACTCGTCGCGCTTGCGCAGCAGACCTTCATACATTTCGGGGGCTTGTTCGGCATGCACATGGTGCGTAATCATGTTGGTGAGGGGCAATTTCCCCGCTGCTGCAAAATGCGCGAGGAGCGGCAAGGCGCGGTCACGTGTGAATGGGAAGTGGTCACGCACCGTGGTACCAATCGCACTGCCATGTGCGCCTGTGATGGTCACCGAGCGACCATGCAAATCCCAGTAGGAGTCGAAGTTTTGGATGATGCCACGTGGGCTACCCACCAGCACCACCTGTCCGCCATCGCACACGAGTTTCAGCGCATCTTGCAAGGCGGCAGGGACACCCGTTGCATCCACCACCACATCGGCACGCCGCCCCAGCATGGCTTGGAGCTGGGCTGGACCATCGCCATTGCTCGGGTCAATGGTGCGCACCCCATAGACCTGTTCGGCCCATTTACGCCGTTGTGCAAAGGCATCCACGCCAATAATAGGATGTGCACCTGCTGCGGCATACAACCGGGTGGCGATTTGACCAATCATCCCCAAACCGAGAATGACGACGGCTTGCCCGAGGATGCGTTGCGATTGCACCAGTGCCGTAAACGGAAAGCGCGCCAGCGATAGCATGGCGGCATCTTGGGTGGGCACATGGTCAGCTACCGGCCAAATATCGGCATCGGCGGCACTCACGTCGACCACACTGTGGCTTTCGTGACGCCCCGGCCAAATGACACGGTCACCGACAGCAAAGCGCGTCACCGCACTGCCCACGGCAATGATGCGCCCAACGGCACTATAGCCCGGCACAAACGGGAACTTGGCCCACAGATTTGTCGGATCCTTGAGCCACTGGTGGATGCCGGTATAAATGGCCAGTTCCGTACCAGCACTGATACCACTCGCCTCGGTAGCAATCAATACTTCAGTTGCACTCGGCGTGGGAATATCGTATTCCACATGTTCGACCGTATGTTCTTTGGGCATGACAACGCGTAAGCCACGAGCCATAGTAGGCATCCTTTCGTGTTATTGGGCGGTCCAACCACCATCGACTACCAGCTCAGCGCCTGTCATAAACGCTGATGCATCAGACGCCAAAAAGAGCATGGGACCTTCGAGATCACGCAGGTTACCCCAGCGCCCAATTGGCAAGCGGTCGATGAACCACTGATAGGCAGCCGGATTATTGAGGATGGGTTGATTCATTTCGGTGGCAAATGGTCCTGGGCACAACGCATTGACTGTCACACCGCGACTCGCCCATTCGAGTGCCAACGTGCGTGTCAGCTGGATGACACCGCCCTTGGCGGCGGTATAGGGGGCGCGCTCGGCCAACCCTACCGTCCCCAGCATTGAGCTAACGTTGATGACGCGCCCCCACTTGCGTTCGAGCATTTGTGGCGCAAAGGCACGCGCACAGTAGAACGTCGCCGACAGGTTGAGTTTAATCAGCTCATCCCACTTGTCGATAGGGTACTCCACTGCCGGTTTCCGGAGATTCACTCCTGCGCTATTGACCAACACATCGACGCGTCCTACCGCCGCCGCCATGGCTTCGACCTGGGCGTTGTCGGTTACATCGGCGGCGTAGGGCGTTGCAATGCGTCCCGTGGCAGCATGCACTTTCGCTGCCAGTACGGTCAGTGGCTCAATCCGCCGCCCCACCAGGATGACATCAGCACCGGCGGCAGCCAGTGTCTGCGCAAACACCTCACCGAGACCACCAGAGGCCCCAGTGATGAGAGCCACACGTCCATCGAGGTGAAACAAATCAAACGGTGCGGTCATCGTGCCTGTTCCTTTGCTTGCATGAGGGTGCGCAGATGCGCCACACTCTGCGTGAATTGTGTTTCTTCGTATGCACCCAATGCCAAGGCATCCTCGCCACGCTCCCACGGCGTGCGCCAATCATCACTGGCTGAACGCACATGTCGAGCCGCAAAGTGCCAGAGCGGGCGCACGGCATCTACCCCAAATGGCGTGGGGTAGCCCTGCCACCACTCTGGTGTCAAGACGCGAATATGCCGCGCATTGATGGCCGCCAACTCGATGTTGCACGTCGCACGGGGCGCATGTGTGGCGAGCACCGCAAACAAGGCCTGCACGTCGAGCACCCCCTGACCGAGGGCACTGCGCACCAGCAGGTAGCCATGATCACTCAGGTAGAGGAAATAATCCTTGAGGTGCACATTGACGATGCGGTGCGCCAGCTTTTGTGCAAAGGCAATTGGCTCCTCAGCCACCGCCAGCGGATTCACTGCGTCCAACGTCACGCCGATGTGTGCACCACCGACTTCGTCGCAGATGCGGATGAGATCGTCGCTATTGAGATCTTGGTGGTTTTCGGGCGCCACCACAATATCGTGTGCCTCAGCGAGCGGACGCGCCCGTGCGAGCACGGCAATTTGCGTGGCGAGATGCGCTTCCCAGCCGCCAGGGAAGGTGGCACGATTGCCTTCGAGCATGCCGCTCACCATCACACGCACCGTGCGCGCACCGAGTGCCGCCGCAGTGGGAATGAGCGTGGCCAACATGGCATCATCTATTACGGCACCATCGACCACAATGCCGATGCCCAGCGAATCGGCACGCTTGCGGAATTCGCTCAAGCCGGTGGGAGTCTTGTCTTTGATGATGTCAAGTGGAATCTCGATGGTCGCCAAGTTGTGATAGGCGGCCAACTCGAGCAGGGCGTGGGCATCATAGGGGCGCGGGCAGACACGTGGTGTACCCGCACCAGCAAAGCCACAACGCCACGGAAAACTATACGCAGCCAACCCAATCGGGTTATGACCAATGTGCATCGGCATATGGTTGTCCCTTTGGCATAGTGATGCCTATCCGATAGTACCGTTCGGGCGCAAGACGGCCTTGGGGATGGTTAATTCTTCCATTGCCATAAATCCTTCGTGCCAATCGAGCAAATCGAACTCGGTCACGAGTGGAGCCACGTCGAGCTGCCCCGTCCCCATCAACTCCAAAATCCGCTCCCATGTACCATGCAGGTGACTAAATGAGCCCTGCAACGTGGCGGCTTTGGCCACCAAGCGATCAATGCTAAAGCCTACTGGTGCTGGTCCCCAGCCAATCTTGGTGATTTGGCCATTGGGGCGCACGAGGTCGAGACTCTGGTCAAGGGTTTTGGATACACCGACAGCATCGACGACCAGATGCGCCCCAAAGCCGTCACCGGCATTGAGCACGGCGCTCACGACATCTTGTTCATCACCGATGAGCACATCGTCGGCACCCATTTTTTTGGCCAAATCGAGCCGATTTCCGTCACGGCGCAACCCAATCACACTAATCCGCGCCACACCACACAGGCGCAACACGGCGATACACATCAGTCCAATGGGACCAGGCCCCATGACCACCACATGGTCTGCAGGGCGCGGGCGACTTTTCTCGATAATCGCGTTATAGGCGACACAGCCGGGCTCAGTCAATGACGCATGTGACATAGGCACATGGGCGGGGATGCGGTGCAAAATCGCAGGGCGACTAATCACGTAGTTGGCCATGGCTCCATCGGCACCAAAGCCAAATCCCTTGCGCTTGGGACAGACATTATACTGGCCGGCACGGCAGTAGGGACAGATGCCACACACCCACGAGGCCGTTTCTGAGACCACCCGTTCACCGACCTTGAATTCGTCGACACCGGCCCCGACTGCTGCAATCACACCTGAGAATTCATGCCCGAGAATGCGTGGTCCCGGCATTTGGTGGTTGTCACCCTGCCAGACGTGGATGTCGGTACCACACACGCCTACGGCACCGACCTGCATCAATACTTGACCTGGGCCAGGAGTGGGGATACCCACTTCTTCGATTTGAGTCCGTTCTCGTGGACCACGATAGACAAGCCCCTGCATCGTTGCACTGCTCATACGTATTCCTTTAAAAATGGTGGTACACCCTAATTGTGTTGCGATTATACCATTTAAATCGTGCAACTTGGTTTACCGACCTGCACACGGGAATCACACCACGGAGGGATGTCACGTAGTGACATCCCTCCGTGGGAATAAAACGCCATGCATGCAACTACGGCATGGTGGGCCATACCCGTAGTTCAACGATAATGGGTGGTACATCGGTGAAATACGCTTTGATCTGTGCGACTGCCGTCTTATCAGGAATGGTAAATGCTATTTGACCACCGTAGCGCGTTCCCGCAGCCACATTTACTAGTCGCATCGGGTTGTTGAGTTGGCGCGTCAGCTTGTCAGGCGTATACTCGTTTCCATCAAAATCAATCAGCGTGATTTGTGTAAAATCGCTACGCACGGGGGCACCACCAGATGCCCGATTGTTGATTACATCAAAGAGACCAACCACGTATTTGGTACGTTTGGGTGCTGACACAGCATCAATGGTGTAGGTATAGCGTAATTCACTCACCGCCAACACCACAGGCTGATCGGTTGTACTATTCCAGTATCCGAATGGGGGCATGTTGTTGTAGTACGTGACCAAATCACTCATTGGCAACAACGTTACTGTCGGTGTGGGGATGACCGCTGCCACACTGGGATTCGGCGCTGGAGTAATTTCACGGCCAAGCAATCCTGTTTGCACCCTATAGGCAGCGGGATTTTCGGCGTGGTACTCAAAGCGAGCCCGTTCAAAGTATTGGACGGTGTATGTGGTGCCATTGATTGATTGACGGAACTCAGCCGAAATAGGCAAACCAAAGAGCGCCAGGCTTTCACGTTCGGCAATCGCCTTGTTGTTGTCGAGTTGCACCCCGTAGCGCCGCCAATGCGCATAAAACTCACCACAGACATACTGCTGTGTACTCGCAAACCAACGACAATCACTGCGACTCGCCAGTGCGCGCCCTTGCACGTCGGTGGCATCACGCATTGTGGCCGCGGCCATGCGTACACCGGTTGTCTGTGCCAATACATCCGCACCGACTAATGCGAGTTGCACGCGATACGCCGTAGGTTCGTTGGGATGAATCTCGATACGCGCACGTTCAAATTGTTGCACGGTGAGCTGCTGACCGTCACTGGTGGTCGTGGTTGCGGCAGCAATGGGCAAACCAAAGACCGGCAACCCGCCGTTTTTCTCCCAGAACTGACGGATTTCACCCGTGATACACAACCCCGTCTCACGAAAACAGCGCGCTGCCGCAGCGGCTTCTGCAACGGTGAGCAATGCCAGCCACCCGATGACCACACATAAAACAATACGATGGTACCGCATACGCACCTCCTTGGTATTGTGACGCTATTGTAACGCACAATCCCCTCGAGAGCGAATGCTCTCGAGGGGATTGATGGTGTGGTGGGCGATAGTGGGCTCGAACCACCGACCTCATCCGTGTGAAGGATGCGCTCTGGCCAACTGAGCTAATCGCCCAAACAACGCCATGAATTGTATCATAGCACCATCCAAAATGCAACCGTATAACCGCAGTACTCCGGATTTGACGACAACGCATTTATCGTATACGATGTGCGTACTGTTCTATTGCGAGGAGTAATTCCGTGGTACGTGTGGCACATGACGCCAGCACCTATTATGCGTATTACTTTACCGGCTCACAACTGAGACCGGCTTCTTCGCCATGACTGCAACACACCCAGCGTGACACACCGGCGAGAGGCACCAGCCTCCGCCGGTTTTGTTTTGTAGTGAAAGGATCTGTGTATGAGTATGGTCTGCCGCGGTGTACGAGGTGCAACCACGTGTGCCAGCAACACCCGCGATGCGATTCTCGCTGCCACCAGCGAGCTGATGCGTGCGGTGATTGATGCCAACAGTATCGACAAAGCCGATGTCGCTAGCGTCTGGTTTACCACCACTGCAGACATCAACGCTGAATTCCCCGCGGTGGCGGCGCGCCAACTCGGCTGGACCGATACGGCGTTGATGTGCACGCACGAAATGACAGTCCCAGGCAGTCTACCCGCCTGTATCCGGCTCATCATGCACTGGAACACGCACAAATCACAGGCAGAGATTGTACACGTGTATCTGCACGGTGCCGCGGCACTCCGCCCTGATCGCGCAAAATAATCGCTCACACGAAAGGATTTCATCAATGGTTGTCATCATGCAAAATGGCGCAAGCAAGGCCGATCTCGATGCAGTGTTGGCACGCATCACCGAACACAACCTCAAAGGAAGCGTGACGTACGGTGAATCGCAAAACATCGTAGGTGTTGTCGGTACTCCCATCACAATCGCCCTACAAGAGTCCTTAGAAAGCATGAGCGGCGTGCGCGAGGTCGTGCGCATCTCTCGCCCCTACAAACTGGCTACACGTGAATTCCACCCCATGGATACCATCGTGGACGTGAGTGGAGTCACCGTTGGGGGGGGCTCAGCGGTGGTGATGGCAGGGCCGTGTGCCGTCGAAAGCGAAACGCAAATTATGACGGTCGCCCATGCCATCAAAAAAGCCGGTGCACACATGCTCCGTGGCGGTGCATTTAAACCACGTTCGTCACCCTACTCATTCCGTGGCATGGGCGAAGCCGCCCTCAAGCTGATGGCCAAAGCCCGTAGCGAGACGGGCTTGCCGATTGTCACCGAAGTCATGACCCCCACCGATGTGGCACTGGTTGCCGAATACGCTGACCTGTTGCAAATCGGCGCCCGCAACATGCAAAACTACCAGCTCCTCGAAGAAGTTGGTCGCAGCCAGCGTCCCGTGCTCCTCAAACGCGGATTATCTGCCACGTTTGAAGAATGGATGCTGTCAGCTGAGTACATCATGAATCAAGGCAATCACAACATCATTTTGTGTGAACGTGGCATTCGCACCTTTGAGACGGCAACGCGCAACACGCTCGACCTCAATGCGGTGGCCCTCGCCAAAAAGCGTACCCACCTGCCCATCATCGTCGACCCATCCCACGGTACCGGCAAATGGTACTTGGTGGCCCCCATGGCGCTGGCAGGTCTCGCTGCTGGTGCCGATGGGCTGATGATCGAGGTACATCCTGACCCCGACAAGGCTACATCTGATGGACCACAATCACTCACACTCGAGAACTTTGCAGCACTCATGCCCAAAATCAATGCGCTAGCAGGTGTATTGTAAGGAATTACGCCGCGGGCCCGCTGTGGCGTGCCTGCCCCCATCATGTCCAATGCACTGACGCCCGCTCCCGTCATGGCATCGGCGCAACACGCCGGTGCCATGACGGTGGGGGGTGATACGCATGTCATGGCATCGATCCAACACGTCGGTGCGTAGCATGCGGGCGAATGAAATTCTCCATTCTCCATTCTCCATTCTCCATTCTCCATTCTCCATTCTCCATTCTCCATTCTCCATTCTCCATTCTCCATTCTCCATTCTCCATTCTCCATTCTCCATTCTCCC
>JACCDP010848078.1_pt1 | contig 20100 bp, 32 predicted proteins | sample 7445841 | NCBI WGS metagenome assembly JACCDP01 (sample SAMN15323441, study PRJNA562643) | freshwater metagenome | isolation source: river surface water | place: USA:Blue River Watershed | collected 2017-08-17
AAGTTCCTGCACCGCCACCCTTCAGAGGTGGATCTAACGATTGACCAGATATGCGAGGTTGCGGTGATTGGTCAAGACCTCGAAAAGCAAGAGGTAGAGATGGCTAAAGCCATGCGAGGCATATTATGACAATCGCTGAACTCTCGGTACGTTTAGGTGTAACAGGGCAGGGTGCTTTGCAGTCTGCCTTGGATAAGACCAAGAATAGCCTACAGCAGGTAGCAACTTCTGCACGTTCCGCTGGTAGTGCTTTGACCAGTGGTTTCGGTAGCCAAGTTGCAGCACTTGCCGGAGCAGCTGGCGTAGGTATGCTGGCTAAGTCTGCCTTTGATTCTGCTGTATCCTTTGAATCACTGAACGCTAGGCTCGAAGCAATCACAGGCAGTGGTGACCGTGCTGCAAAGATTCTTGAAACGGTTCGCAAGGTTGCAGAACCATCCCCGTTTACATTCAACCAACTTGCCACGGCTGCAACACAGCTTGAAGCGTTCGGGCTGAAGACAGAAGCAATCCTTCCACGTCTGGCTAACCTTGGTGCTGCCTTTGGTGCTAGTGAAGAAAACCTAAAAAGCCTTGTAAACTTGTTTGGTCGATTGGCTGCTGGTAACTTCCCAGACATTGAGCAGTTATCTGCATTCGGTTTGTCGAAATCAATGTTTTCCCAGCAAGGCATCAAGTTTGACGCTGGCGGATCTCTTGTGAGTAGCGCACGGGATACCTTTGATGCATTGCTCCGCATTGTAGATACCAAGTATGCAACCATCTTAGACAAGATGTCGAAGACCACGGAATCCAAACTGGCAAGCCTACAGGATAAGTGGGAAGGAGCGATGCGCTCTTTAGGTGCTGGTCTTATCAAAGTACTAAGTCCTGTCATTGATTACTTGACAAAGTTTCTAGACAAACTGACAACCAGTGGGGCAATGACTGATTTAGTAAATCGGTTTTTGTCTCCATTTAAAGGATTCACAGAGGCACTTACAAACGGTGATGCCCAAGCAGCGGTTGATAGGTTACTTGCTAGCATAAGCGGTTTTGTAGCATCTATTCCTGCCATCATTCAGTCAACGTTTGAGAACGTCGGCAAGTTGTTTACAAATATATTTGCTCATGCAAGGCAGATGGCAGCTGAGTTAGGTTTAACAAAAGACCCTCGATATAACGAGTTTGCTCGTAAAGCCGGAAATATCGCAAGCTTTGAATCTAGTGGTTTATATTCTAAAGAACGTGCAGCCCGTGAACTGGCTGATCTAGAATCTAGATATGGATTTAGGTCTAACCCTGACATCATGGCAGGCGTAGACTTTGGAAAAGTTTATACGGATACGCAAAAGTTCATAGATGGACTAGTCAAAAAGGTTGAAGGAACAAACCTACCCGAAACTGCAACAGGAGCACCTAAGCCTGAAGGTCCGGTTGGTACTATTGCCGATACTGCTAAAGCCACTACTGATGAATCAAACGATCTACTGCTCCGTATTGCCAAGAATACAAAGGACAGCGCAGACGCTTTGACGCTACGGCGTGAAACTTTAGGCGGTGGCACTATGGGTGCCAGTGGGCTAACAGGGGCTGAGGTTGGGGCTGTAAACCGCTCATACGGTATGTTCGGTAATGGGCTCATCCCAGCAGGTACAGACTTGGAAAGAGCAATGCGTAGAATCATCAGAGATGAATCACGGCGTAACGGTCAACCCGGTGTTATGGGGCGCTTCTAATGGCTAACGTTCATCCACTGCTGGTTGAGTTTGACGTACCGGAACCACGCCCACAAAAGGGGCGTTTGATGGTTGCTGGTGATGGAACCGTCTACGGCTTTGACATAACCAACTCAAGCAATGTATGGCAAGACCCAGCAACGCTTACAACCATGCTCGCACCACTGCCGGTTACTACTGCATGGCAGACAACCTACAGCGGATCATATGCCCGTTATCAAAAAACAGACTACACGCTAATCACAGCCGCCAAATGGAAGCAGATGCAGATAAAAGCATCAGGCGATTACTACCTGCAATCTTTGGATGTCACAGAGCGTGTAACACTTACAACTGCGTTTAGTGCTAATCAAGCCGTATACCTGAGCCTCTATGTCCCTGGACTCAAGGACAGCGATAAGAGCGTTATCCTGAAAGCCGGATGGGGTGTAGGTAGTGCTGGTTCTGTCGAAGTGTGGTTTGCAGCTAATGGCACTGCACAGGTGTTCAAGTCTGGTGTGCTTGTTGGCAGTTACGACCGTGGGGATAGCAACATTGCTCCAACGGTAGGGGCATCAACTGCAAAGGCCAGCCGGTCAGACTTCATCAGCATTATGATGATTCCTGCCCGTAGGCGAGAGTTGATTGTAGCGACATCTAACGGGACAAACTTTAGCCATGTCTTTGCGGATCTCAGCCCAGCAACGGCAAACACCATCGTCCCTGCTGCTGCATTCTCGTGGTTAGTGCCTACTGGGCAGGCTACTGTTCAGCTCGCAAAGTGTAACTTTGAAACATCCGGTTACGTGCTAACACAACCTAAGAGCCTACGTTACGCACCGCCTACGGGGGCAACTTTTTCGGCTACATTTGCTGGTGACAATGTTGGGATAGGTTCGACAACCTTTACCGCTTCCGTAGTCAAGGTTGATGGCACTTCATACACGCCAAACGGCGTAATCAAGGATGTTAGAGGTAAGGTTGCTCTGACTGGTGCAGGCACGGGTACTTTTGGTTTGTACTCTGTAGACATCCTATACGACCCTCCAGTTGGATCTACTTACGATGGCACGGTGGATGTTACCCAATACATCAAATCGCTTACGCTAAGTGTGGACGAGGATGGAAAATCGACTTGTGAGATAACAGCGATTGCAAAGCAGTTGGTGGATGCTGGCGTAGAACAACCAGACGTTACATCAGACCGACCAGTGCGGATTGCTTTATCTGATGGGGCAACAACACCAACATATCAAGATTTCTTTCGAGGTACGCTCCAGCCTCCACGCATTGAATACCTTGATCGTGACACGTCATATAACTGGGCTACCTATCGGTATTCAGGCGTTGACCGTAGTGGTGACTTTGAACTGGCTTGGTTAGTTGAGTCATTCCCATACGATGGCATTGCAGTTGTAAACGCCATCATTGACCTAATGCTGATTGCTGGTTACGATGCAAACATTTATTTCGGCGGTGATACGCCACTGCAAGAGTTGCCATACACAACCAACATATCTAAAGGTCAATACAGCCTTGCTCCTGATTACGGCGATACGGTTGGCTCCTACCTCGAAAAGATAAAGCAAGAATATTACGCTACATGGATTACCGGGTGGATGCCGACAGCGTCTGGTTACCTGTACCAGTGGCTTGATGTAGACAATGCTAGCACCGCTTCTTCAATGACGCTATACCAAAGCATCGCAGACGCTACGACCGCTGGCGTGGCTGAAGTGCTACGCCCACAGCGAGTTATCCGGAGCCTGAACTCGTACTACGAACAGCCAGAATGTACACAGGTCACCGTTATTGGGCAAGACCCTAACACAGGCATATGGATACCTTACACACAGATTGATAGTGCAGCTGAAGACGCAGACACGCCACCTGCAAGCCGTCCTAGAAACTGGCGTGGAAGACCTGTCTGTTATCAATACCGTGACCCAGCACTAAACACGCTTGATGCCGTTACGGCTTCCTGCTTGATGCTTTATAGCCGGCTAACTACCGGACGTACGATGATCGAGTTTGACGCTACGTTTTTGGTATATAACGTGTCAAACCGTCCAGTATGGCTGGGTGATGTAATCAAACTCATGGACACAGACGGCACAAGCGTACTTGGAAACTACCGCATAATCGCTATACCGAGCATTGAGTTTGTGCAGGAGAACACTCCCGGAACAAGCACTTTGTTTAATGTGCGAAAGGCTACATACCGGGCTCTCTACGTTAGTGATGGACTTGAATAATGCCATACCTTGACGGTACACGTACAGCCACGCTCACAATGAGCCATACCCAAAACGTGCTGTATAGGATCTGGAATCCATTCGCTACGCAACCGTTAGAGCCTGATTACGATACGCACCATACAAACTTTACATTCGGTGGGCATCTAGGATTCTCGGCATCGCTGACCATCGCTACCTACATCAATGCACCATCCCCAGGTTCTGCATGGACATGGGAGCTTAGGGCTAACATCACGGTAAACAACGGGCACGGGTCAATCGTTAGTAGTTATAAAGTATTGACATCTGGTAGCGAATCAGGAAGCACAACATACGTAGATGCAAGCGCAACCTGTGCAGGTGATTTCTCGGCATCTGTTAGCGTTGACAAACTTTGGGACATTGCCGAGGCTGGCTTTTCTTCTTCTAGCGCACCTACAAGGTTTCCTAGCCTAACCTCCTACACTTGGTACGAGCGCACCACATCGGGCGCTACAGCGGCTTGTAGCCTATCTGCTGGCGGTAGCGCTGTCAGTGTTTCGGCTGCTGCATCATCTAGGCAAACGGCAGACTATACTGCAACGCTTGATGCTTACGGCTTCAGCTCCGGGGATGATCGCCACGACTTTGCTGTTAGCCTTGTCAAAGTCAACGGTGTAGCGGTTCACGACATCACACACGCTCACACTTTCCACAATCAATCTGCTACCGAATGGAGCCTGTCGGTACTTGGTGAAACCGACGGCTTTGGCATTGTTAGCACGGCATCCGCTGACATCGGTACTTCTTCCTGTCTCGATCGTAACGTAAGTATTGCTGGCAGGATACGTGCTTGGGAGGGAGCGTATCCCGATGCTCTCAATGTAACGGTTACAGGCTACGATGGAGGAACACGCACTGTAGGCTCTTCTGGTGGCTCATACGGGGCTACAGACACATTTGTTGACTACAGCACCACATCGGTACTGATTGACCCTACTTACGGCACAGACACGCTAACCACTCAAGCGGATGATGTGCCTACATGGATATCGGCTGAACTTTCAGGGAGCGGTCTAACAACCAATGGAGACAGTAGCACGGACAACCGTGTACTGTTCCGTGGTTGGCGCTTCAATGGATGGTCTATCTCTGAGACGAACAACCGTGCCATTTCTGGTACAGGTAACGACCGGACATATAGCCCTTATGAAGGCATGAGCGGATACCGTTACCTACAGATTCAGATAAAGGCACAATCGGGCACTAACGCTCCTGGAACCATTGAGTTGACCGATTACCACGGCAACTGGAAAAGATGGCAGGTTCTGGCTCCTACGACCTCATACAGCACCATCACACTTGACCTTTGTTCTCCTGATACATGGAGTCTTGGTGCTACTCCGGCAACCGATGACAAGGACAACCCGTACCCGCGCAAGAACACGGCATCAAGCAGCTACGCAGGGTCAGAATCAGTAGACTCGGCTTATTGGGGTATCACGTCATGCCAGCGGTTACGGGTGCAAACCGGAAGTATTGACATCGGTACAACCACGCTGGTTTACACCAACACGGATAGCACGTACGTCCCGGATTCCTTTACGGCTAACTTTGAACGCATCACGCCTGCCATCGTTTCGGAAGCTGACACAACGACCTATTACTACGGCAGACGTTTCTGGCAACAAGATAGAGACGGGCGAACCGAGGAAGAGTCTGATGTTTGGTGGCAGAAGACCGTAGGCGGTGCTACTGGTGTCACTACCTACAGCGTAGATCCGGTAACAATCAGCGAACTGTGTGACCAGATAAACGCATCCGATGTTTCTATTGTTCGCCATCCCGGCTGGACTGCAACCAACTCGGTAGCATATCCCGCTGGTGCTACCTGTTCGGTTAGCCAGCCACCGCTTAGAGACTGTTTCTTGAATGGTGTCACTGGCTACAGTACATGGCTTAGAGGTGGCGGTATTCTTGCCACGCCTAACGCCACAACAGGTACAGACTTTGCATACGGGCACCAACTAGCTCAAGGCACTATCGTTGCTCAGACGCTCTTTGATCGCATCAACGGTAACTTTCCTCCAGACTTGAATGACCCGTTCGATGTCAATGGCGGGACAGATTCTGGGTTGTACTTACCGGCTGGAAGTTTGCTCCGTGGTATCGCTCATGGCGCTCTGCTTGACAATGCGGGTGACCCTTTAACCACTGGTACGGTTGACCTGTTGCTTGCATCCACAAGCGCAAACCGTGGCACAGATTCAACGATAGATGCCGAGGGGCGGTATTACACGTCCACTCCCTGGGGACTGGGTGAGAGTAATCACGATGTAAACTTCAGCGGTGACACGGTTGGACTTCTACCGCTTCACACAAGCCATCGGTTTAGGGTTTGGTTTCGTGAACAGCAACTGGCAGGGACGTGTGTAAGTGCTGCTGTAGCTCCTAACCAGCGGATGTGCTATGCGGTAGTCGAGTCTGGCTCTATCGCCTTGCACTTTGCCGATGGTCCGAACGCTACCAACTGGGTCATGCAGACAACGAGTATTACTGATTGTTCCTGCGTCCATATTGCCTATGATCCGACCAGTACTATCGGTAGGTTGTACATCATTGTCGATGGCTCTGCTAACGACATCAAGAGCTATTACACAGATGATGAGGGGGTGAATGTCAGCGTGGCAGTAACAGTTACAGGTTCAGGTGATGATGCCAGCGTGGCAATCAATCCAATGGGTAAGCGCATCGTGCTATATCACCACTCAGGAGACCTCTATAGGGTCATATATGACCCACAGGGGAACGTTATTACCGCTGGTAGTGTGATAGTCGCTGGAGGCGTAAACCAAGGCAAAACGGCGATTGCTTGGCGCTTGGGTGTTTGGTTTGCCTATTACCGCGATGGCGGGAACTCATTGATTCAGATATCCAGCATCGATGATGGCGAAACCTGGAGTTAGAAAGAAGGGGTGGTGGGCAGCGAAGATGCAGAAGGGAGACTGCCCACCGTGTCGGGAGATAAGATCGACAAAAGGAATATATCACTATGAATAGACCTATTGCACTTAGAGCAGCTAAAGAAGCCCTTGACAATGTTGGAGTGCAGGAAGTTGGAGACAACCGTGGCAAGGCGGTTGAAGTTTACCAAGCATCAACTATTCCACCTGTGCCACCCGGTAGCCCGTGGTGCGCTGCTTTTGTGGTGTACCGGCTACGCAATGCGGCTCATGACCTAGCCCTAACAATCCCTACCGACTGGCCCCGCTCGGCTTACTGTCCCGATCATGGCAACTGGGCAAGGAAAACCAAGAACTGGCTATCGGTCAATGATGCACAGATGGATCCAAGCAAAGTTCGCATCGGTGACCTGTGCTGTTTCTGGTTTGCACCGCTAAACAGGCTGGCTCACATCGGTATCGTTACCGGGGTATTTCCATGGGGTGTCAAGACCGTAGAGGGTAACACCAGCCCAGAGATGGAAGATGAGGACAACGTAGATCGTGAAGGTGACGGTGTCTACCGCAAGGCTAGAGCATGGCGTGAGCTAGGCTCAAACGGTGGCTTTGTTTCTATAGACTGGTAGTATCAAGCAACGAACCCGGCAAGCCTCTGTATATGCTCAAACTGCCGGGTCTCTTTGTGAGTGGGTGTTTCCAAAATGGAACTAACCACTTGAACTTGTAAGAAATCCTTACAAGTTGACAGCAAAAGACCACCCTTCTTTCGTTGGGTGGTCTTACGCTTTCCAAGCACCGTTTTGTAGTTGTTTTGATTTCCCTTGCGGGTGCTTGATTCTATCCCATGAACTCCGTAACCCACTCACCGATCATCTTGCGGATTCCCCATTCTGCGGGGCTGTGATACAGGAACTCTTCATTGTCGATGTAGTTGTCTTCACCGTTGTGGCTGGTGATGACGTGGGTCACGGTTCCCTTGAATGTATGAATCCAAAGCGTAAAGCTATTATCACCACGTACAAAGCGAACCATACGACAGTAACGGTAGGAGCCGTTCTTTTCGTCCCATGTCGTGGTTACGCTAAACTCGATATCGTCAAACGTTGGGCCAACTGCTTTGATCTGCTTGTGCATGTCATCGAAGCAGGTCAGCTTTACTTGTGTTTCCATCTCTTATCTCCATGCGGTGTATATCCGCACTGAGAATATACACCCAGTGCGGATAGTTGTCAAACAGTTTTTATGGTTACCGATTCCGATGCTGGGATTATCTCAATCCCTGGAGCATGGATCGTGGCAAAGTCACTGAGCTTGCTAACCAGCACAGTGTGCTTTGTCTTGACGGCTTCCGGGTTGTGATGCATCAGCCATGCCACGGTTTCTTCTTCATCTACGACCTTAACACGCTCGGCTATAGTGCGGAAAGAAACCGTGCCATAAGGGCATGTCCACGTCTTGACCTTCAAGGAGCCGTCGGCTTTGCGTGGTAGTTGGCTCAGTGCGTAGTCTTGCAGCTGTGCATCGTACTGTCTTTGTAGCCAATCAAGCCGTCGTGATTGCTTACCGATGATGGCTTGGCAGTTTGCCAAGATTGCGTGCATCTTTGCTGTCTCGGCATCTATGGCTGCCTCAATGTCCATGCGCTTGCGCATGACAAGCAGGGCAAGGTCTTCCGGTGATTCCTCGCCTGTTATCCAACCTGATGCTGGACCGGCATACTCGCCGGTTTCCGTATCCCATAGCTCGCCATCTATAATGTCAAATCCCATTATCTTATTACCTCCCAATCTTCCCTAGCTTCCTGTATCGCTCTGTCGTACAGGTCATCAATACACGGACACCAAACGTGATTCATGCCATTAGCCCTGTGCATGATCAGGCTCTTTTGTCCTATGCTGGAGAACCGGACAAAACAGCCCGGCTCCCATGCTTTGCGCCTGATGCTCAAGCCCTCAAGCAATCGCAGATATACTTCCCCGAATCTCATCGTTGTAAACCTCTGGGCTTGATAGGCTCAGAAATAACGATGTTGCCTTGTGGACCTCTTGGCAGCTGATTGGTTGCTCCGTTAGCATCGTCATCCTCATCGGCTGATATCGCCAGGAGTGCAGACACGCTGTACCTTCTGCCGTAAGTAAGAGCAGAGCCAAGGCCGTGTGCATCAGGCTTTGTTACCGGGATGGTTGCCGTGGTGCTGATCCACTCACCTGATGTATGGATGATGCGGCTCTCTACTGTAATCGCTACAACCTTGCCATCTGTGACTGTGGTGTCTGTAGTGCCTTGCGTCAACATCAGGTCGTTAGCCGTCAGGATAGGGCGCAGAGCATCCAGGATGCTATCAAGTGTGACGTACTTGGAACGGAAGGCAGGGTTAGTGCCTTCCTTGCTGATGCCCTGCATACGGCTTTGTGCCTTGATGAGTGATGGGGCAATAGCCCCTATTGTTTCGCTACTTGTCATACATCTTCTCCCATTCTTTCGTTGATGCTGTTGATTCGTTTGATGATTTCATCTCTGTTATCGAGATCAACATCACCTTCGCTCACAAAGTTTTGTGCAAGTTCACTGTCACGGTTAGCCATCACGTAGTCTGCCACCGCTTCTACCCGCAGCTCATAAACCGAGCCACACTTACAACCATGACCACGGTCACCGTAGTAATCTACTTCTTCCATCAGGTCGCTAGGTATAAAGACACCTAGAAAATCATCTGCGTGTACTGTCATTCTTATTCTCCCGTTACGTGGTTGGATGCATCGGCGTTGTAGTCATCTGGATCTGCAATCTTGATGCAGACATCGCCCATGCCAAAGATAACCACATCATCTTCTACCCGAATATCTTCGTCTTCACACTCGTTGATTGCGTCAATGGCTTCGTCAAGATCGATGTCGTGAAGTCCGGATGGGCTACTGAGCTGAAGGCCCATGCCTTCTTCGATTGCCCACTTGACTGTTGCGATTGCTGATGTCTTCACTTCTTATCTCCTTGCCCCCTTACGGGGGGCATTGCAACTTAAAACCGAAATATAGTAGGAATCCATTCAGGAATCCGGCTCGTGACTACTCCTAGTTGAAAACGCACCGAAGCCATCTTGTTAGATCCTTCAAATACATCAAATGAAGCACCATTGTTTTTGAACTGTTGAGTGCCCGCACTTATTGCATCATCAACTGATTGGTATAAACCATAGCTCTGATATCGCCGATAAATTCCAACCCAAGCCTTGAGTTCAAACTGTCTGTCCATTGTCTTATCTCCTGTACCGCTTGGTACATCAACAATATACACCGGCAATATATATGTGTCAAGGGCTTGACAGAATAATATATTCGTGTGGTATATATAGAGCATGATTAGAGGATTGACCCAAAACGAGCTAGCACGGCGGACTGGTTACACCCAGCCCCGCATCAGCGACTATATGACAGGTAAAAAGGCTCCATCGGACACCAGTCTTATGAAGCTCGCAGAAGCGATGGATATGGATCCAGCGGAACTCAGCAAGCAGTTGATGCTACGCAGGACACTGCGTAAAGGCAAAGCACCGGAACAACCAGAAGTACCGGGCGAATAGTTAGAGATAGTTAGGAGATAAGAAGATGCGACGATGCAACGAATGTGGGAACAGCGTAGAAGATACAGACAAGATGTGCACGGCTTGCCGTTTGGCTGAGTGGCGGCACTTCCAGACCTTGGAGACCAACAGGCGGAACAGGCAGAATGCACTGGATGCTAACCGAGCTGCATACCTTGGACGTAAGAAAGCGATCAAGGACAGCATCAAGGCTGGTGTGATTACTGCTGTAACGGTTCTGCTTTTCTTGGCTCTTGTGTCTGCCACACGTGATGCCATGCGGTATGAGTGGGAGACTAAGCCAGCGATGCTCAAAGCCAATGGAGTTAAGTGACACCAAGTAGAACAACCATCAGACAGACGCTCCGGGCTCTCTCAAGGACACCGGAGCGTTTGTTGTCTCATGATGAGATGGTTTTACTGCACAGTGGATGGAAGCACGGCATTATGCAGGATGAATGCCTAGATGCCATGGTGCGTCATAACCTTGGCTTCATCAGGGATGTTTGCAAGGTCATCAAGCACAAAGAACACTTTGTGGATGCCTGCCAGTACTGCGTTGAAGGTGTCATAAGAGCCATTGAAAAGTGGGAGCCTGAACGAGGGCTACGCTTCTCCACATACGCTCATCCGTGGATCTATCAGAAGCTTAGACGCTACCAATCAAACCAACTCAGAACAATCAGGATTGCCGAACACGCAGTGGTCAAGTGGCACAAGCTCCGCAGATTCTATGTGCTTCTGGAACTCGAACTCAAGCGCCCGCCGACCGATGCGGAACTGTCAGAACGCTCTGGCATGACCATAGAGACCATCGAGATGTGCAGGACGGCTCACGGCTTGGAGCCTGTATCGATGCATCACGGCATACAAGGCACTGACCTAGTGCTGTATGAGTCTGCCGTTTTTGGTACAACCCAGAGCGCCGAAGATGAGTATCTCGAAAGCGTGGAGGAAGGAAGCGCAATGGATCATCTATCTCGGCTGGATGATGAAACCAGACAGATGGTTGTTTTGCATCTTGGCTTAGATGGGCGTGTACCGCAGACAATCCACATGATAGCCAGTAGATACAGATTACCGCCTGTAATCGTCAAACAAAGGCTTGCAGAGGCATTGCAGAAACTGAGGTCAGACATTGAAGCATCTTGAAGACCGAGAACAAATCGCCTTGATAACTTGGGTACGCCTGATGGAGTCGAAGCATCCGGAACTAGCAACCTTGTACCACTGCCCTAACGGTGGGCATCGTGACATCCGTACAGCTGCTAAGTTCAAAGCCATGGGTGTACGTGCTGGAGTCTGGGACATCTTCTTGCCTTGCCCAGCACCGGGGCTCTTCATCGAGATGAAGGCTGGTAAAGGTAGGCTAACACCGGGGCAGGTGTCCTTTAGAGACTCCTTGCTACCGTACGGGTATTCTTTCGTGGTTGCTTATAGTTGGTCGGATGCCGCCAAAGCAATAGCCGATCATGTTGGTTTTAGTTTTGATGTATAATGTGGATGTTCCTTTCTCTATGGAATAGGCTTTGCCAGCTCCCGGCTGATCCCCGGGAGTTTTCATAGAAGGGGAAACATCATAGAGAAAGTTGATACATCATGGCACTTCCTGCCACCGATGCTGTTCAGGCTATTTCATTCCTGAGGCATCTATTCAAACCGTACACTGACGGCTTTATTGAGATCCGTCCACTCTCCAAGCACAAACCCCACGCTAACCGCACGACCTACCGGCTCCCGGAATGTCTCAAGGGTGAAGCAGGGCAAGCACTGAGCCAGCACATCATAAGCCTTGCAATGCGTGGCTACGATGTCTATGTTGGTGTCTGTCCAAGGGTTGCTCCTGAAGGTCCGGGGCGCAAGCTCGGCAAAGATGCCATCGAGCAAGTTGGGGCAATGTGGGTAGACCTTGATGCGAAAGTACCGGGCAGCTGTAAAGAAATACTTGATAACTGCGACATCGTGGTTAGCACAGGGAATGGCTGGCATGGCTACAAGATAGCACCTAAACCCGCACGGGTAAGTTCCGCTCGTGACCGTGCAAACATTGAAGCCAAGGTCAGAAGTTTCGCCAACAGCATACTCCCAGGCACTGACAATGTAAGCAACGTGGATCGCATATTGCGTGTGGCTGGAACCATCAACTGGAAAGACCCTGACAATCCTAAAGCAGTCCAGATGCTAAAGGGTGGAGGCATCAAACCAACATACAAGGAATCCTTGATAGTTGCGGAGTTTGGCGATGCTCGGCTTGATGCTTTGCTCGCATCTGCTAAGGCTGGCGAGCTAGGGCAGGTTGTTCCGATGATACGCCACGCTTCCGGACGCTATACAGGATGCTTAGATACATTCTTCCTTGAACTTGAACAGGCTTGCATTTATTCAAAGGCTGATGCAAGATGGTCATTCCTTTTGGCTAACGTCCGGCAAGACTTACCGGAGATTATGGAGCACTTCTTTGGACACTAACGATTTCTGGGATATCCCCCTTGTGCCGGATGCAAAGCCTGAACGCAAAGAGCGTCAACCGGGTGAGCCTTCAGGTGATGGAACGCTCGCAAAGCTATATCAGAAGCATCCTGAGGGTGGTGGTCCATACGGTGGAAGAGACAACGCTATCACCGCTTATGTCGGATACCTGCGCTCTACCGGGCTAGATTACTACAGCGGGTTAGGTGCAGCGACACTGTTCAACGACACATGGTTAGATCCACCACTTGAACAGTACGCAATTGCTGAAAAGGTAGGACGCGCTTGGGCTGATTGGTCTGAAGGTGTAAGAGAACTCGTTACGCAACAGATGCTTGCATCTGAACTTATGTCGGACAAACTCAAGGCCCTTGAAGCAAAAGAAGAACCCGAACTAGAAATCTGGGATTGGTGGCGTTTCAAAGAGGAGGGCATGAACTGCGAAGACGAAGAGTGGATAGCTGAGAATATGATTATCCATAAAGGCTTGCATTTCATAGCTGCTGCATCCGGCTCTGGTAAGTCATGGCTTGGCATTGACCTTGCTATTGCTTGTGCTAGTGGTAGGCCGTGGTGTCACTTTATTGAGACAGCACAAACCAAAGTCTTATACATCAATGAAGAAATCGAAACTCGGAAGTTCTGGGGGCGGTTTTGTATGATGCACCCTACGGACATTCCAGACCTGCACATCATCCAAAAGAAGAACACCAAAGTGGATAAGCCTTTGCATATGAACAAGATTGTTCGTTATGTCAAGGAACACCAAATCAAACTAGTGGTGGTTGACACTTTTGTCCGAATCCATAGTATGGATGAAAATGACAATGGTGCTGTAGCGAAACTATACGATCGGTTTCAAGAGATTATTGATGCAGGTGCTGCGGTGGTTGTACTGCACCACAACAAGAAGTTAGCACCCGGTAGTGCAATAACTCAAGACACCATGCGGGGAGCCTCAGATTTGGCGGCACAAGCCGACATGGTGCTATCTATCTACCACGATATTGAAGCCAAGACGTATGACGTTCGTACGGTCAAACACAGGCACATTGGGGAGGATGACTGGGTTCACTTTGTGTATAAACTAAATTCGGAACAACCCGGACAGATTGCTATTGAGCAGATAGCGAACGCTGGTACCGAATCAGACGTGTTAGATCGGATTGTTCAGTTCGTGTCTGATAATCCCGGAAAGACCAAAAGTGCTATCTGTGCTGGCATCAAGAAGGGCAGAAACTTAGTGTGGGACACGATATCTGATGCCGTTACGTTGCAGCTTATTGAGTGCCGAGAAGGGAAGTATTACAGGCGCTAAAAGGTGTACTGAAAATGTGTATCCCCTTAAGAATATTTATTAGTACACATTTGAAATACCCCCCTCTCTCAGACTCTCACCCCCCAGCCGGAAAAAGGCTGGCTGGGGGTACGGAAGGGCGAACCATGTACCTGGCGCTGATGCGCCGGTACAGGTGTCGCCAAGAAAGAATAAAGGACAGTATGGAAAGACGAAAACTTGTACCAATGAACTGGGACGAACTGCAAGCTGCTGCTTTGGCTGAACGGCAGGATCCAAAGTGGGAGCGCAAATGGCACGCTGTTCGTGCTTGGCTTTTGTATGGTGGCAAAGTATCACTCAAGCGTTGGGTAAACAGGGAAGACACAGAAACCTACCTCCGTCTAAAAGATGGCAAGGTTGTTCTAGTTCACTGGGATGGCACATGGCAGAAATTCTCTACACTGGATGGCTTATCCAAGTATGACGAATATGTCTTGATTCCATATGACCATGTTGGTTTTGAAAAAGTCCATCAAGGCAGGCTCAAAAAGAGCGTTTGACAATATCCGCTTAGTGGGTATATAGTTGGTGTGGCAATAGTGCCAAATGACGGGCGGTAGCCCAAGGAGAATGTATGGGATTTTTTGCACAACACGGAAAGTTTTCCGAAGGTGGCGGTAAAAAGTTTTCGGTAGCCGAGCAAGGCATCTACGCCTGCGCACTCATCGACTGCGAAGCAACGCAGGGCAAGAGCTTTGATGATCCAAACGTCTTGGAGCCTAACTTCAAATGGGTGTTTGAAACCACCGAGGTAGGTGATGACGATGGCCAGCCCTTCCGCTTCATTCAGTACACAAAGACCTACTACGGCAACGAGAAGGCTAAACTGACAATCCTGCTTGATGGCATGGTTGGACGCATGACAAACCAACAGTTCGCCGAACTGGACATTGAAGCCCTCAAAGCCAAGCAATGGCAGGTAGTGGTTGGAACACGGCAGAAGATGAACGGTGAACTAACCAACATTATCGAAACCGTAAAGCCTGTAAAGGTTGCAGCTACAAAGCCACTCCGCAAGGCTGTACCTACTGCTGATATCACCGATCCATTCGAGGACTAATGCGACAACACTACACGGTCGGCACTCTGGATGCCTTGGCAGTGATCGAAGACTGGAACCTGGACTTTGTTTCGGGTTCCATTCTGAAATATCTACAACGCCAAGAGCATAAGGGGCAACAGGAGCAAGACAGGCTAAAGGTACTCTGGTACGCAGCCTATCTGGTTACACGCTCTAGGGAGTATGCCGACCGTGTAGTAAACGATGCCAAGGAGATAAGAGAATGACAGGAATAGAAGCGTTACAAGCACTCAAGGACGGACATAGAATCACCCATAAAGAATGGCTTAACAACTTGTGGTTTTCAACAAAACAACCAGACTTGAAAACAACATCAGGTTGTGCCATTCATGTAAGCAGCGGTGGCACACTGTACGTCTCAACTGCAATGGACAAAGTATTGAAGCAGTGTGATTCACATTCTGCATTCGCATCCATTTTAGTAAATCTTGTTACTAGGGATGACTGGGAGATTGTCGAATAATGGCAAGGCCTAAGTGCAGTATCGTGGAATCACACCGTAAGCGTGACGTGGTACTGCAAAGATACGAGGAGCTTGTGGCAGGAGGGATGCGATGCCACGATGCAGCACGTACCCTCGGATACAACCACACCACCATAAACTATTGGAAAAAGCAGATTCTAGATCAAGCGAGAATCGAGATACAAGCAGAAGTGCAGACAATGGCAAACGGATCGTTTAGCGTAGCACTTGAAAAACTGCGCTCTGGCTACATGGTACGACGGCATGGCGCTGCTTGGTTTCTACAGTTGGTAGACGGCAAGATATGCCTATACCTGCTCGATGGTGCTGGTAACCGTAGATACAGCCGGGTTGCGTCCTTTGGATCCGCTGATGTCTTGGCGATGGACTGGGAGATATTCGTAGGATGAAGTTCGACGAAGTACTGAAAGACTTAATCAATGGATTGCCTGTCTACCGTGAAGGATGGAAAGACGGCCACTTTATTTACTACGAGAAAGACTGGAATATGTTTACAGAAGCACATCCCGGTCGTGACTGGCATACGTTGTGTACATCTGCTCCTTTACGTGGAACTGACCTAGCTGCTGATGATTGGCAAGTAGATGAGTGGGGCGATGAAGAGGATAAACCAGACCATGTTGTTGGTAATAACAAAAAGGTATCCGGATGAAGTTCGACCAAGCGTATCGGTGGCTTAGGCGTGGTAAGTGTATACGCCGAACCGGCTGGGCTTCCTGCTGCCATATAGAGCATTCACAAGGCGAGCAGGTGAGACACTACAACGGCAGAAGATGGGTAGGTTATGTTCTTTTGATGCGTGATCTATTCGACGATGAAGGACAACCTAGGGATGATTGGGAGGTAATGAGATGAGAATAGAACAAGCCTTCACGGCTCTAAAGTACGGCAAGCCTATAAGGCGAATAGCATGGGACAAGTACCGCTTGCTTAGGTTCTCGGAGTTGTGGATGGGCTTCTCTGGTGCAGACATTGAATGCATCAATGCAGTGTGTCTTATCAGTGGTGCTGATCTGCTCGCTGATGATTGGATTGTCGGTAAGTTTCACCCGGTAAAGAATGAAGTCATCTGGGAAGTAGCAGAATGAGCGACATATCATTCCCGTTTATCCTGATGATTCATTACGTGGCAGACTTCCGGATGCAATCAAGGCACATCGCAGAGACAAAGTCTAAATCGAATAAGTCTCTGTCTATACACGTCTTGCTTTATGTCGCTACGTTTATCATCGCTGGTTTAGTGTCGTTTGTTTGCGGGGACAATGTAGATGTGGTCAAGTTTGCCGTGTTCGTGGCTGTCAATGGTCTACTGCACTGGTTGACCGACTACATCACTAGCAGGGAAACCACCAAGGCATACCAGAACGGGGACATGGAGAAGTTCTGGAACATCATCGGGTTTGATCAACTGATACACGGGGTTACGCTGTACATGACATGGGAGATATTGAAATGACACTAAAAGACATTCAGGATACGTTCCGAGCATTGCCGACGTATCAAAACGTAGACCACGGACTAATAGAAAAGATGGTGGAAGGATGATTACCTTCATCCTTGGTATTCTGCTGGGCGCTGGGTGCTTGGCTGTCTACAATGAGATGTACACAAGGTGGTTGTACGCTGATGTGAAGAGACGAGCGAAACAGCAAGGCATCAGTGACCGTCAAATGAAAGATGCCCTCGTATGGGCTGCTACAGAAGAAATCGAGGAGAGCCTACATGGCAACCGTTAGACTACGGAACCCACCCAAGGATATCTTCACCCAACTCAAGCAGTGCCCAGCATTGCAAGAACAAGGCAAAACATGGCACATGGATAAAGCAATCTTTGTTTTAGTCCAGCAGATGGCAGAGAAAGAAAAGGCTAACCTTGGCAAATCGAGTAATAAACAAAGAGATTGAGCAGGTCGCTATTGACCTGCTCAAGCATCATCCACGCAACGCTAACAACGGCGATGTTGAAGCCATCAAGAAGAGCCTAGCAGTCAATGGTTGGTACGGCTCTGTGGTGGCTAACCTAAGCACAAAGCACATCCTAGCGGGAAATCATCGGGTGATGGCTGCCAAGGCTCTAGGATGGGAAACCGTACCTGTTCAATGGGTTGACGTTACTGCTGAAGAAGAGCTGCGGATTCTTGTTGTAGATAACCGGACTACCCGTATCGGTCAAGATGACACGACCAAGATAACCGACATTCTTGCTGAGCTTGCGAATACGCCTATTGGTCTTGAAGGTACAGGGTACGGCGCAGCTGACCTTGATGCTTTGATAAACGACCTATCTGGAATGGATGCAAGCCCGCAGGAGTTTGAAGATAAAGAGTTCAGTAACCAATACGGTGTTATCGTTACTTGCGAGACTGAAGCCGAGCAGGAAACCGTATACAACAAATTGCTGGCTGATGGATACACGGTAAAGGTGGTGGTTGTTTGAAGCTTGAAATTCACAACAGGTGTTCAGACTACAACACCTATAGAGCCGCACGGGTAAAAAGTTTATTCAATGCCGAGAAGGGCTGTAACTTTGACCTTGTGGCAGACCTACCCATTGATGACATGGACTGGAAGATTGGTCTAATCGTTGGACCATCCGGATCCGGCAAAACATCCATGGGTAAAAAGATATTCCAAGACGGTAGTTTTTATGAGGCTACCGGATGGAGCGATGACAAGCCGATTGTTGATGACATTGCACCAGACGGAGACTTCAACGAGGTAACCGCTTCACTAGCTGCCGTTGGTCTTGGTGATGTTCCGACATGGTTACGCCCATACAAGGTGCTCAGCAACGGACAGAAATTTAGGGCTGACCTTGCGAAGATAATCGCCGAGAAACCTAAGCAGGTTGTAATCGATGAGTTTACATCTGTTGTAGATCGACAGATTGCAAAGTTTGGAGCCACGGCATTCTCTAAAAGTTGGAAGCGCAACGGCGGGCAATGCGTCCTGCTATCTTGCCATTATGACATTGTTGACTGGGTCGAACCTGATTGGGTATTTGACACATCAACAGGCGAATACGCCGGGAGGTGCCTTTGGCGCAGACCAAAGTTTGAGCTACAAATTTGGAAAACAGACTCCAGTTACTGGGGAGCGTTTGAGCCGCATCACTATCTAAAGATGCCCAAGATGGTCTGTGCTACTTACTACGTTGGTGTGGTTGATGGCGTGAAAGTTTGCCACATTGCAACTGCGCCACGGCTTGACTGCAACGCTTCAAGAGCATCACGCTTGGTCGTAATGCCAGAATGGCAAGGTGCAGGTGTTGGGCTAAGGTTTCTAAACTGGGTTTGTAACCATGAAGCGGAAGGCAACGGTAGGTTTGGCACTCGTGTCAAATCTGTACTTTTCCACACAAGCCACCCCGGACTAGTTGCAGCACTTAGACGGGATAAAAAGTGGGTACAAGTGAGCGCTGCACTATTTGGTGGCAATAAAGCAAAATCAAAACAGACTATTGTTTCTAGCACAGGGTCTGGTAGTGGTTATGGCGGACACTTCCGATCTGTTCAAGGGTTCCGCTACATTGGTGAGCCTAAGTGAATATATTCTTATGTGGGCAGAAAGCTTTTGGAGCCGCCACCTACAATATGCTCAAATCCGAAGGCTTCAACGTTATCGGCATATCTAGCCCGTACGTTTCCGACCGCACAGGCCGCAACGATAGACTACGGAACTGCGCTATCAACGATGGTGTGCCATGGATGCCAAGCGGAACGCTAACACACTTCACGCTACCGGCAAATACAGATCTTATTGTTGCGGCTCATTCCCACGACTTTATCGGTAAAAAGACACGGCTAAGGTCACGGCTTGGTGCTATCGGCTATCACCCATCCCTGCTACCGCATCACCGTGGTAGGGATGCCGTACGGTGGACCATAGCGATGGGCGATAAAGTTACAGGCGGTTCTGTTTACTGGTTATCGGAAACAACCGACGGCGGTCCAATAGCTGCACAGGAACACGTATTTATAAAACCTGGTGATACACCAGAGGAACTATGGCGGCGTGAACTGTTCCCGCTTGGCATAACGCTTCTAAAGTCTGTCGTAACCGATCTGCGAAACGGCAAGATGGTACGGCTACGGCAAGACCTATCAATCGGATCATGGGAACCAAGCATGGAGCGAGCGCCTCTAATACGTCCAGACGTTGAACTGCTGGGCGCATACGGTAGCGAGTTCACCATCGTTGCAAAGCGTGAGCATGAGTTAGAAATAGGAGGTTATAACGATGGCAGGTAGACCAACCAAGTACAACGAGGA
>JACCDP010651159.1_pt1 | contig 20099 bp, 14 predicted proteins | sample 7445841 | NCBI WGS metagenome assembly JACCDP01 (sample SAMN15323441, study PRJNA562643) | freshwater metagenome | isolation source: river surface water | place: USA:Blue River Watershed | collected 2017-08-17
CCCCGTTTCGAGAACGTCCTCCACCAAGAGGCGCGAACGCTCCGAACGGTCGCGCGCGTCCTGAAGCTGCGTGGAGAAGGCGTAGAGGGCGACCTGGGCGTGACGGGCGAGCGGATCCCACGCTCCCGGAAGCGGCGTCGACAACGCCTGGATCGCGGCCGCCACGGCATCCGCAAGCCACCCGAGCCGAGCCCCCCTGCCCCGCTGCTCCAGGCGCTCGTACACCCGCGGAAGCGCGATGACGTCGAGGTTTCGCACCAACAGCGGCGCGAGAACCTGCAGGTGCGGCACCTTCCGTGGGGCGAGCAGCACTTCCACGAGGAGCGCCTGCGCCGCGTCGGCACGCTGCTCCACGGACGGTGCCCCGACCGCGTCCGGCGAGCCCAGCAGGGCACGGGCGCGCGCCATGACTCCGGCCCGCGTCACGCCCGCCGGTCGGAAACGCTCCGCGGGGACGCCGAAGAGCTCCATCGCCGTCAGCAGCTGCTCCGCCGAGATGGAGCCCTCCCCGCGTTCGACGACGCTCAGCCGGGACTGCGACGTTCCAAGCGCGGTGGCGACACGCCGCTGCGTCCACCCCCGTTCGGCGCGAAGGGCCCGCAGGGTCTGGAGGACGTGTCGTCGAAGGGGGTCGAGGTCCACGGGTGGCTGGGAGGGAGGCATATCCGTTTTCAGATATGTGAATTCGTTACCGGATGCAACCCACCTGCGACCGCCCCGCGAGACATCACGCCGCGTGCGCGGCCAGGACCCGCACCAACCTCTCGGGCAGGTCTTCCACGCGTGGAACGACCACCTGACGCGGGTAGAAATCCCGCACGTGGACGGCGCCTGCACCGAGGCCCACGCCGATCAGGTCCACCGTACCGTCTCGCTGAAGACGCGCCACCGCCTCCCGGAGCGCCCGGTCCGACCCCGGACCACCTGCGGGGCGTCCATCGGAGAGCACCACGAGTACGTGCTGCCGTGCTCCCGCGCGCAGAAGTTCGCGTGCCGTCGCCAACAGGCAGGGGCCGTCGTCGTTCACACCGGGGCGGTTGTTGCCGCCGGGGCGTCGCCCGGCGACCTCCAACGCCGCCGCCGCGATGCCACGAAGCGACACGTCCAGGGTCGCGCCGAGCGGCGCGAGCGGAAACGCACAGTTCTGGAACCCGTAGACGAGGAACGGCGCGCCCACCCGCGTCAGGGCCTGCGCGAAGACGCTCGCCGCGACGGTCGCCGCCTCGATTCTCTCACCACGCATCGACCCGCTGCAATCGATGAGAAGCCCGAACGCCGCGTCGTGGGACGCACGCGCTGCACGACGCCACACCGGAAGGTGACGCGCCGGATCCCCGCGCAGCGGACCCTCGTTGACCATCACGCGACGCAGGTCTGCCCGTAAACCAGCGTGGGCGTGCGCACGCGCGCGCGTCGTGCGCTCGGCACGGAGGCTCTTCTCGAGGGCGCGCTCCAGCCGACCGACGAGGACCTCGGGGCTCGTGAGGCGCTCGGTCGCGGTGTCGGCTTCCGCCGGCGAACGCGTTCCCTCCCGCAGCAGACCGTTTCCGACGCCGCCCCAGAGCGTCACGGGCGCGCCTCGCGGCTTGGCGGGCGGCTCGCACCCGGCGAGCCAGCGCCAAGCGAGGAACTGTGCGTGCTCAGTGGGAGCGCCCGCCGGATGGCGGCCTTCCCGCGCCGCAGTGACCACCTCTCCCAGCGACGGCAGGAACTTCCACGACTCCGGGCGGTTCTGCTCCAACAAGGCGACGAGCTCCGGGGACGCCGTCAGGATGCCGGCGATCTCGTCGATGTCCCGGGCCAGCAGGCGCTCGACATGCGGAAAGATGTGCGCGAGCGCGTGCTGCCACGCACGCCATGCGTGGAGGCGCACGACAACCTCCGACGCGGACACGCCCCCCGGCTGTGCGGCCGTGCGGTGAAGCACCTCGTAGGCGTCAACGTCCTCCGCGGTGGGTACCCATGCGCTGAGGTCGGCCGGCGGCAGGAACCCGTCGCGGTGCTGACGGCGCGCCTCCTCGGTCCCAGCCAGGGCGTCCTTCACCTCCGGCAGAGCACCCTCGACGATGTGCGCACCCGCGGGGTGGCCGTCGACGCATGCCGCGATGGCCCACTGCTCGTGGCGGAGCGCCGGGGCGCCCTTCCAGGACGCGAGTGCGCGCGAGGCCGCGAGGTGAAACCACGCAGCGACCCCCGGGTAGCGGAGCGCCATCCACGCCTCGATGCGCGGATCCTCGATGGCGTTGTGCCAGCGCCCGTACAGCGCCCGACGCCGCCAGTTCTCCCCCTCCGGCACCGGAAACGGACGGCTCAGGAACACGTGCCCGACTTCGTGCGCCAGGATGCCGGCACACACCTCCGGGCCGCCTTCCGCGAGCGTCCGCTCGCCCACCGACAGCGTCCGCGTGGCGCCGTTCCAGGACCATGACTCGTCCGGCGACACCGCGATCCGCGCCACGCGTGCCTCCCGACAGAGTCCGCCGGCCAACCGCGCGAGCACATCGATTTGGGCGGTCATCAGGCCACCTCCTCAACGCGAAGCTGCCCGCCGCCGAACACGCCCGAGGCATGCGCGAGACCGTCGATGGCGGCGGCGTCCTCCGCCGACGCGCTCCGCGCGACGTAGTAGCGATGGACCGCCTCCTCCATGACGTCGTCCAGCCGCGCCCCGCGGTCCTCCATCCGGAGCGCAACGAAATCGAGCAGCGCGAGGAGCGTGCGACGTGACACCGTGAGTCCCTCGCGACGCGTCGCGCCGAGCCGCTGGGCCTCGTCCTCCGCGCGACAGGCGGCGTCAACGCTGGCGTGGAAGCGCGCGAGACGATGGAGCAGCTCGTGCATCCCCATGAGGCCGGCGATGCTCGCGTGGGGAGCGTGGCCCTGCGACACGCGCGTACCCTCCCAGGCCACGCCGCGCACGATGACGGACGGCGCCCGACCGAACACACTGTGGGCAAGGAGCGCGGCGTGTTCCGGCTCCCCCGGGGACGGGCACGCGCGCTGCGCCGTGAAGCGATCGCGCAGCGCCGGGCTCAGCGCGTTGCGGCCCCCGTAGGCGCCATCCGAAGGGTTCATCGTGGCGAAAACCATGAAGCCATCCGCCACCGGCACCCCTCCGGGCCCGAAGCGGGTCCCGTCGCCCTCCGTCAGCACGAGGGAGGGCTGGCGCTCGAGCGCGGGGTTGAGACGCTCGGCGACGGCGGGCTCCGCAAGGTTGATCTCATCGAGGATGACCCACCACCCCTCACGCATGGCCTTCGGGATGACACCCTCCTGCCACGCCCAGCCCTCCTCGCGCGGAGCGTAGCGGCCGATGAGCTCACCGGTGTCCGTCTGTCCGGACAGGTTGAGACGGACGACCGGCTGGCCGAGCAGCGCCGCGAGCAGCAGGACGGTCGACGTCTTGCCCGCCGCCGTCGGTCCCTCCAACAGGACGGGCTCGCGCAGGCGGACGCTGGTGACAAGGTGGTCGAGCAACGCGCAGGTCGGCGTGTCGAGGCACGTGTGCTCGAACAGCGCGAGGCTCGGCGCGAGCGGATGACCCTCCCGGCGGAGCAGCGTGCGGTCCCCGATGCGCAGGTGCCGGGCGTCGAACTCGAGGAAGGGAATCCGCGCGTGGCGCTTGACGTGCTGGGCCGCCTGCGGCCGAGGCGTGTCCCGAAGCCGCGTCCCGGCGGGCAGCATGACCCAGATGTCGTCGTCGGTCGGCGCGAAGTTGCGCCGCACATCGAGCCGCACGCCGGTGAGTTCCTCGACGACGGAGGCGACATGGCGGCCGACCTCCATGCTCGCCGAGCCGATGGCGACGCCAGGGTCTCCTCGCGACACGCCCAATTCGGACACGCGCGGTGCGGGCACGCGCGGACGAAGACCGTCCTCCAGGCGTCGGATCAACTCACGCGGACGGTCCGCTCCGCCGACGTGCACATGGAATGCACCCATGCCGGCGAGCAGCTCCGCCAGCAGCGCGCCGTCGCGCGCCGCACGCAACGGAAGGTCGACCTCGACGGTCTCCTTCAGCGACGGCATGTCGCCGCGGTACACGTTGACGACGTGCTTGCCCGCGGGGTCGACGCTCGCACGGGCCTGCTCCGCACACCGGATGAGGTCGCGCAACTCGGACGCGCCCGTCAGGTGCGGATGATGACGGACGCGGAAGCCGCCTTCGAAGCTCACGCCGACGGAGAGCGTGATGTCGACCGCCTCCCCCACCACGCGCATGGCCTCGACGAAGCCGGCCGCGGCCTCGACGTCGTCGGTGCGGACGACGACCCGCTGCAGCGTCGCCGGACGCTCCTCCGCCTTGACGGGCGGGAGGTAGATCTCGACAGCGGTTTCGCCATGCTCCTCGAGGCTGGAGGGCGCGATCTCGGGCAGGTGCGTGGCGAGGCAGGCGAGCAGCGCCTGGCGTGACGACGCGGGCAGGTCTGCCGGTACGCGCACCGCCGCGCGACGCACACGACCGCGCGCGGGCGACGCGCGCTCGACCACCCAACCGTCCTTCCGAAGGTCGTTCATCAGGCGCCGATGGGTCGGATCGCCCGGCTGATGGCCACGCAGGTTCAAGCGCAGCGCCGGGAGAAGCGCGGAGCATCCGGTCGCGCTCCCCACGAGCTTCACGCCCTGCATGTCCTTCACGCCGGTCCAACCGGGCAGGCCGAGGACGGCCACGAGCAGCTGCGCCACCACGCTGGTATGCGCGCCGCGCCCGCCGGGCTCCACGTACACACACGCCGGCCCGGCCCCGGGAGCGCCGGAGCCGTCCACCAGCACGATGGGCAGCCGCGCTTCCATCGAGGAGGTCCGCCAGGCCAGGGGCACCGCCACGCGGACCGGGGACGTCACGCGGACGCGATCCCCGACATCGAGCGCCATCCCGTCGCCGAGCGCGGGATCGACCTCGCAAGGCACGTGCAGCGGCGCGAGACGCGCAACCAGCTCCCCCGCCGCCGACGGCGACGCCGACGGCCCGACGCGGAGCCGCGTGGGGCCCTCCGGGCCCAAGCTGGCGCTGCCGACGCCGAGCGCGGAGGCCAAAGCGGATGCGTACACCGGGCGCGGGGAGGTCAGGAGCAGCGACGACATGAATACCTCGGCGGTTGGAGAGGAAATCGACGGCGTGGGGGACGTGGTGCGTCCGCGCCACGTCGATGCGCGCAGGGAAGGCAATCGGTCCAACGTGAGTGGGACGAGCCGGACGGACACCGTCGGCACCGTGACGGACGCGGTGGCGCGGCCGCGACGGAGGGCCGAGACGTCAGGCCTCGCCGATAGTGGCGGCGTGCAGCGTACCCAGCACGTTCACACCGATGCAGGCCGTCACGTGCGCCGCATCCTCGGCGGTCAGGAGATGTGTTTCGACCGTCTCCGCGACCAGGTCCGCGCCGAGGACGGGCACGACCATGCGACCGAACAGCAGCGTCAGGGCGGCCGCCTCGTCCTTCGTCAGTTCACGCCCGAAGGTGCGGCCGAGGTCCTGGACGAGCCCCATCTGAAGACGGATCAGCGCCTTCGGGGAGCGCTCGGTGCCGACGGCGAGCTCCGCCGCCATGGCGGCTTCGTCAATCGTAAGGTAAGGATCGGTGGGGGTCATGGAAGCTCCTTCGTGGGAAAGGGACGATGCGGCCCGCCCCGCAACGGGGACACCTGCCGATGGAACTGCGTGATGCGCTCCGAGAGGGAGACGCTCGGCAGCCCTCCCATCGGACACGTCCGTTCACGTCACCTGCAGCACCCGACCCCACGGCGCGGGCCCGTGCCACCGCGGGACGACCCACACCACCGGGTACGGCGGGGCGCGGTCGGGCAGGCGGGTGTGGAGATCCGTGATGGCGATGAGCACGTCCGGACGCAGCCCGGCACGACGCACCCACTCGAACACCGGGCGATGGTCGGTGCCACCACCGCCCGGCACGCGCCCGCTACGGATCCACGGCTCGATCTCGTCCAGCGTCAGCACCTTTTGGACCTTCGCGTCCGCGACCACGACCCGCACGTCCGCGGCCTCCCGCGCGATTGCCCGCACCTCCCCGCAGGCCGCGGCCAACTCCGCACGACCGATGCTTCCGCTCGAGTCGACGGCCACGACGATGCACCCGACGCGCTCCCCGCCGAGCGACGGCACCCACGCGCCCTCCGACAGCCAGCGTCGCGACGGGCGACGCACGTCGAGGTCGTCGAAGGTACGCGCTGCGTCGACGTAGCGGCGCAACTCCTTCTGCCACGGCACCCGCGCGGGCGCCGCCTGGACAAGCGCCACGGCACTCGCGGGCGCATCGCCCCGCCGCCCTGACTTCTGCCAGTGCCCGACGGCGGCGCGCAGGCGCTCCAGCCGCGCCTCCTCCTCCGCCTCCGTCAACGGGACATGCACGTGCACGTCCAGGCCTCCGTGGGGGGGTGCGGCAACACCGTCGACGTTGACGGAAACCACGGGTCCAGGCTGCTCGCCGCGGGCCTGCCCGCGCATCAGCGTCTCGTAGATGGACTCCGCGATGCGCCCGGTGAAGCGCTCGTCGTGCAAGCCTCCCTGGGGCATGCGGTAGAGCGGCTGGTAGGTCGCCGCGTGCCGGATGTTGAGCACCACGCGGTTGATGGCGTAGTCCGTCGCCATGTTCCACAAGCGCGCGTCGCGACCCTCGAGCCGCGAGAAGCTGTCCTGCACGTGATGCCCGATCTCGTGCAGCAGCAGGAACCCCAGCTCGTCCTTCGCCAGCTCCCGCGTGCGCGTGGGGTTGTACCAGATGCGGCATCGACCGTCGGTGGCGGCCAGCGCGGGGAAATCCGGGTCCGCGATGAGCTCCGCCTGCAGCAGGAGGTGCCCCCAGAACGGGTGGAGGTCGAGGAGCTGCATGCGCAACGAGGAGACGCGCCGCGCCTCCGCGGCATGCTCCGCGCTCCTCACGACGCCTCGTCGAGCTGCAGCGTCACCAGGTCGGCCGCGAGGCTGCGGAAGGCCGGGATGGCCCGCAGCGCCTGCATGAGCGCACGGTTGTCGGCGAAACCCCGTATGGCGAGGAAGGCATGCTCCCGGTCGAGCCCATCCGCCGCCAGGAACCGCGTGGCATTCTCCGCGACGAGGGCAGAGGGGCGCTTGATCCCGCGCAGGTGCGTCGCCACGGCCATCACCGTGGCGTGCACCACGCTCGCCTCGAGTCCCCGGAACTCCGGGAGGATGCCTTGCTCCACGACCCGCACCGGGTCGACCATCCCGGAGAGCTTGATCCACGCGAAGAACTGCTCCGCGTGCGACGGCCCGATGCAGGCCGCCACGAGGCGCTTCGCGTCCGCTGGCTCCGAGGCGAGCAGCAGGCGGCTCGCCATCTCCCAGCTGCGGGGGCTGGGAAAGGCCGTCGCGTCGGAACCCTGCTCGTAGAGCACCTCCACGCCCTTCTCCGCGACGTAGGCGCGCACCGTCGCGTGGACTCCCGCGCGCTCCGCCCAGGACAGCCACGTCGGCACGTCCACCTTCATGGTGAAATGCGCGAAGCGGTTGCAGAGCGCGGAGGACAGCTGCGTGACGATGGCGTTGTCCTCCTCGAGGTTGCCCGCCGCCATCACCACCGTGCCGGGATGGAAGCGCACGTCCCCGACCCGCTTCTCCAGCACGATCTGGTAGGCCGCCGCCTGGTGCAGCTTCGTCACCGCGGCGTTGATCTCGTCGAGGAACAGGAAGCACGGGCGCGCCGCGGCCTCCTGCGCCCAGGCAGGCGGGTAGCTCTCGAGCACGCGCCGGTCGCGGTCGGGGAACCACACGCCGCAGAGGTCCACGGGGTCACGCTGCGACAGTCGGATGTCCACCAGCGGCAGGCCCATCTCCTCGGCGAGCGCGGCGGCAAGCGTGCTCTTTCCGACGCCGGGGTGGCCTCGCAGGAGCACGGAGATGCCGGCGCGCAGGGTCGTGCCGACGAGCCGGTGCAGCTCGTTCCAGGCGTATCCCCCGACGACGATGCGTTCGGGAGCGGTCTTCTTGCGTGCGGTCGGAGGCATGGTTCACCCGAGGAAGAGGTCGAGGAGCTGCCCGCGGAGCGCGGGGTCCCGGTAGAGGATGGCGATGATGTGCTTGCACCACCCCGTGCGCTTGCCGGCGTCGGGGCAGGTGCAGGTCGGCGCCGCGGTCCACGACTCGTCCGCCGTCACGATCGACGGGGTGCTGCGGCCGCTGGCGAGCGTGAAGCGGCGCAGGCCGTCCGCGTCGCGAGGCTGCTCCGTGATGGCATAGGTCGTGAGGACCGCTTGCAGCGCGCGGGCGATGCGCGCGTCGCGGGATCGGGTCTGGGCGATGGTCATGCGTGTGCTCCTGCGAAGGAGGACGCGGACCGAGGGCTCGAACGGACACTGCTCGGGCTTTTTTTTGGCGGCGTCCGCGATGTATGTGTTTTCAGATATGCGGATGTGGGAACGGATTCCATCCTCTCCGCGCCTGCGCCAAGGGCGGCGACGGGCGAGTCGAGCGAAGGAGCGCGAATCCGCGGATTCGGCACGATCATCGCCTGCTTTCATTGCAACCGCCGTCCGCGGCTGAGGACCCCCGTCACGCCCCGCTTCGCGGTCCGACGCCCCGCCTTCACGGCTGTGATTTCCGATATGATAATAATACGAGCACACGATCTTCGTTCGATTTCAATGGGTTACGGAGAAGACCTTCGCGCCGTGGATCCCGTGGGCGCGTGAGGACCCCCGAGCCGGACCGCCCCGCGGGTCCCCGGACCACCGAACGGCGGCCCACCTCCCTCGCATTCGCGTCGGACGATGTCCGGAACGCCGAGGCGCCTGCGTCAAGCGGCCATGCTCTGTGACGCAGGCATCGCCCGGTGGTGGATCCAGTCCGCGAAGAAGACCGAGACAACCTGGGTCGTGTCCGTCCATCCCCAAGCTGTCGCGCGGAGGGGGCGGCTCATGGATGCGGCCGCTTCCCCAGCGGTCTGCCACGTATTTTTACGCCCCCAGCACCACCACCCGCTTCCCGTCCCGCGTGGTCTCCTCGCGCGTCCACAGGCGCTCCTCCCAGCTGCGGTCGGGGCGCACGTCGAACACCACGAGCCAGCCATGATCGAGGCCCACCGTGTCGAGGTAGGCTCCAAGCTGCGCGACCCCGCGCTCCACGACGGTCTCCAGCGCGTCCCGGGTGCGCACGCGCTTGAGCTCGAGGGCAAAGCGGTCGGAGCCGTAGGTGACGAGCACGTCCATGGCCCCGCGACCCGCGGCGAACTCGCGGTGGACGACGCCCCCGCCGTTCACCACGCGCTGGAGGAAGGCGCAAAGCGCGAGATGCGGGACGGCTTCGGGGTACTCGGGAATCTGCCCGGCCACCACGTCGGCGTTCTCTCGCCACCACCTCCGGAAGGCCTCGAGCAGGGCCGGGAAATCCAGCCGACCCTCCGGTGCCCAGGGCCAGTCGGGGCGCGGCACGGTAGCCTGCACGTTGGTGGAGAGCTGCCGCGCGAGGACCTCCCGGTAGAGGGGGTTCGCGGGCTCCGCGCCGTCCGGACCGCGCCGGATCAGCCCGAGATCGAGGACGTACTGGAAGTCGTCGGAGTCATAGGGGATTGTGTGGGGGGCGTCCCCGAGCAGCACCGCTTGAACGATGGTCGCGACCCTCGGCTCCTTGAGACGCTCGGCGAGGCTGTCGAGGTGGGTCGTACGCGCGCGGATGAGTCGCTCCCGGGCTTCGTCCACGTGAGCGCGCGTGATGGGCTGCGCGCGAACCGGCACGAGGTGCGTAACGCAGAGGTCCGCGAGGGCGTTCACGAGGAAGGGCTGCCCATCGGTGACCCGGGCGATCTCCTCGGTGGCCTCGGGGAGGAAGGGCTGCCCCGTCTCCGCGGTGTGCTGCGCGAGGAGTTCGCCCACTTCCTTCGCGTTGAAGTTCCGCAGGGTGATGGAGGCGGCCTTGATGTTGAAGGGGGACCCCGGGTTGACCGCGCGCCCGTCCTTCGCCTGCGCCACGTAGTCACGAAGGTCCCGCATGCCGATGAGCGCCACGCAGGTGGGGAACTTTCCGACGCCGCGGTCCATGAAGCCGTCCCGTAGCTGGCGCAGCAGGCTCACGACGGCGGGACCCGTCACGACGTCCGCCTCGTCGAGCAGCAGCACGAGCGGCACCTCGAGGGCTGCGGCCCAGGCGCGTAGGTAGGCCCCCAAGCGCCCGCCGACGGCCTCGGCGGCGAAGGGCGCGGGGTCCGGGGCCCTCCAGCCAGCGGGCAGATCGCGCGACCACTGGTGCAGCGCCTGGATCCAGAGGGGCTCGGCTCGCTCGAGGTCCTCGATGCCCTGGCAGCGCTCGAGCGTCGCCCAGCATCCGGCGATCCCCTGCGCCCGGAGGGTCTCCGCGAGCGCGCGCATCGCCGTGGTCTTCCCGGTCTGGCGAGGGGCGTGGAGGACGAAGTACTGCTCGCGCTGGACGAAGGGCGCCAAGTCCGGCAACCGTGTCGTGGGCGGCAGCGCGTAGTGGCGCGCAGGATCGCACGGCCCCGTGGTGTTGAAGAAGCGCGCCATGCGGAGGTTCTATGCCCTCGAGGGGGGAGCGACCACCGGCCCCCGTTCACACCCGCCCCGCGCTCCGCAGCCCCGAGGACACCTCGCGAATGCGGGCCTCTCCGCGCGCGCGTGATTCCTGCGGGCGGCTCCTGGCCTCTGGCGGACACGCCCCGCCGCGCCTGCGCCAGGGGGGTCCGTTCCGGACCACCGAACGTCGGACCCCCTCCCTCGCATTCGCATCGCCCCATGTCCGAAAATCCGAGGCCCGTGCGTCATGGAAGGTGGAGGCCCTCCATGACCGCAGAGCTGCCCAACCCCGCCGACCGCCCCCCGCCGCGCGCCCGGATGAAGCGCCCGCGACGCCCCGCCAGCGTTCGCGACATGCCGGTAGTGCAACCCGTCTCGAGGCACCCGGACGAGGACCCGGGCGGCATCGAGCCCGTCCGGTACCTCGACGGCGTCCTCCTCCACAGGAACGACACGACGATGTGGGCCACCTCCCTGTGGCCCCTCACGGGCATGTGGGTCCGCAAGCACGGGACAAAGCGGTGGAGGAAGCTGCGTGACCGGGGCCAAACCTTCGCGTGGCTGCGCTGGGTCATGGACGGTGACCACGAGGTCGACCCGGAGGCGCGTCCGTCCAGGGCGGAGCGCCTGGCGTGGGAGGATGTCCCGGAAGACGTCGCCACCTTCGTGCGCGAGGGATGCTCGGAGGAGGCAATCTGGGCGGGCTTGGAGCTGCTGAGCCGGTTTCCTGCGGCCCGGGAGCTCGCGAACGACGTGCCACTCCTCGCCGGCAGGCTCGCAGAGCGTTGCAGGAGTCGGCGCGGAGGCGACACGTGGCGGAGGGTCGCGGAACTGCTCGCCCCGCTACCCGGCATGACGGGGTGGAGGGACCTCGCGGGAGCGCTCCAGCTCGATTCCAGCCGGGCGTTCGTCGACCTACTGCGCCGCATGCCGCCCGCGTATTGGGGCGACTGGAGCGCGCGCCATGCCCTCGACGTCGTGTGGGCACACCCGCTCGCCCGAAAGAGGCTGTTGCACGCGCGCGCCCCCTCGCTCAACGCCGTGTTGGTCCTGCACGCGGCGGTGGACCTCGACTGCGTGGAGGCGCTGCACCCCTCCCTGCTCGACGACGATGACATGCGTGAGGGGTACACGATGCTGCCGGACAACCTGCGCCGGATGGTGCCCGCATGGATGGAGCTGCACCCACGCCGGCGCTTCCCGACACTCCGCAGCCCGGACGACATGTACCGGCTCATGGCGCGCTTGCGTGGCGAGAGCCGCGCTCGCTACGGACTGCCCGCCGTGGACGAGGCCACGAGCCTGCGCCCCCTGCCGCCGCCTCCCCTCCCGGAATCCCCCGCCATCCGCCCGCTGACCTCCGGGGAGGAGCTCGACGCGGAGGGCCGCGCCTTGGGTCACTGCCTCGGCAACGGCACGTGGGAACGCTCCGCGCGCGCCCGTCTTGGCTACGCCTACGCCGTCGAGCTGGACGGCCAGCGGGCCTCGCTGTGGCTTGAACGCGACGAGTCCGGCCCGAACGCCTTCCGCATCGGGGAGTTCAAGGGCCCGCGCAACAGCGCGCCCGCCCCGACCGTGCGTGCCGCGGTGGTCGCGTGGCTCGAGCAGCACACGCGCGCCCTCGCCGGCGGCACCCTCACGCTGCCGGAGGAATGGACCCGTCCTCCGTTCTCGCAGGACCCGGCGCGCTTCGAGGGCATCCCCCAGCCGCTGCGATGGGCGTTCGGCGACGAGGACACGCTCCCATTCTGAACGAGACGCCGGACCTGTCCGGAATCGTGTGCATCACGCGTCCTACGAATCGGAGGACCGCATGCCCGAACGACGCAAGGAAACCCCGCGAGAGCTCCCGTGCGTGCGCTACAAGCGCATTCTCATGCAGCTGGCGGCCGACATCGACTACGAACATGGGCGCGCGGCGGACGCGGTGACGCGGCACATGGAGGCGCCCGACGCGAACGGCTCCACCGGTCTGGTCGCGCTCGCGTTCCGGGAGACGGCGGGGGCCCAGCGGTACCTGGGGTCGTGCCTTGAGGTGGACGGCCACGGCGGCCGCGTCGTCGTCGAGGCGGACACACCGGAGGCGCAGCACGCTAAACAGACCACGCGGGAGTTGGCGGCCTGGTACGGGCTGTACCTCGATACGTTGCACGTGTGCGCGAACCAGGCACTGCTACGGCGTGCAGGATTGTTGTAAGGTGGCGCGGCGGCGCCCTACTGTCGGAGCGACTCTACACCTCCTCCCGCTGCCAAGTACGGTGACGTTGGTGGCGACGCAGTCGCTCCAAGTCATCCGCCGCGAACAGCTCCACCACGGGGCATGCGCAAAGTCGTGGCGAGCCACCGGCGCGATGGCGAAGTGCTCGGAGCGCCGCGACGAGCTCACGCTGATGGCGAACTCCTCGATGGTCAGCACCGCGAGCTCCCCGTCGACGCGACCGCGCACGGGGCCCCGCTGCACCGTCAGCGTCTCCTCGTAGGCGTAGTCGTTCCAGGTGCGCTCCTCGAGCTCGCCCGCCAGCGCGTCGCCCGCGCCGTCGGGGCGCTCCATGACCGCGCACCGTTCGGAGACGACCCGCTACGAGGCCTACCCGCTCTCACCGGAGCTCCGCGGCTGGCAGGCCCAGTCACGCGCCCGCCCGAGCGACCCGACCGGTCAGCGCTACCAAGAGCAGCTGGCGATGGGCTGGGTCTCGAGCTCCTGCTGCCGGCGGCGATGTGCGCGCGCGAGGGTAGCGACGGGGTAGAGGTTCCGTGTGCCCACCTGCCCCACCCACCCCGACGTCCTCCTTGAGCCCAAGAAGAAGGGCTGGTACTGCGAGGACTGCGACCAGAGCGTCCTCTCCTACGACCAGCACCCGCGCCAGCATTCCGAGGGTCCCGCGTCCTCGCCGCGTCTTGGCACGCCCACCGCGGCCCACGTCGTCGACCTCGAGCACCTCCCGTTCCCGGTCGCCTACCCCCTGGCCTTCGCCCGCGACCCCGCGCTCGGCCCCACGGAGCGCCTGAACAACGCGATCTTTGCGGGGTACCAGGCCATGCGCACCGCGGCGCTCCTGATGCTTGCCGACTACCTCGACGTGGCGGCGAGCGACCACGCCCTCGAGGGTGCGATCAACGGCCTGCGGATGCCCCACTGGGGCGAGTGGACGGAGCTCGCGAAAAAACTCGAGCTCTTTTGGAGCGGCCGCGCCGACAGCAAGCCCGAGCGGCCCACGCGCTTCCCCGCGCTGGTGAGGGGTTGGCGTACCGGAGCCATCGAGCCCGACAGCGAAGCCCTACGGCCCCTCCTGACGGACCTGCCCGGCCTGCAGGGGCCCGCCCGCAACCCGAACGACGCCCTCTGGAAGCTCCGTAACGACCGCGCCCACCACCGCATGGGCACGCACACGCCCGACCGAGATGACGAGGAGCAGCGTCTCGCGCGGGTGCTCCCCCTCGTGGACGCGCTGTGCTCCGCGCTCTTCCCACCGGGCGCCTTCACCCTCGTACGGCGCGTCTCCACGGAGCCCCTGCAGGTCGTACGCGTCCACGGCCCGCACCCCACCCTCGAGTTCGCTCCCGAACCCCTCGGATCAGAGTGGGCCGGAGCCTTGGCCTCCACGGGGGTTGCCGCCCTCGTGGGGGACGAGGCCCTGAGCGTCTACCCACTCTTTGCGCCCGACGACGAGGCCCCACAGGGCCGGCGCCCCGAGGTCGTGACGCTGGTCGACGGAGTGAAGCGCCGGAGCCTGGTGCTCCTCGGCGTGCAGAGCCACGCGGAGAGCGAGCGCCACCTCGGCCCCCTCACCGAAGCCCTGGCCCGCAAGCATGTGGAGCTCGGGCTCGGCCGCGAGCAGACGAAGCGCTGGACGCTCGCGGACTGGTCGCGCACCCTCGCGCGGGAAGAAGTCGCGGGGCTGCTCGGGCACAAATACTTCCCCGACTGCTACCTGGAGCGCGACGGAGTCGACCTCTACGCCACCCGCGCCATGGAGCACGGAGGTCGTGCGGTCATGCTCCTCGGGGAGGCGGGGAGCGGGAAGAGCTCCATGCTCACGCGCCTCGTGGAGCGCCTTACCGCGGAGGAGGCGCCCGCCCCGCGGGCGAAGCGATCCACGCCGGATGCCTACCTCCTCACCCGCGGGGGCGGCGACATCGTGCTGTACCTCACGGGACGGCAGGCCTACGCGGGGGACGCCGGGGCCACCGGCACCCAGCTCCTCACCGAGGCCGTGCTCCGCCGCGCGGGCATCCGCAGCGGCACCTTTCGCGATCTCCAGGAGCTCTTCGCGAGGCTCGAGGAGTCCTCGGCAGAGGACCCCCTGCGGGAGCGCCGCGTGTGGTTGGTGCTCGACGCCATCAACGAGTGCGACCGCTTCGCGGATCTCGTGGGTGCCCTCGACGCGGTGCTCCCTGCCGTCGCGAAGTACCCCTGGCTTCGGCTCGTGATGTCCTGCCGCACGGGAGCCTGGGCGAGCCTCGAGCGGCGGTCACTCGACCAGTCGCGCTTCGGGGGGGTGTTCGCCCACGAGGCCCACCTCGCCCGCTTCGTGGACCCCTTCTCCAAGCGCGATGAACCCTGGATGAACGTGCGGCCCTTCGACCCGAAGCGCGAAGGGCCTGAGGCCTACCGCCTGCGCGCGGAGGCCCTGCACACGCGGGCCTGCGCCACCCCCTGGGGGGAGCTCTCTGAAACGGTGCGGGAGATGCTCCTCAATCCCCTCCACCTCCACGTCTTCCACGAGACCTACGCGGGGCGCGCCCACATCGGGGACGACCTCGACGCGGGCGACCTGCTCTCCGCCTACCTCGATCGCCTCACGAAGGACATGGAGGCGATCGGTGAGACGCTGGCGCGCGTGGGGGACCACCTCCTCGCGAACCGCACGGCATCCCTGCCCGCGGAGGTGGTGGACGGCTGGCTCGCGACCTGGAGAGCCCAGCAGGGCTACGCCTCCGCGAACGTGGTGGTGAAGCTCGACCCCATCGAGGAGCTCGTCTCCGCCTCGATCCTGATGCGCCCCGCGAAGGAGGGCTTCGGGGTGGACCGACGGCTGGTGGCCTTCACCTTCACCCACCAGCGCCTGTGCGAGCAGGTGCTCGCCCGCGCGGTCCTGCGGAGGATCGCCCCGCGGACCGAGCTCACGCCCGCGGACCTCGCGAACTTCGTGGCGGAGGCCGAGGCCTGCCCGGGATTCGCGGAATACGCCGGGGCGCTCGGCGCCCTCGTGGTGCGAGCGGCCCGGACGGGTCGCGGGGAGTTCGTCGCCAGCCTGCTGGACCTGCCCGAGGAGGCGACGCGGAGGCGGCTGGTGGGCGCGGTCCTGCGGGCCCTCGCGCGGAGCTGGGAGGCAGAGGGGGCGCAGGCCAGCTGGGAGGCGCTGACCCGGAGACCGGGGGTGGGCGAGGACCAGCGCCTGCGCTGGCTCTCCGACAGCGACCTCGTTCAGGAGCTCGCGAACGGGGGCCGGACGGCGGTGGCGCTCGCCCTCGCGGAGGCGCGGCTCGCTGCGACCCGCGAGGACGCCGCGGCCAGCGCGGAGGACCTGCTTGCGCGGGTTGAGGCGCTGATGGGGGTGGCGGACCGGCTCGAGGTGCTGGGAGAGTCGGGGCGGGCGCGGGAGTTGAACGAACGGGCGTTGGTGGTGGCGCGGAAGGGGGTTGGGGCGGAGCCGGCGAGAGTCGACCTGCAGCGCGCGCTGGGAAACGTGCAGCGCAACGTCGGAGCCCATGCCCAACAGGAAGGCCGCGGCGCAGAGGCGCGGCGGTACTTCGAGGACAGCCTCGCCATCGCCCGGCGCCTGAACGAGGCGGAGCCGGAGAGCACGGACCTCGCCCGGAACCTGTCGTTCTCCCTCAACAAGCTCGGTGGGCTCGCGCAAAAGGAAGGCCGCGGCGCAGAGGCGTGGCGGTACCTCGAGGAAAACCTCGCCGTCGCCAGGCGCCTGAGCGAGGCGGAGACGCCGCGCGCGGACCTCACCCAGGACCTGTCGATCTCCCTCAACAGGCTCGGTGAGCTCGCACAGCAAGAAGGCCGCTACGTAGAAGCGCGGCGGTACTTCCAGGACAGCCTCAACATCCGAAGGCGCCTGAGCGAGGCGGAGCCGGAGCGTACGGACCTTTCCCAGAGCCTGTCGGTCTCCCTCAACAGGCTCGGTGGGCTCGCGGAGCAGGAAGGCCGCTACGAAGAGGCGCGGCGATACTTCGAAGAGAGCATCACCATCGCCCGACGCCTGAACGAGGCGGAGCCTGGGCGCGCGGACCTCGCCCGGAACCTGTCGTTCTCCCTCAACAAGCTCGGTGGGCTCGCGCAAAAGGAAGGCCGCGGCGCAGAGGCGCGGCGGCATCTCGAGGAGAACCGTGCCATCGCCAGCCGCCTGAGCAAGGCGGAGCAGTCGCGCGCGGACCTCGCCCGGGACCTGTCGGTCTCCCTCAACAGTCTCGGTGGGCTCGAGAGGCAGGAGGGCCGCAGCGAAGAAGCGCGGCGGTACTTCCAGGACAGCCTCAACATCCGAAGGCGCCTGAGCGAGGCGGAGCCAGAGCGCGCGGACCTCGCCCGAGACCTCTGCGAGTCCCTCATCAGGCTGGGCCGCGTCGAGGAACGAGCCGACCACGCGACCCCGTGCTTCAACGAAGCCCTCGCGCTCGCGCGCCACCTCGGCGCGGTTGAACTCGTGGCCCTGATCGAGGCAATCCTCGCCGACCTCCCGAAACCCCGGCCGAACAGCGCCTGACACCCGCCGCGCAGCCATCATCATCGTCGTCGCCCCAGGCGCCCGCCCCTACGCCTCCTCCCTCTTCCAGCTGCGATGCGGTGCGTGGCGACGCAGGCGCTCGGGGTCATCCGCCACGAACAACTCGAGCACCGGTCGTTGCGTGACGTCGTGCCGGGCCACGGGCGCGATGGCGAACTGCTCCGAACGGCGCGACGCGCTCACGCAGATGGCGAACCCCTCGATGGTCAGCACCGCGAGGTCCCCCTCCACGCGCCCGTGGACGCGGCCCTTCCGCACCTTCAGGGTCTCTTCATAGGCAAAGTCGTTCCAGGTGTGCTCCTCGAGCTCCCCCTCCAGCGCATCCCCGTCCCGCGTGAGGACCAGCCGAAACCGGCGCGCGTCCCCTTCCCCGCGTGGCGCGCACTCGTAGAACGACCACACCCCCTCGAACACGCGGGGGATCGGCGCCTCGCGGCTCATCCACATCGTCGCGGACCCAACGCTTCGCTCGAGGATCCAGCGCGCCTCGCAGCGCGGGCACGCAAGCACGTTCGCAGGCGGGTCGACGTCGCCGAAGAACGTCCGCAGGTCAGCGTCGCTGACGAACAGGGTCGGGGCCTCGCCACGACAGGAGGGACACCCGCGGACGGAGGATACGGACATGCCCCCACCTCACCGGGAGGCGCGGGGCTGGCAAGCTTGCCCGCCCCGACACCTCCCGAGGGTTCTGCTACTCCATCTCGACCAGCGGGGGCAGGCGCCGACGACGCGGGCCGGAGGGGCGACGGGGGGAGTCGGCCTCCTCCGCGCCCTTCGGGTCCGCGAGCGCCGACAGGTGGCACGCCATCAGCATCTCCGCAAGCTCGGCGTCCACGAGGAACGGACCGTCCCCGAAGACCACCGGCACGCCCAGGTGCGTCTCCAGCGCCCACAGGAGCGTCGTGCGTTCCGCGAGGCCGAGCGCACGCTCCAGCTCGAGCCGCACCTCCAGCCGGAAGGCTCCCGAAAGACGCTCGACCGTCTCCACATGGCTCTCCTGCGACCCACCGAAGTACGGCATCGGCTTGGGCGCCCGGTCTGCGCGCGCCGCCTTCGCCTGCAATGCGCTCGCCAGGGCCGCCGGGAGCGGGTTCGCCTCGAAGGACACCTGCAAGGCACGCAGGCTGCCCTCGTCCGTCATCCTCTCCAGCGTGCCGAAGAGGTCCGTGACGCGCCGCGCCAGCTCCTCCGCGTCATCGGAGATGAGGAAGCCCACGTCCCGCGGCCGCACCTTCAGCACCACCGGGGCCTTGCGCGCGGCCGGCGTCCGGGTGCGGGAGATCCGCAGCGGAACGTGACGGCAGAGGTGTTCGACGTCGCGCCGCAGCGCCTCGAGCATATCCTCGGCACCCGGTCCGGGGTTCGGCACGGACGCGTCCACCCGCGCCACCACGTTGCCACGGCGCACGCAGGCGTGGGTGGAGAGCCGCAGGCCCGGCCCCGCTGCCTGCATCCAGCGGCGCAGGATCCGCGCCGCTCCGTGGCGGGGCACGAGCTGGGTCACCTGACGCACCGGGAGCTTTCCGGTCCAGCTGGCGGTGAGACGGGACAGCTCGCCGGGGGTCGGGAGCTGCACGTCGAGGTCGATGGAAGAAGAAGGACGTCGCTTGGGTCGGGACATGGGCACCTCGCACCTTGAAGACGCACGCCGAACCAGAAACCGGACACCCGTTGCGACGTCAGGGCGCGAAAATCTCGGCCTTCGGGTCCGTGGTGGCCCCAACGGCATCCACGACCGCAGAGCGCACCTCCGGCGGCAGGGCGGACGGGCGACCCGCGAGCGTGCGGACGCGCCCCTTCCCGTACAGCGACGCCGTGATGTTGCCGGTTCGCAGGTCCACCACGAACCAGCTTCCGCCGTCCGGGCAGGCGTTCTCCAGGCACCCCTGCCCGATCAGCCATCGTCCCGACACCTCCACCATCGGCGACTGGCCGTAAAGGTCGTGCCAGAATCGCTCGTAGTTCTCTCCAAGGGCGCGGACGAACGCGTTGCGCGCCTCAGGCACAGCGAGGAGGTCGGACGGGTACTGCCCGGCGCGCCCCCGGTACACCTTCGCCGACGCCTTACGCGCGGCAGGGACCAACTCGATCCGCACGTCGTAGCTGTTGCGGCCCTGGGCGCCCGCGTAGCCGAGGAAGTCCACCTCCCACGGACCCGTGGAGGTGATCGCGAGGTCGACCGGACCCGCCCCGAGGATGCCGATCCAGGCGCTGTGGGCGTCCGGGCCGATCAGCTCGACCCCGGGCCGGTCCCCTCCCCGGTCCTGGAGACGCAGCACCTGTCCCTGCCGCAGCTGCATGCGCACGCCGTGCTCGCGACCCTGGGTCTGCCCTTCGAACTCCGACGCGCCCGGCTCGAGACGCACGTCCTTCACGAACAGGGCGCGGCCACGGTCCAAGGCGTGCACGCGGTCCAGGTCGGTCGTGCTCTCGTCTTCCGACGGATCCGTCGCGTCCAAGGACGGCGGCGCCTCCGCGACCGTCGCCGGTATCGACGGGGGCTCCGGCGCAGAGGCAGCAGACGAGGCCGCGGGCTGCTCGGACGCACAGGCGACGAGGACGAGAGAGAGCAACGGGATGCGACGCATGGGGCCTCCACTGGATCGGACGAAGCGTCTCCGCGTTTCCGGACAGCCCATGCGCGATCGGTTGCTCGAATCTCGACGTGCCGCTAAGAATTCACACGGGTCGACATCGACCCTGCATCCCGAGCGGACCCTGCGAGCGCGGTGTCCCGGCAACCTGGAGGTCCTCCAAGGTGCCCTCATGATGCGACTCCCGAGGAGTAACCATGGACCCGAAGCACGACGCCCTTCGCATCGAATCCCTTCCCGCCGCGGACCGCCCACGTGCGTGGCG
>JACCDP010300273.1_pt1 | contig 20096 bp, 13 predicted proteins | sample 7445841 | NCBI WGS metagenome assembly JACCDP01 (sample SAMN15323441, study PRJNA562643) | freshwater metagenome | isolation source: river surface water | place: USA:Blue River Watershed | collected 2017-08-17
ATCAGCCGAGAGCGGTCGGCCGACGAGTCGGGACAGAGGTCGCCGTCGAGAAAACCGTCGAGGATCCGCCGACGCAGCCGCCATGACGCCAACTCTGCGGTCTCGATGGGCTCCCGCCGCGGCAGCGATTCGTCGTCCGACCCGAGGCGCAGTCGAAGCCGGCCTTCGAGAAGTTCGCGCTGCGGCCGAACCAAGGCCCTCACCATCCGCCCGGCCTCCAGCGGCTCCGGGCCCGTTCTTTCCGGCGGCCAGGGTGCATCGAAGCGCGACGAGGCGAGACCAACCCCTCCTCGCGTGATGTCCGGCTGGCCCCGTTCCGCAGCCGTGCTGGCGCGTCGCAACGCCTCGGCGCCGGTCTGCCACGCGGCGTCCAGCGAGGCGGTGCCGAGGGCTTCGAACGACGCGTGGCTCCACGGCTGCAGCGCATGGCTGCGCACGACGCCCGCCGACTCCAGTGTCGGCCTGGGAAGTCCCCGTTCGAGCAGCTGCACCAGCTCTTCGACGACGAGGCTCATCGGCACGGAGGCGTTGCGCCGCTCCTCGAACCCCGCTCCCACGAGCAGCAGGGCTTCACGGGCGCACAGCAGCGCCTCCAGATACAGGTGACGGTCGACCACCGAGCGCGCGTGCTCGCCAGGGCGTCCCTCGTGGAACGGATTCCACGTCGGGATCTGAGCGGTGCGCGGGAAGCTGCCGTCGTCCATGCCGACCAGCGCAATGACGCGGAACGGCACCGACCGGAGCGGTTCGAGGCCCGTCACCTGCACGGCCCCGCCAGTGCCCGAAGGGCCTCTGAGGGGCTGTTCGAATGCAGTCGAGAGCAGTTCGCGCAGCGCGCCCACGTCGAGCGGGAGCTCGGGCGCACCGGCCGGCAGCCCGCTGGGCAGCAGCGCCTCCGAGAGCCTCTCCAGGAAGCGTGCCTTCATCCAGGCGTCGTCACCTTCGGCGAGCGTCAGCGCATCGATCAGACCGGCCAGATCGCGTCGCCACTCTCCAATTCCGCGCGGTCGACGCAGGCCGTTGCGCGCCTCCTGCAGCGTGCGGCAGAAGCGTGCGAAGCGACCACGCCGCCGAAGCCCCTCGGCGTCGTGAAGTGCCAGCGGTCCGACGGGTTCGCCTCCCGTGCTGTCATCGAAACCGGGCTGGGCCTCAGGCGCCATGAGCACCCCGAGGGCGAGCCGCTCCAGCCCGAACCGCACCGTGTTGGCGTGCAGCGTGGGCTGGTCGTGCGCGGCGCGTTCGTCGCCGTCCCATCCCCACCGGAGGTTCGCGTCGCGGACCTCGTCTCGAAGCCGCGCCACCTCTTCCGAACCCAGCCCGAACCGCGCCTGCACCGGCCTCATGGCCACGAGGTCGAGGAGCGTCGGCGCATCGAGCCGTTCGTCGGTCAGCGACAGGAGCCGCAGCAGCACCTCGGCCATCGGGTTCGTCGCACGCAGCCCCAGGTCCTGCACCTGGGTCGGAATCGCCGGCTGCCTTCCCATCACCATCGCGATCAGCGGCGCATAGGTCGCGAGGTCCGGGGTCATGACGAGGATGTGGCGCGGCTCCAGCGTCGGGTCGGCAAGGAAGCGCCGCATCAGGGCATCGCGCAGCACCTCGCATTGACGCAGTGCGCCATGTGACCGGTGTACCTCGATGGAGGCGATGCCCTTGTCGAGATGCGGCTCCGAGAGGAGCGCCTCGTTCCAGGCGTGCTCTTCGCCCGACGGGTTGTCCCCGCCGCTGCCGACCCAATCCTGCAGCGCCGTGAGCAGCGACGGAGGGCGACGCACGGGGCTGTGGGGCCGGTGCTGCTCGTCGGTCTGCAACCCTTCCAGCCACTCCTGGAGCTCGCGGCTTGGACCAGCGTTCGACGCCAGGAGGCCGTTGCGCCCCTCGACCTCGTCCAGGATCCGCGCGACGTCGTCGGGCGCTGCACGGCTCAGTTCCCGTCCCCGGCTCGCCGGACTGCGCATCTCGTCGAGGAAGACGTGCGAGGGCGCCAGCACGTACAGGTGAAGGTTCAGATGCCGGGCGAGGGCGACGAGCCTCTGCTTGTCGCCCGGTCGCATGGTCGAGAGCCCGAACAGATGCAGCGCCTCTGGGCGGTTCGACGGCGCCAGTTGCATGACCCGCGCGAGGCGCTGCGTAGGCGACGGTTCCCGCTCGTCGGCCAGTGTGCGCATCAGCCGTGCAAGCCACCCATACTGCTGTTCACATCCTTCGGGCTGCTCGATGAACGCCGCGGACGCCTCCGGCCGGTCGTAAAGCATCCGCTCGATGCAGGCGGCCACGTCCCGCGCAAATCGCATCTCCCGGGCCCCTCCGGCGCCGTCGCCCAGGTAGCCCCGCACCGCCGCGAACTCTGGCGTGGTTGCCAGCTCCCTCAGCTGCTTCAGCACGCCGAAGACGAGCGCCTGTCCGCGCCACGGGTCGTCAGCCTGCCCCTTCTCGCTCCACGCGATTCTATTGCGCCGACCCGCGATGGCCTCCAAGGCGGTTGCGAAGGCATTCCCGGGAAAGAGGAAGCGGACCTGCGAGACGATGCCCAAGTGCGTCGCCAGCGCATGACGCAGGTGCCTCTCCATCCCGCGGCTGCCGACGACGATCGGCTGCTCGTCCAGCGGGTCCGCCGGTCGCGTCCGGTCGAGCGCGCGGGCGAGGTCCTCGACGAGATGCTCGACGAAGGGGCTGCGGTAAAGGTGGATGGGCACGTCGTTCCTCGGCGGTCGAGCGAAGGTACGTACGATAGCCGAGCGGGGTGACATCGGCGCCGGAGGGAGGTTCTGCCTGGAATCCCACGGCGCGTCGAAGCGGCTATCCTCCGCGCGTCTTGCCCCGAGGTCGCATGAAGATTCAGACGCCGCCCTGGAACGAGTGGTCCTTCGTTTCGATGGCCTGCCGCAGCCTCGCCACGCAGACGCTCTACGGCCTTGTCGCGGAGGTGGTGAACGGCGAGCCGCGAATCGCATCGTTTGCCATCGACGGGCGACAGCGGGCGGAGCGGATCACCCGGTTGAACGACCGGGAGTGGCGCGACCTGCGGAAGCGCTGGGCCACGTTCGAGCCGTTCTCGCTGACCGGCATCGAGCCGTGGAGCAGTGAAATGGACGAGCTGTCGCTCACCATTGCCGCGGGTGAACGCGTGAGGCGAATCGACAGCGCGAGCCCGGTGCCCGACGGCACGCTCGCGGCGCTGGTGCACGAACTGGGCGACGCCGGCCTGATTGGCGAGCTGCTTGACGCGCTGGACGGCGAGCCGCTGCCGAAGGGCGCGACGCTGCGGCCGCTCTCGCCGGACGAGCAGCGCGACTGGCCGTTTCGTTCGGAGTGATCAGCGGACCGTCAGCACGCCCGAGATCATCTGGCCCATGGCGCAGCCGTATTTCAGCTCACCGCTCTTCTTGGGGGTGAGGCGCACCTCTACAGGCTGATCGAGCGGCAGCGCGGCCTTCAAGTTCAGCTCCGGCACCACAAACTCCTTCGCGCAGGTCCGGTCGGTTTTCCGCGTGATGACGAGCAGCAGCGGTTCGCCCTTTTTCACCTCGACGGGGGAGGGCGCGAAGCCCCTCTCCGTCACGCTCAGTTCGATGCGGCGCTCCTTGGGAGCGGCGTCGGCGAGGGTCGGCAGCGAGAGGGCGAGCAGGGCGACGATCGTGAGTCGGGACATGGGTAATCCTTTCTTCAGACTATTTCGAGGGAGGGCAGGGCACGGCGCCTCTCGAGCAGATAGAGCGCGGCAGAGAAGAGGAGCGTCGCGGTCGCGGCGGCGAACAGGAACGGGCGGAGCGGAGCGGGCGCCGCGATGTAGAGCGGAAGGACGGCCGTCACGGCCAGCGCGAGCCACGCGATCCCGTGCAGGCGCGCGAGACCGGCCAGGCGTGTCGCGCGGCCGGGCGCAAACGCGGCGAGCTTTTCGTGGACCAGCTGCTCATGACGCCAGGCGGTGTAGACGACGGGAATCAGCTCGAGCGTGAGGAACGCGCTCGAGAGAAGGCCGCCCACCATCGGCGCGGCGATGCGGCGCATGACGTCCGCGCCCGGTCCCTCCGCCCATAGGAGCGGCACGAGGCCCGCGAGCATCGTCGCGACGGTCATCAACTTCGGCCGCACACGCTGGACGGTGCCTTCGAGGTGCGCTGCCACGATGTCGTCGAGGTTGCGGATGAGCCCGGCCGCCTTCCTGCGAAGGTAGGCCTGATCGATGTAGACGATCATCACGATGCCGGTCTGGGCCGCGAGTCCGCACAGCGCGATGAGGCCGACCCAGACCGCCGTCGACATCCGGTAGTCGAGCAGCCACAGCAGCCACACGCTTCCGACCAGCGCGAACGGCACGGAGAGCAGCACGATCAGCGCCTCGGTGACGCTCCGGAACTGCAGGTAGAGCAGGAGACCGATGAGCAGGAGCGTCAGCGGCACCACCCACTTGAGGCGGTCGTTCATCTCTCGCAGCTGCTCGAACTGACCCGTCCACGCCAGCGTCGTCCCGGTGGCGACCGTCAGCTGTCCGGCGGCGCGCGAGGCCTCGACGCGGGCCTTCGCACGCTCGAGCCATGAGCCCGGGTCGGCACTCTCGTCGAGGTCGATCGACAGGTATCCCGCGAGCCGGCCGTCCTCGTCGCGCACCATCGCCGGCCCAGAGACGATGCGCACATCGGCGACCTCGCCCAGCCGCACGTGCGGACGCAGCGCGATGCCGTCGACGAGGAGCGATGCCCCGCCGGAGGAACCCGGGGAGAACGGGGTCGCCCGGTTCGTGCCGCGTGGCAGTTCGAGCCTCGGCACCGGAAAGCTTGGGGCATCGGTGGCCGTCGTCGATGCGGTTCCTCGAGAGGGTGTGCTCGCCGGGCCACGCTCCATCGACATCGCGTTCATGTTCTGCGCATAGAGATAATTGGCGGGACGTTGCCGGGCGCCCTGCTTGCCGTCAGAGGGCATCGCGCCCGCGCCCCCGCCGATGGGGATCTGCAGCGCGCGCAGCTTCTCGACGCTGCTCCGCCAGTCCTGCGGATACCGGACCGAGATGCCGATCCGCGCGCGGCCGTCGGTCACCGAGGCCACCTGTTCGCCGCCGACGGCCTGCTCGACGAACGCGTTGAGCTCGGCCACCGTCAGCCCGTTTCGCGCCAGCGCCTCCCGGTCGGGTGTGATGTCCACGTAGCTGCCGCCGCCGCTGCGCTCGAAGAAGGCGCTGCGCGTCCCGGGAAGCGTGGCCAGCAGCGCCTCCAGTTCGGCGCCGGTGCGATCGATCGCCTTCAGATCATCGCCCAGGAGCTTCACGCCGACCGGTGTGCGGATGCCCGTCGCGAGCATGTCGATGCGGGTGCGGACGGGGGCCGTGAAGGCGCTCGTCCAGCCGGGGAAGGCCATGGTGCGATTGAATTCGGCGATCAGCTCGTCGCGGTTCATGGGACGCGACGACGGCCAGAGCGCCTCGAGCGCGGGCCGCAGCGTTTCGGGCGCGCCATGCCACCAGCGCTTCACCTCGACGCGGCGCCAGGCGTCGCGCGGCTTCAGGCGAATCGTGGTCTCGAACATCGAGAGCGGCGCCGGGTCGGTGGCGGTCTCGGCGCGGCCGGCCTTGCCGAAGACGCTCACGACCTCCGGGAAGCCCATCAGCACCTCGTCCTGCCGTTGCAGCTGCTCGCGCGCCTCCTGAATGGCAATCCCCGGCAGCGTCGTCGGCATATAGAGCAGGTCGCCTTCATCCATCGCGGGCATGAACTCCTGACCGAGTCTGCCTGCAATCGGCACCGCCGACAGAACCGCGAAGAGGCCGATGGCGAGCGTCGACTTCGGACGCCGCAGCGCCAACTCGACGAACGGCTCGTAGACCCGATGAATGAAGCGCGAGACCGGATGTTCGGCCTCCGGACGGATCTTCCCTTTGAGCAGCAGGTGGCGCAGAGCGGGCGCGAAGGTGATGGAGACGATCGCGCTCGCCAGCATGACGAAGGTCTTCGTCAGCGCCAGCGGCCGGAACAGCCGGCCCGCCTCGCCCGTCAGGGTAAAGACCGGCAGGAATGCGATGGCCACCACCAGCAGCGACGCGAAGATCGCCGGCGTCACCTCGCGCGCGGCCTCTGCGAGCAGCCTCGTCCGGTCGGCCTCCGGCGGTGCGTTTTCGAGCCGTTTGTGGGCCGATTCGATCATCACGATCTCGGCGTCCACCGTCGCTCCGATGGCGATCGCGATGCCGCCGAGGCTCATGAGCGTCGCCGGAATGTCGAAGAGCCACATCGGGACGAACGACAGCCCCACCGTCATCGGCAGCGACAGCGCCGGCAGCAGCGCACTTCGGAAATGCAGCAGGAACAGCAGGATGACGAGCGCGACGACCAGCGCCTCCTCGACCAGCGCACGACGCAACGTCGCCAGCGCGCCGTCGATCAGCTCCGAACGGTCGTAGGCCGTCTCGACGCGCACGCCCTTCGGCAGGGCGGTCTTGACCTCGTCCAGCTTTGCCTTCACTCGCCCGATGACGGCGCGCGCATTTTCGCCCTGGCGCATCACGACGATGCCGCCCACCGCTTCACCGTCGCCGTTCCAGTCGAGCAGTCCGCGGCGCATGTTGGGTCCCAGTCGAACGGTCGCCACGTCGCGCACCAGCACCGGCGGAGCCTCTCCCATGCGGCCCGGCGCGATCACGGCGAGCTCGAGCGACGCAGCATCGGTCGCGTTCCCGCGTGCCCGCACCGCCACCTCGCGGCCTGCGAGCTCGAGCACCCGCGCACCAACCTCGCCGGTTGCCGCGCGGACCGCGGTGACGACATCGGCGAGGACAAGGCCGCGGCTCTGCAGCTTCAGCGGGTCCACGGTGACCTGGTACTGGCGCTCGAAACCGCCGATGCCCGCCACTTCGGCGACGCCCTCCACACCCGTCAGCGCGGGCCGCAGCGTCGTCTCCTGCAAGCTCCGAAGCTCGTCCGGTCGCAGCTCGCCCGCGTCGTCCACGAGAACGTACTGGAAGACCCAGCCGACCCCCGTCGCGTCAGGGCCGAGGCGTGAGATCGCACCGGCCGGCAGCCGTGACGACACCGCGGCGAGCTGCTCCTGCACCTTGGCGCGGGCCTGCGCGGGTGAGGTCGAATCGGTGAAAAGCACTTGTATAAAGCTCATTCCGAGCATCGATGTGCCGCGGACGTCCGTCGCGTGCGGTGTGGCGAGCAGCGCGGCGACCAGCGGCGCCGTGACCTGATCTTCGATCAGCGTCGGACTGCGTCCCATCCATTCGGTGACGACGGTGACCTGCGGGTCGCCCAGATCGGGGAGCGCGTCGAGCGCGAGGTTTCGGTAGGCCATCCACGAACCGATGGCCGCGAGCAGCGCAGCGAGCAGCACCCAGCCGCGGTGCCGTGCGCTTCCTTCGACGATGCGCTCGATCATCGCGCCCCCCCGGAGCGCGTCTGAAGCGCGCGCAGCCGGCTCTCCGAGTCGAGCAGGAAGTTCGCGGCGACGACGACCTCCTCGCCATCGCCCAACCCCTCCAGCACCTCGGTGCCCTGCGTCGTGGACGCGCCGGTCTTGATGGGGCGAGGCTCGTAGCGGCCGCCGTCGAGGGCGACGAAGACGTAGCGCGCCTCGCCCGTGTCGATGATCGCGTCGTTCGGCACGCGCAGCGCGCTCTGTCCCGGCCGGTCGATGCGCACGTCGCCGCTCATGCCCGCACGCAGCCGTCGGGCCGGCGACACGAGGCGCAGCCGCACGGCGCCGCTGCGTGAGGCGGGGTCCAGGGCCGGCGCGAGGAGATCGATCCGCGCCGCCAAGGCCGTCCCCGGATTCGCGCGCGGCTCGAATGTCGCGGGCATGCCCACGCGCAGCTGCATGAGCTCCGATTCCGGAAGCGTGACGCTCAGGCGCAGGTCGTCGAGGTCGCTCAGCTCGAACAGCGTCTGGCCCGGCGCAAACGCCTCTCCGGCAGTGACGGTGCGGCGCACCAGCGTCCCGGAAGAGGGGGCGCGAAGCGAGAACAGCTCGCCGCCGTTATCCCCGGAAACAAGCGCATTCCGGTCGGCCTCGTCGAGCCCGAGCAGGGCGAGCCTCGACTCCACTCCTGCCACCATCGCGGCGTCGGCGCCCGAGGCGCGCAGCAGACGCCACTCGCGCACGGCAGCCGAAAGTGACGGACTCCGGTAGCTCCCGAGCCGCTCGCCGGTCCGTACGAACGACCCGAGCGAAATCGGCGCCAGTTCCACCACCCAGCCCTGTTCGCGCACAGCGATCGCCGTGCTGCGCCGCTCGTCGGGAACCACTGTGCCGATGGCGCGAATCGGCTCCTGCAGGCTTCGCCGCTCCACCTTCACCGTGCGGATGCCGGCGTTCCGGCGGCGCCGCTCGTCGAGCACCACGGTGGCGCGTCCCTCGACCGGCGCCGGCGTGGTCTCTCCTGTCTCGACCTTCACGAGGTCCATGCCGCAGAGCGGGCAGGGTTCGTTGTGATCGCGCAGGATTTCCGGGTGCATCGGGCAGGTCCACCGCTCGGGCGCGGCAGCCGAAACAGGGGAGGCTGCGGTGGGAAGTGCGGTGGGGAGTGCGGTGGGGAGACTGCCGTCACCGCGCCACGCGTAGAGCGCAGCCAGGGCAGAGCCGCCGACGATCAGCCACCGCACCACGCCGGCCACATGGGTTGCCCTCGTGGAAGGGGTCACGGCGCACCTCCATTCAATATCGAGCGGCCGTTCGCGCGGTCGACGGCGAGCTCGGCGAGCGCGAGCGCCGCCCGTGCATCGACACGGTCCTGCTCGAGCGTGACCAGCGTGCGAAGCGCATCGAGCACAGAGAGTGCGGAGTCACGTCCGCTGGCAAAGCCCGCGCGCACCAGCTCGGCCGCTTGCCGCGCGGCTGGCAGCAGCGTTGTCTCGATGACCTCCAGCGCGTGCGCGGCGGTGCGACGGCTCACGCGTGCGGCGGCCTCTTCACCGGCGATGCTTCGCCGGAGCGCCTCCCGTTCTGCGTCGTGCTCCGCCCGAGTCGCCTCCGCCTCCTTAACCCACGCCTCGCGCCCGGGGTCGAGCCACGGCAGCGTCATGCCGACCATCGCGCCATAGCCGTTGACGTGCGCCTCCATCGGCATCGCCTGGTACTGCAGCTTCACCATCCACGTCGGCGTGGTGCCGCGCCGCCGGGCCGCCTCGATCGCAGCGTCGTCCTGAACGAGGCGTGCGTCGGCCGTGAGGAGCTCCGGGCGCAGGGCATCGACCCCGCTTGCAGCCACCGTCATCTCGGCTTCGACGGGGCCGAGCGCCGCCTCAGGGTGTCTGCCCAGAAGCGTGTTCAGGCGCGCTCGAGCCAGCTCCGACGAATCCTTCGCGCGGTACCATTCCAGCCTGGCCCGATTGGCCTCTGTACGTGCTCGCACCAGATCCAACGTCGTGCCGTGACCGCTCTCGAAGAGCGTCTTCGTCAACGTCTCGATCGCCACGGCCTGATCGATGAGCGTGGTGCGGACCGCAGCACTCTCCTCTGCACGGCGCAGGAGGATGACGGCCTCGCGCACCGACCACTCGAGCGCCAGCGCCCACTCTCGGCGTTCGCCGTCCACCACGGGCAGCGCCGCTTCCGCGACCCGTCTCTCCGAGCGTGCGAGCGACGGGGTCGGAAAGGCCTGCGTCACACCAACCATCAGCATCTGCGCTTCGGCGAGGTTCCACGACCTCGTGAGGGGGACGCCCCACTGCTCGTAGCTGACCTCCGGCGCCGGACGCAGGCCGGCCCGAAGGCTCGTGGCTTCGCGGGCCTTCCTCCGGTGCTCCAGCGCCATCAGCTCGGCACTCTCATCAAGGGCGCAGCGCACGGCGTCCTCGAGTCGGAACATGTGTGTCAAACGAACTTCACAGACATCAAGAACATCGCCCGTGGCTTGGGTCGGCCGGGCGATGCCGGACAGCAGCAGCGCCGCCGAGAGGGCGCCTGCACGAACGCTCGAATGGGGCACGAGAAAGCTCCCGCAAGAAGGTGATTCCCTCGCCGCCCTGTGAGGCGACGAACCGCGCATCCGAAGAGGCGCGGGGTCAGAAAACCCTTGCGAAAGAGCTCAAATCAGCAGAGCGCAGGTGCGGCGCAGGAGCGGCGGCCCGGTGTCGACGACGGCCGGCCGGCTGTCCAGAACAGTGACGACGGGCGGGGCCGTCAACCGAAGAACCGCTGCGACGGGCATGTGCAGCAGCACGCCCGCGGTCACTCCCTGCGGGCCCTGCTCCTGCGGCGGATGGGGCAGGGCGGTCGAGGACTCGATACAGCAGTCCCGCTCGGTGATCGACGTCGGACGCTGCCGCCTCGCCTCTCGCTCCTGCTCCGTCTCACTGCAGCACGATTCCGAGCGGTGGACGCCGTCGTGCCGACACAGGAACCACGACACCGACGGCGCGGCGCTCGACAGCAGCAGCACCAACGTCAGCAGGGCGCCCATCGCGCGATGTCGTGTGGTCTTTTCCAAGCCCTCTTCCCGTAAGTTCGATCGGCGTTCGTGTCAACCGCGGGCGCGGCGGCGCATCAGCAGGCCCGCGAGAAGCGCCAGACCCGGAAGGGCCGCGGAAGAGCAGTCGCAGCCGCCGTCGCCCGCCGAGCCGGGGTCAACCGGCTTTGGCGTGCAGGCGTCGCCCTTGCCGTCGGCGTCGGTGTCCAGCTGGTTGCTGTTCGCAACGGCCGAGCAGTTGTCCTCGCTGTCGATGATGAAGTCGCCGTCGTAATCGTCGGTGACGGCAGGCGGCTGCGTGTCGATGCGGTCGATCGCCAGCTCGCCCGTCGCGGGCGCATCGACCGGCACCACGGTGAGGGCCATGCGGCGAATCGTTCCCGACCAGCCGTCCCGCCCCGCCATGGGGATCACGAGGTTCGCTGCACGCCCGGTTGCGGGTGCCGGCACCTCCAACGTGCTCCAATCGCCGCTCTCCTGATTCGACCACTGGATGCGCAGCTTCGCGTCGGTCAGCCGGCCCGTGGTGACGCGCAGCGTCAAGTGCGTCTCCTTCGCGGCGTCGAGCTCGAGGTTCGTGTGGGTCAGCGTCGCCTCGGTCGAGGTCGGGAAGACAACCTCACCGTCCCGCTGCAGCATGCTGGCACTCGGCTGCCAGCCCTCGGTGTCGAGCGTGAAGTCGAAGAGGCCAAGGTCGTCGCGGCGAGAGATGGTGGTGATGGCGCGAACACGGCTCTGCGTGCCGACGTAGAACGCCCGGGTGAAGTGGCGGCGCAGCGTGTCCAGCATCAGCTGCTCCGTGGCAGAGGCCTTCTCGGTGGGCAGTTCCAGGAGCGCGAACGCGAGGTGCACGATCCGCGGCGCGTCGGGGAAGGCGGGCTTGCGCGTGCCCTCGCTTCGGATGATCTCGTCGATGGTCACCTCGCGAGGCGTGCCCTCGATGGCGGAGGTGCCCTCGGCCGGGGCGGTCGACGCGTTGGTGTCGCACTGCATGTAGACGTTCGGGTTCTGGCGATCGGTCGTGCACGGGGGCGGCGACACGCCGCGCACGACCAGCGTCGGCGGCACCTCCGTCGGCGGCAGCGCACCCATCGTGTAGAGGTCGAGTGGGCTGAACTGCACCTGCGTCACCGGCCCCAGCTCCCAGCCACCGCGCGTCGACGGCAGCCAGCGGTTGCCTTCGAGCGGCGAGCCGCCGCTGTCGACGTAGTAGCTCCAGTGCGACATGTCGCGTCCGAGCAGTTCGTCGCTCTTGCGCGTGCCGTCCATGAAGTAGAGGAACGAGCCCCAGCGGTGGCCGACCTCCTGCCCCAGGATGGCCAGCACGCCGCGCTGCGAGCCGTCGTACGGCGGCTTGTTGTCGCAGGGAACGCCCACATAGCGCTCGGCGCGGCAGGTGTGCCAGTCGCCCATCAGCACCGTGCCCTTGAGGAAGCCCTTGCTGCCGGTGCCCGCCTGAAAGTTCAGGTTGTAGGTCTCGCCGCGCAGTTCGGACAGGTAGGTCTTGGCGATGCCGCTGACCTCGTTGCTGATCGGTGCGTAGTAGGCGCCGCCCACCGTGGTCGTGACGAAGCTCGTGAAGAAGATGACCTCGTCCCACCCGTCGCGCGACGTGTCGGGATGATCGCGGAAGAAGCGAGACGCCGCGGCGAAGGTGTCGACCTCGTAGATGATCACGCTGCCGTAGCGCTGCGACTCGGCCGCCGGGCAGTTGCCGGACTGGCAGCTCGCGTCGACGAGTTCGATGGACGGAACGACCGCGTTGGTGGCGAGTCGGCCCGGGGTCACCGTGGCGGTCTGGCGGGCGGGCGGCGGCGCACGCGTCGGCTCCCGCTGGAGGCGGTCGAGCGTACCTTTGATGTCGGTGAGGCACCGGGCCGTGGTCGTGCCGTGGAGGTGGGGCGCAGGAAAGCTTTCGGCCTGTGCGGACGCGGCGAGGGCGAGAAGCGGAAGCAGGTAGGCGGGGGCGCGCATGGTGCGGTGTCCTCGATGTTGCCCGGTGGGTGCAGCGAGCGCGCGTCGGCATCGGCTGCGGACGGCGTCACGGGCGCGCGAAGGATGCCAGAACGGGCCGGACGGCTGCTGGGGAATTTCGGCGCCGGTCCTGTCCCAGGAGGAACCGATTGAAGGGCATCTCGTCCGATGAGGCCACACTCCGTCTCGCCCGCGATGGTCGGAACGAACTCGCCGCGGCGCCCCGCAGGTCGCTGCCGAGGCGCTTCGCAGACCAGTTCGCGAGCGTCCTTGTCGTGTTGCTCCTCGCCGCGACCGCCGTGGCACTGGCCATGCGCGAATGGCTCGATGCCGCCGCCATCGCCGGCGTCGTCGTCATCAACGCCGTGGTGGGGCTAATCCAGGAGGGCCGCGCCGAGCGGGCTCTCGCGGCGCTGCGCAGCCTGACCACGCCACGCGCGCGCGTGCTGCGCGATGGCCGCAGCGCCATCGTCCCGGCCGCCGAGGTGGTTCAGGGCGATCTCCTCCTGCTCGCGGCCGGAGACATCGTCGCCGCGGATGCCCGCCTCATCGAGGCCCACGACCTCGCGTGCGACGAGGCGGCGCTCACGGGCGAAAGCCTGCCCGTTGAAAAGAGGGTGGATGAGGCCTCTCTCCAGGCTCCGCTGGCCGAACGTTGCGGCCGCGTCCACGCGGGGTCTCCCGTGACGACCGGAAGCGGCGCGGCCCTCGTCGAGGCCACCGGCATGGCGACCGAGCTCGGCCGCATCGCCTCGCTGCTCGCGAACGCGCCCGAGAAGACTCCGCTCCAGATCCAGCTCGATCGTGTCGGCCGGCAGCTCGTCGTCTTCTGCCTCGTCGCGGTCTCGCTGGTGCTTGCGATGGGGCTCCTCCGCGGCGAACCGCCGCTTCAGGTGCTGCTCACCGCCATCTCGCTCGCGGTCGCGGCGGTGCCGGAGGGGTTGCCGGCAGTCGTGACCATTGCACTCGCCTTAGGGGTCCAGCGTCTCGCCGCTCAGCATGTCCTCGTCCGGCGGCTGCCCTCGGTCGAGACCCTCGGCAGCGTCACCGTCGTCTGCACCGACAAGACCGGCACCCTGACGACCGGGCGGATGGCCGTCGTGGCGCTCTGGGCCGACGACGAACGGCGGCTGCTCGAGGTGGCTGCCGCCTGCTGCGACGCCGAGTGGGACAGACTCACCCGCACGGGAACGGGCGATCCGACGGAGATAGCCATTCTCGAGCGCGCTGCCGGCGCAGGCGTCTTCCGCGAACGGATCGAGCAGGCGAACCCGCGGCGCCGCGTCGTCCCGTTCGGCGCGTCCCATCGCACCATGACCATCGAGCGCGCCGACGGACGTCTCTACGTGAAGGGCGCGTTCGAGTCCGTCGTGGAGCGCTGTGCCGGTGAGCCGCAGGGGGTGCGCGAGGCGCACGATCAGCTCGCAGCCCGAGGACTTCGGGTCCTCGCAGTGGCCACCGGACCGTCCACCGCGGGTGCACCGCTCGAGTTCGTCGGCATCGTCGCGCTCGCCGATCCTCCGAGACCCGGTGCCGCGGCCGCGCTCAAGAAGGCGCATGCCGCCGGCCTCCGCGTCGTCATGCTCACGGGCGACCATCCCGTGACGGCCCATCGCATCGCCGAACAGCTGGGGCTCGCCCCTCCGGGAACGCCGCTCGCGTCGGTCGTCCGGGCCCGCGTGACGGCCGAGGAGAAGCTCGCGATCGTCCGAGAAGTGAAGGCGAACGGTGAGATCGTCGCCATGACCGGCGATGGTGTCAACGACGCCCCGGCGCTCAAGGAGGCGCACATCGGCATCGCGATGGGCCGCACCGGTTCGGAGGTCACGCGCGAAGCGGCCGACATGGTGCTCACCGACGACGCCTTCGAGACGATCCTCGCCGCCGTGCGCGAAGGGCGCGGCATCTTCGAGGGCCTCCGCACGACGCTCGTCTATCTGCTGACGACGAACGTCACCGAGCTGCTGGTGATGCTGGTCGCCGGCTTCGCGTCCCTGCCCGCGCCGCTCCTGCCGCTGCACCTGCTCTGGGTGAACCTCGTGACCGAGTTGCTGCCCTCGCTCGCGCTCGTGACACAGCCCGCTCCGGAGTCGATTCTGTCTGCGCCGCCGCGACCGCCCGATGTCCCGATGCTCGACGCACCGCGCCGCAAGCGCATCCTCGCAACGGCGCTGTGCGAGGCCGTCCTCGTGCTGGGGCTTTTCGTCACGTACCGCGGGGAAGGGCTGGACAAGGCGCGCAGCGTGGCCGTGACACTTCTCGTGACGTCGGTCGTGCTGCGAGCCCTGGCCTCTGGGCTTCAGACGAGCGATGGACGTCGAACCGTGCGCCCGGCTCTGGTTGCAGTCGTGCTGGGGACCCTCGTCCTACAGCTCTTGATCCTCGGCTCAGCTCCGGCCCGTCGCCTCTTTCACTTCACGCCCTTGACGACGGGCGAGACCGCGCTGCTGCTCGCCGTGGCCCTGATCCCGGCGCTCTTCGTGACGCTGCTCGGACGGCGCTCACCGCGGGCGTGAGGGCCTGCGCGTGGCCGGGCGCTTCTTCGTGGTGCTCGTCGTGGTGCTGCGCTTCGTGGCCGGCTTGTTCCTCACGCCCACCGCTGTGCCCTTCGTAACGGCCGTCCGCTTCATGGAGCGCTTGGTCGTGGCGGCCTTCATGCCTCCGCCCTTCCGGCTCGGCGCTTTTCGGGTCGCGCGCTGACCAGAGGCAGAAGGTCGCGCCGAGGGACGTGCCGCCTCCGCCCGTCGCATGCCCGTCGCGCGCGCGGTGGGCCTGCGGGGCCGCGCCGTGGTCTCCGCGAGCTTCGCTCCACACGCTTCGCAGAGGCCGCCCTGCGCCCCGACCGCGATCAGCCCGGTCGCGAGCCCAGCCATCGGGGGCTCGTCACAAACGAAGGCGAGCTTCTGCTCGTCGAGCCGCTCGAACCACTCGTCCCAGGAGAGTTCGCTCAACCCCGGCTTGACCGCGCCCGGATAGGCGATTCGCAGCTCCGCCGCGCCCGTCCCTTCCTGGCGCTCTTCCGCGGGCTTTCCCCCGCGCGCCTCGACCCAGCTTCGAATCTCGTCGTGGTTCGCCGTCACCTTGCCCACCATCGTCCGCCCCCCTGCAATGTGTTGAGGACACTGCGCCCTCGAAAAGCTGCGCCCGTCTCTCGGAGTCGGCAATGCGCGCGGGAAAGTGACATCCATTCAAAATCGTCGCGGGAGTGTCGTCGTTAGAGAAGCGTCCTCCGAATGTTCCATCGGCTGAATCCCCTCGAGAACTGCGCGCTTGAGTGATGGGGCTCCTTGTGGAATGGTCCGCCGCCATGAAAAACCACCTGATCGCCCTGTCCCTCGCTGCGCTCGCCCTCTCCGCCTGCACGAAGAAGGAGGAGCAGCCCCCTCAGGCCGTGGCCGCCACGCCTGCCGCCGGAGCCCCTGTGAACGCCCAGATCCCTGCCCCCGCCGACGTCGCCGCGCCCCCTGCCGATGCCGAAAAGACCGCCAGCGGTCTCGCCTCGAAGGTGTTGACGGCGGGCACCGGGACCGAGAAGCCCGGGCCGACCGACCGCGTCACCGTCCACTACACGGGCTGGACCACCGACGGCCGCATGTTCGACAGCTCGGTCAAGCGCGGTTCGCCCGCGACCTTCCCGCTCAACCGCGTCATTCCGGGCTGGAGCGAGGCGGTGCAGCTGATGGTGAAGGGCGAGAAGCGCCGCGTCTGGATTCCGCAGGATCTGGCCTATCGTGGGCAGGCCGGGGCTCCGGCGGGCATGCTCGTCTTCGACATCGAGCTCCTGGAGACCGTCGCCGCGCCGAAGCCGCTGCCCATTCCCGAAGCGCCCACAGACGTGAAGGCGCCGCCGAAGGACGCGACGAAGGAGAAGAGCGGACTCGCCTCAAAGGTGATCTCGAAGGGAACCGGCACCGTTCACCCCACCGGCTCCAGCGTCGTCGAGGTTCACTACGCCGGATGGACCACCGACGGGAAGATGTTCGACAACTCGTACGGCCGCGGCGAGACCATCAAGTTCCCGCTCAACGGCGTCATCCCCGGCTGGACCGAAGGCGTGCAGCTGATGGTCGAGGGCGAGAAGCGCCGCCTCTGGATCCCCGAGGAGATGGCGTACAAGGGCCAGACCGGCGCCCCGGCGGGCATGCTGGTCTTCGACGTGGAGCTGGTGAAGATCGTGAAGCAGTAAGCCGCAGGCTCAGGCCCGTCTCGTGCGAGGCGCTCCGGAGAACTCCGGGGCGCCTCGTTCGCTTCTCCTCGCCTGCTGGTCGTTGCTGGCTGTCTGGGGATCCGGCGACTGGTGGCCATTGCAGGGACTGGCCGAGCCCTCGGGCGTGACTGGAGACGTCCGGCCGATGTACCCGGCTCCGGCCCTGCAAGCCGACCCGGGCCTCAACGACGGCGCGATGCTACGGCGCGCAGCGCAGCGTCCTCGGAACGCACTGCTTCGACGTGATGGTGCCGCTGGAGGCCGAGGCGATGCTGCGGCAGCTGTAGTTCGTGGGGCAGCCCAGGTCATCCGTGCAGCCCAGCGTGCATGCCTTCTGGGTCGACGAAATCTTGGTGCACCGGTTGCCGTCGGCTCCGCAGCCGCTGTCGGTCGTGCAGGGCCGGCAGAGGAAGCTCGGGTCCGAGAGCGGGTCGTAATGCGGGTTCCCGTCCGCGCCGTGGATGCCGAACATCGAGTCGAAGTAGTAGCCCTGGTCTGCGTCGAGGCCGCTCGCGAGGTCCGACAGCTTCACCGGCACCACCTTGCCGCCCGTCTGGTTCGTCAGCGCCGCGATGAGCCGCGTCGCGCTCTTCTCCGTCCCCGCATTCGAGAAGCTGGTGGTGGTGATGACGTTGAGGTTCTGCTTGCCGCGCTTCGCCGCGTTCTGCCAGAACGACTGGCCCATCGCGTAGGTGTCGCAGCCGTTCGCCAGCACGATCTGGAAGCTGCGCGACATGGTCATCGTGGGCACTTCGCTGTCGTCGAGGTCGCCCTCCGAGGTCTTCTTCCAATTCGCCAGCGCGAAGCCATAGAGCGGTCCGGAGTGACCGAGGAAGATGACCACCTCGCGTGACCGGAAGCTCGCGCGCATGTCGTCTTCGAGCTGGCGGCCACCGGCGTCGGTGTCGGGATCCGGGCCGGGCACGCCTTGTGATGCGTCGCCCGGGTGAAACACCCAGACCTTCACGTTGACCGACTTGCGGTTGGCCGTGATGGTCTTGGTGAGCGGACCACTCGTCCGCAGGTACTGGTTGAACGACGCGACGGGGCTCCGAAAGCCGTTCTGGACCAGCCACTCGTAGACGCGCCGCGCCGACGTGATGTCGTAACGGGCGTGGTAGTCGTGGCCGGTGTGCAGCGCGACCGTCAGCTCGCCGTCCGCGTAGAGCCGGTCGTAGGGCAGCCAGGCGTCCTGGCTCTCGGTCTGCTTGCGGATGGACAGCTGCAGCGTCTCGACCTTCGCCGCCTCGACCTTGGCCGGGTCGAACGAGCTCCACGGCGCCTTTCGGTACCACTCCTCGTTGAGCGTCAGCTTGGCGAGTTCGGCGTTCGATACGACGCCGGCCTTCAGCGCAAAGCTCTTCGTCGCGCCCGACATCGCGCCGGGGAGCTTGGTCATCAGCGTCTTGGAGCCGCCGACCTGCACCTTGAAGTCGTAACGGTAGGTGTTGCCGCTCACCAGCACCGGCCGCGGCGCCTCCTCCGAGTGGAAGCGGGTGATCGCACCGAAGCCGCCGTAACCGGCGTTCGCAGCCGTTCGCTCCTTCGTGATGAGGTAGCTGTTCAGGAACCAGCTGACCCGGATGTTGTGGAGCGCGACGAGCTCGCCGAGCCGCTTCGTCTTTGCACGGGACGAGAGCGCCGCATCGGCCGGATCCAGCGTGAAGGTCACGGGTCCGGTGACGAAGTACTCCGAGGCCGACATCGAGAAGAAGTTGTCCTCCTTCCCCTCCGGGACGACGATCTCGTCTGCGTCATCCGTCAGAGACTCTTCGGGCGCGCCGCAGGCCGCGAGGGCGAGCGGAAGGAGCAGTGCGATCCAGCGCAGCTTCATCGGGGGCCTCCAGAAAGCCTGATTCTGCACCTGCCGCGTCACCAGCGCAGCACGATTTTTCCGAACGATGCGTCGGACTCGAGCTTCCGGTGAGCGTCAGCGATCCGCTCCATCGGCATCACTTCGTCGACCACGGCGCGCAGGCGCCTGTCAGTGAACATCGGAATGATGCGGCGAGAGAACTCGCATGCCAGCGAAATCTTTTCTTCCAGCGGACGTGAACGCAGGACCGTGCCGAAGATTCGCGCGCGCTTCGCCATCCAGAGCCCGAGGGGCGCCTCGGCTTTCGCGCCGCCCAGCGTGCCGACGAGAACCATGCGTCCCTTCGGCGCGAGCGCTTTGATGTTCTCGGAGAAGTAGGGTGCGCCCACCGTGTCGAGGATGACGTCGACGCCGCGGCCGTTCGTCAGGTGCATCACCTCGTCGGCGAAGAGGCCGTTGTTCGGGACGACGCCGTGCGAAAGGCCGAAAGGACGGGCTTTTTCGAGCTTCCCGGGCGTGCGGCTGGTGCCGATGCCGGTCGCTCCGACGACCGCCGCCAACTGACTCGCCGCCGTGCCGATGCCGCTGCCCGCCGAGTGGACGAGCAGCGTCTCGCCGGGGCCCAGCTCGGCCTGAAGGAGCAGCGCATCGAAGGTCGTGACGAACACCTCGGGCACAGCTGCGGCTGCATCATCCGTGAGCGTCTCCGGGACGGGCATCAACTCGCGTTCGTGGACGATCAGCCGCCGCACCATCGCGCCCCCGCCGACGATGCCCATCACGCGGTCGCCTTCACGCCACGCCGTCACGCCCTCGCCCAGCGCAGCGATGCGGCCCATGTATTCCAGTCCAAGAATATTTGAGGGGAAGCCCGCCGGCGCGGGGTACCTGCCCTGACGCTGCAGCACGTCGGCGCGATTCAAACCGCAGGCGACGACCTCGACCGCCACTTCACCGAAGCACGGCTCTCGCACCGGGACCTCGGCGATTTCCAGCACCGAGGCATCGCCGAACCCGTTGCACTGCACCGCTCGCGTCGTGGTCATGGGCGCGGAGTGTAGTGGCTGCGGTCGTGGCTAAGCGACGATCTTGAGCAGCCCGCGAATCATCTCGAAGGTCATGCCCCAGACGACGTGGCCCTCGTAGCGCCAGCAGGAGAGGTTCAACGTCACCGGGCCGGCCTCGTACGGGTAGACGTCGTCGAAGTCGCCGCGCGCCGCAGGAACCAGCGGCATCCAGAAGGCGGTGCGCGCCTCGTCCGAGAGCAGCAGCGTCGGCTCGCGCTCGAGCGCGAAGACGTGCGGAGTGATGGTCATCGACAGCGGCGCTCCCCTCGCCACGGCGCGGCGGCCATCGAGGCGGCCCAGGTGCGTCGCGTGCGTGCGGAGGTCGAGTCCCACCTCTTCGAGCGTCTCGCGAATCGCAGTGTCGAGCAGGCTTTCGTCGTGGGGCTCCTCGCGGCCGCCGGGGAACGACACCTGCCCGCTCCAGCGATCGCCCGCACGCGCGGCGCGCTCCATCAGCAGCACCTCCGCGCCCTTCGGTGAGAAGCGCAGCACCGCGGCGACGGCTGCGCGTTTCTCGACGAGGATGTCCCACGGGTCGGACGGCCTGTTTGCGGCAAGCGCCGATGCGAAGCGTTCCCGGCTGAGGTCCATCGAGAGCATCCTCGCACGCCTCGTCCACCTTGTCCGCGCGTC
>JACCDP010258447.1_pt1 | contig 20095 bp, 22 predicted proteins | sample 7445841 | NCBI WGS metagenome assembly JACCDP01 (sample SAMN15323441, study PRJNA562643) | freshwater metagenome | isolation source: river surface water | place: USA:Blue River Watershed | collected 2017-08-17
AACACCCCGGGATTCCCGGATTGGTTTTCCCTCATCTAAAGTTGCTAGAACGGCGAATTCACGGGCGCGCTCCTGCATGATTCGAGCTATGCGGCATAAGTACTTTCCGCGCTCACGGCCAGATAATTTAGACCAACTCTTATCAAATGCGTTTCGGGCTGCTTTTACAGCAGCATCTACATCGCTAGCGGCGCCAAGGGCAATTCGGCTGAGAATTTCTTCAGTAGCTGGATTAATGGAATTAAAGTGAGTCGTGCCTTTAACCCATTTACCATTTATAAAGTGGCCATACTCAGGATCGATCTTTACTACCGAACGTGATTCGGGAGCCGCTGCATATTCGAAGTTCATTTGATTTGCCTCGTTAGTCGATCGTTACATAGTTAGGGCTAGCGTAGTAGCCATCGGACATTTTCATTCGTTGCAGCAAAAGATCATTAAGCAGGGCGCTTGCACCGATTCGAAATAGTGAAGGGTTAAGCCATTCTGGGCCAGCTGTTTCATTCACCAGGACTAGTTGCTTGATGGCATCTTTAGTTGTGCGGATACCGCCAGCTGGTTTTACGCCGATGCGCGCCTTGGTTACATCATAGAAATCACGAACTGCTTCCAGCATTATCAGAACTACTGGTGGGGTAGCAGCTGGTGTGACTTTGCCAGTTGAAGTCTTGATGAAATCGGCGCCAGCGAGCATTGCCAAGTAGGAAGCTTTGCGAACATTGTCATATGTAACTAGTTCGCCAGTTTCCAAGATAACTTTTAGATGGGCACGATCACCACAAACCTCGCGGATCGCCACAATCTCTTCAAAAACTTCAATGTATTTACCACTTAGAAATGCACCGCGATCAATCACCATATCAATTTCAGCTGCGCCTGCTGCAATCGCATCCTCGGTATCTTGCAACTTAACCGTCATTGAAGCGCGCCCAGATGGGAAAGCAGTTGAAACGGCCGCTACTGGCAGATCTTTTGCGCCAATTGAATCTAAGTGCTGACGAGCAATGCCTACCATGTCGTTATAAACACAAACAGCACCAACATGAGGCACGGATGCATTAGTTGGGTCAGGGCGGAAAGCTTTAGAGCAGAGTGCTTGTACTTTGCCGGATGTATCAGCACCTTCCAAAGTCGTTAGGTCAACCATCGATATAGCGGTATCGATCGCCCAAGCTTTGCTGGTGGTCTTGATGCTGCGTGTTGACAGCATTGCCGCCCGCGCATCGGCGCCGACTTGGTCAACGCCAGGAAGTTGCTTCAGATAATTACGAAGCGAGGTATCGCTGCCATCTACGAGCCCATAGAACTTCATCAGACCCGCCCTTCTTACAAATTTCGAAAGTAACTAGATGGATAACAGCGCCGTTAAAGGTGATCTTAGTTCATCAAGGACGATTTGGGCACTTGCCGAATCTGCCGCAATAACTTCGACGTAGCACTTCATCTTTGCCTCAGTACCCGATGGTCGAATAATGATGCGGATTCCGCCGGCTAGCCAGATCCGCAATCCATCGGTTGGTGGTAGATCATTGGTGGGATTTTCTAAATCATCAATATCTTCAACAGCTCGGCCAGCTATTTCAACTGGCGGGTTGCTTCGCAAACCGCCCATTAATTTTGTGACATCACTAATTGAATTAACTCGAATTGAGATTTGTTCAGTTCCATGGAAACCGTGACGAGCCCAAACTTCATTAAGTAAATCAACGACCGTTTTATTTTGAGCCTTTAGATCTACGGCAATTTGAGCAAGCAACAGAGCTGCTGATAAACCATCTTTATCATTAACGGTTTGCGCATCGACACAATAGCCAAGCGCCTCTTCATAACCGAAAGTTAAGTTAGGGATCTTGGCTAAGTATTTAAAGCCGGTCAAGGTCTCCATAAAATCTAAGTTGTAATGTTTTGCGATCTTGCTCAAGATGGATGACGAAACAATAGAATTAGCAAGGATTCCGGTGCTTGCGCGAGAAGCGATTGATTCGCCTAAAATCACGCCTAATTCATCACCGCGCAACATACGCCAACCAACTTTAGGATCATTTACGGCGGCGGCACAACGGTCGGCATCAGGGTCATTTGCAATCACTATATCGGCTGCAAAAGTTCTAGCTGTTTCAAGGGCCAGATCTATTGCGCCAGGTTCTTCCGGATTTGGAAAGGCGACAGTTGGAAAATCTGGGTCTGGTTCAGCTTGTGAATCGACCAGAATTAGTGAAGCAAAACCTGCCTTTTGAAAAACTCGCTGCAAAGTCTTAGTGCCAACTCCATGCATAGCTGTGTAAACAATTTTGATATCTGCCGGATGCGGAGCTAAAACTGCTGTACGAGTTACATACTTTTCTACTATCTCATCACTTAATACTTCCCATTTGCTTCCGCGTGGTTGCAGCGCGAGCGAAGTAACCTCATCAATTTTGGCTGATATTGATTTATCAGTAGGCGTGATTATCTGACTGCCACGATATTCAATGCCATCGACAGTGCCGCCCAAATAAACTTTATACCCGTTATCTTGAGGGGGATTGTGGCTTGCGGTAACCATGACGCCCACATCGACGCCCAATTCATTAACGGCATAAGCTAAAACAGGAGTCGGTAGCGGTCGGGGCAGCACATAAACCTGCATGCCGGCGCCGCTGAAAATCTCTGCGCTGGTTTGAGTGAAATCTTCTGAGCCATGTCGTGCATCGCGACCAATAACAACGCTAGTTAGTCCACGTTCCTTCATATAAGCCACTAGGCCAGCAGCGGTTCGTCCCACGACTGCGTTGTTCATGCAAGATGGTCCAGGGCCAATTGGGCCACGTAACCCGGCAGTACCAAATTGCAGAAAGCCGTTGAAATATTTTCGGAGTTCGGTTTCGCTGCCGCTATCTAGAAGAGATTGCAGTTGAACCGCTGTCTTGGGATCTGGATCATCGGCGATCCAAGCAGAGACTTCAGCAACTAGATTTTGATCCATTCCTTTAGGCTAACTTAATTAAATTAACTTGGGAATAACGGTTTTAAGTAATTTGCCCATGCGATCTGCAGCAGCTTTGCCAGCCGCAATAACTTCTTCATGGTTTAACTTCTCGCCAGTTACTCCAGCGGCCGCATTTGTCACTAAGGAAATACCGAGAACTTCAGCGCCAAGTGCATGTGCCGCAATAGCTTCTGGAACGGTAGACATGCCAACTAGGTCAGCGCCCATTGTGCGCATCATTAAAATTTCAGCCGGGGTTTCATATGTTGGGCCACGCCAATGAACATAAACGCCTTCAGCAAGTGATTCATCTTCGGCCTTAACAATTGCACGAATGCGCTTGCTATAAAGGTCAGTTAAATCTACAAAGTGAGCGCCTTCAAGTGGTGAAGCTGCAGTTAGTGATATGTGATCCCGAATCAATACTGGTTGACCAACTCGATAGCCGGTATTGATGCCGCCACAAGCATTTGTGAGAACCACAACTTTGCAACCAGCTTTAACAGCGGTGCGCACGCCATGAACGACTGGTTCCATACCTTTACCTTCGTAAAGGTGAGTGCGGCCCAAGAAGACTAGGACTCTTACCGTCTTGCCATTTTCTACGATCTCGTACGAACGAACTTTGCCAGAATGACCTTCAACTGCTGGTGGTAAAAAGCCTGGCAGCTCATGGGCATCACATTCAAAGTTAGGCGTACCGAGCGCATCAGTTGCGCTGACCCAACCCGACCCCATAACTAGCGCTACATCGTGGGCGGGTACACCTGATCGCTTAGCAATTTCAGCGGCTGCAGATTCGGCGTTAATTAATGGTTGGCTCATGCCTCAATAATGTCACAGAGCACGGTTCCGCTTGTAACCGTTTCGCCGATTACAGCGCTCAAATTAGAGATCACACCAGATCGGTGGGCCATAAGAGGCTGCTCCATCTTCATCGCCTCAAGAACCATTACTAAATCACCTTGCTCGACCTGTTGTCCTTCAATAACTGCAATTTTTACAACTGTGCCTTGCATTGGGCTAGTAAGACCAACACCACCCGCACCGCCGGCCATGGCATCCTTTGCGCGATGTCGTTTAATTACCGGCTCTGGCGCATGAACCAAGATTTCAAAACGCTTGCCATTTATCTCGGCAATTAAGTGATCGGCAGCTGCTTTAGTTTGCGCTTCAAGCGGCAAGATCTTGAACTCAGGAATTTGATTATTAAATTCCTTCTCAATGTAGCTGGTGAAAACCTGAAAATTTTCAGTGTAAGCAGGATCTTCCAGAATAGCCTTATGGAAGGGAAGTGCAGTTGCCATTCCTTCAATTACAAATTCTGAAATTGCGCGGCGGGCACGAGAAATCGCTTCGGCTCGAGTTGCGCCCGTGACAATTAATTTAGCTAGCAATGAATCAAAGTTGCCGGTGATGGCATCGCCAGTTCGAAAGCCGGTATCGACGCGAACACCCGGGCCAGCTGGCAAGACCATCTTGGTAATTCGACCTGGTGCTGGTAAAAATGAACGCCCTGGATCTTCGCCATTGATTCTAAATTCAATTGAGTGCCCACGAACAATGGGATCGACATAACCTAACTCTTCGCCCATAGCAATTCGGAATTGTTCGCGCACTAAATCGATCCCAGTTACTTCTTCACTAACTGGATGCTCGACTTGTAAACGAGTATTTACTTCCAAAAATGAAATAGTTCCGTCAACGCCAACTAGGAACTCACAAGTTCCGGCACCGATGTAACCAGCCTCTTTCATAATTGCTTTTGAAGCACGGTATAGCTCTTCGTTTTGAGCCTCAGTTAAGAATGGCGCAGGTGCTTCTTCGACTAACTTTTGATGGCGGCGCTGTAAAGAACAGTCGCGTGTACTGATAACTGCAGCATTGCCAAACTTATCTACTAGAACTTGGGTTTCTACGTGGCGTGGCTTATCTAGATATCGCTCGACGAAGCATTCACCGCGGCCAAAACCTGCGATTGCTTCACGAACAGCAGATGCAAAGGCTTCCGGAATTTCTTCCATTGAAAATGCGATCTTCAGGCCTCGTCCACCGCCACCGTGAGCTGCTTTAATGGCAACAGGTAAACCATGCTCTGTTGCAAAAGCGATAATCTCATCATGGTTATCAACTGGATCAGCAGTACCTGCAACAAGTGGGGCTCCAGCCTTAGCCGCTATTTTGCGAGCTGAGACTTTATCGCCCAGAGCTCTAATTGCAGTCGGTGGGGGACCAATCCAAATTAAACCTGCATCCAGAACCGCTTGAGCAAAATCCGCATTCTCCGATAAAAAACCGTAACCAGGATGCACGGCATCTGATCCAGATAGTTTTGCAATTGCAATCAGCTTTTCAATATTTAAGTAAGTTTGTGCAGCTGTTGTTCCGTTAAGTGAATAAGCTGAATCTGCTAATTGCGCATGCATCGAGTCGCGATCAGTATCTGAATAAACCGCGACACTTTCTATTCCGTGATCGGCGCATGCTCGGATCACTCGAACTGCGATCTCGCCTCGGTTGGCAATTAATACTCGCTTCATCCGAGCTCCTTAACTTGTGGCCAGGTATACCCAAGTTCGCTCATGGCTGCTCGCAGAAACGGCATCGATATTCCAACCACATTGGTGTAGTCACCTTCGATACTTGGAATAAATGGAGAGCTAAAGCCATCTAAGGTAAATCCACCGGCAACATGCAAGGGTTCTTCAGTTGCAACATAATCAGCAATTTCCAAATCACTCATGTGTGAAAAAGTCACTTTGGTTGTTACACGATCAGAAATTTCACGATCTTTGCCGGTATCGATAATGCAGTGCCCAGTGTGTAATAAACCGAAATTTCCACGCACTCGGCTGGCACGCTCAATTGCAACATCAGCTGTGCCAGGTTTTCCTAAAGATTGACCAGCAAACTCGAAGGTAGAGTCACAGGCAATAATTACTGCGTCACCTGTAATCTGTTCGCGAACGGTATGCGCTTTGGTAATAGCTAGCGCGATGACCATATCGGCAGGGGTCATCGCGCTAAAGAATTCAGTTTCTTCATCAACATGACTTACGATGATTTCAGGTTTAAGGCCAGCGGATTCAAGTAGTCGCTTACGTGAGGTTGAGGCGGATGCCAAAATTAATCTGGTCACGTTAGAAATTCCGTCCTGATCCAAATTTGATCTGCTGAGGCAGGGGAGCGCGGAGTATTGGCATTGCCCAAACGCTGCGCTTTACAACCGGCTTTAACTCTTCGCGTTTATGGTTTGCTAGGGCTAACTCAATCGCCGCTAATTCATCAGCAGTTGGCTGGCCAGAGATTACAGAAAAATTAATTTCCTTGGTAAGTGATTGTCGCTTCGGAGTCATTAGAGCGGTATATTTCCGTGCTTACGAGGAGGTAGCGCATCACGCTTAGTCTTTAGCGAACGTAATGCCTTTGTGATGTATTCACGAGTTTGATTAGGTTCGATAACCGCATCTATGTAACCGCGTTCGGCTGCTAAGTATGGATTAGCCAAAGTCTCGTTATATTCAGTAACCAACTCTGCACGCTTACTTTCCGGGTTTGCGGCATTTTTTAATTCGCTGCGGTAGAGAATATTTACGGCACCCTGTGCGCCCATAACTGCGATTTCAGCACTTGGCCAAGCCAAGTTGATGTCAGCGCCAATATATTTCGAACCCATCACAATAAATGCGCCACCATAAGCCTTGCGGGTAATCAAAGTAACCAAAGGTACGGAAGCTTCAGCGTATGCATAAAGTAATTTTGCGCCGCGGCGAATGATGCCATCCCACTCTTGTTCCGTGCCAGGCAAGAAGCCAGGCACATCTACCAAAGTAAGAATTGGAATATTAAAGGCGTCGCAGAATCTAAGAAAACGAGCTGCTTTCTCGCTGGAATTAATATCTAAAGTGCCAGCTAACTGCTGTGGTTGATTTGCAATGATGCCAACTGATTCGCCTTCTATGCGACCAAAACCCACCACGATATTCGGGGCATACAGTGAGTGCACTTCTAAGAATTCACCTTCATCAACTAGAGCTTGAATCAAGACCTTCATGTCGTAAGGCTGATTTGGGCTATCTGGAATTAGCGTGTCTAGAGCGCTATCAGTTAACTTCTTTTCCAAACTTTCAGTGGCAGGCAAATGAGGTGCGCCATCCATATTGTTACTTGGTAAGTATGAAAGAAGAGCTTTGACATAATCAATCGCATCATCTTCATTTTGCGCTAAATAATGTGAATTACCAGTCTTGGTGTTATGAGTATGAGCTCCGCCTAATTCTTCCATGCCAACTTCTTCACCAGTTACTGTCTTAATTACATCTGGACCAGTAATGAACATATGTGAAGTTTCGTTAACCATCACCGTAAAATCTGTAAGAGCTGGTGAATATGCAGCACCGCCTGCACATGGACCGAGAATTAATGAAATCTGTGGAATTACGCCAGATGAGCGAGTATTTAGCCGGAAGATCCGGCCATAACCGCTAAGGGCAGAAACTCCCTCCTGGATTCGTGCACCACCAGAATCACTGATTCCGATAAGTGGCATTCCGTTTTTAAGAGCATATTCCATAATCTTGACGATCTTCTCGGCCATAACTTCTCCGAGGCTGCCGCCCATTACGGTGAAATCTTGCGAGAAGAGTGCAATATTTCGATTATCTATAGTTGCAATTCCAATAATTACACCATCGCCATATGGACGATTCTTCTCCATGCCAAAGTGCACAGATCGATGGCGAGCAAATTCATCAAATTCAGTAAATGAACCAGCATCAACGAGTTTTTCAATTCGCTCGCGCGCTGTCATCTTTCCTTTGGCGTGCTGCTTCTCGATAGCACTGACAGATCCAGCATGAACAGCTTCATTAAGGCGATTGCGAAGATCTTCAATTTTTCCGGCGGTAGTATGCAGATCTGGCTTCATGCCCCTACGGTACTAGTTATGGAGGTCGAAATGGTTCGCGAAGCACTAAATGAGAGTGCGATGAACGCAACATTGCGCGACAGTTACTGGCGAGTAAGTGTTTTCGAAAGCGTAACTTCGACACAGATAGAACTTTTAGCAAAAGAAAATCTTAAAAATGGAGATGTCTTTGTTACTGAATATCAAAGTGCAGGGCGCGGTCGATTAGACCGAACATTCGAAGCAGCAAAATCCAGCGCGCTACTTTTCTCGCTTTATCTAGAACCTAAGCGAAGTAAATCAGAGTGGAGCGCAATACCTTTGCTCACTGGTTTAAGTTTGGTTAATGCGTTGAATAAGTTAGATGGAAAATTAGCGGTAAAACTAAAATGGCCAAATGATTTATTGATTTTTGAAAAGAAAGTCGCCGGAATATTAGTGGAAGCTACTGAGGGCGGCGTCATTATTGGAGTTGGTCTTAATGTGGAAATGAGTAAGAATGAATTGCCAGTTGAAACTGCTACTTCGTTAGCGATCGAGGGATTTTCCGAGCTAGATCGAAATATAATCTTGCCAGCTCTGTTAGAGAGCATTGCATTAACTTTTGCGCTTTGGGAGAGCGGCTCCAGTCTGCCCTTCGAGCAGTACCGCCAAGCGAGTTCCACTTTGGGCAAAGAGGTCGAGGTTCATCTACCAACTGGGCAGATCCTAAAGTCGCTTGCTGTAGGCATCAACGAGATTGGCGAACTACAACTAGCCGATGGAACCCGAGTTAACGTAGGCGATGTGATTCACCTACGATAGGCAAGTGAAATCGCCCTTCCCTAAAGTCGGAATTATTGGTGCCGGCCAATTAGGACGCATGAGTGCAGCACCCGCAACAGCGCTCGGGGTGGATCTATTACTACTGGCCCAATCTCCCGATGATTCAGGTGCACAAGTAGCTAACTATGAAATTGGTGATTATCGAGACTTGGCGCAGGTTCGCGCATTTGCGCAAAAGTGCGACCTAATTACCTTTGAGCATGAGTTAATTCCGATCTCAATTATTCGAGCGCTGGAATCTGAAGGCGTAAAGTTTTATCCAACTTCCGAGAGTTTTCTCTTTTCGCAAGATAAAGCTGCAATGCGTGAGCGCTTAGCGAAATATCCAGCGCCAAAGTGGCAGGTTATTACCGAGGCTTCGAAAGTTACTGAATTCCCAGTTATTGCAAAAGCCATTTCAGGTGGTTACGACGGTCGTGGCGTCTGGAAAGTTGATTCAACTGCTGAGTTAATAGAGTTGTTGGCGCAAACCCCCAAACTACTTATTGAAGAGTTAATCGACTTTGATTTTGAGATCTCAGTCATGGTTGCTCGTTCACATCATGGGCAAGCTGCAACTTGGGCGCCCACACAAACAATTCAAAGTGACGGCATCTGCACTATGACAATAGCACCAGCTCAATTATCAACTGAGTTAAGTTTGAGTGCTCAGGAAATGGCGCTGAATATTGCAGCCGAGATTAAATTAGTTGGCGTAATGGCAGTAGAAATTTTTGTAAAAGGCAATAATTTGTTTATCAATGAACTAGCAATGCGCCCACATAATTCAGGGCACTGGACTATTGAGGGTTCAGTGACGAGTCAATTTGAACAGCACTTGCGTGCGATCCTTGATCTTCCACTAGGAGAAACAGCCATGGTTGCAGAGTATGCTGTCATGGGAAATGTTTTGGGTGGCGAGAAAGCCGATATGTATCGACCATATCTACATCTCATGGCGCGCACGCCAAAGTTGAAAATTCATCAATATCGCAAAGAAGTTAAGCCTGGTCGCAAGATTGGCCATGTCACGCTGGTAGGTCAAAACCTCGTAGAATTAACTGCAGAAGTTCAGCATGCGATCGACTACATGAGCGGAGTTATCGATGAGTGATGTGGCAATCATCATGGGATCAGATTCTGATTGGCCGGTAATGGAAGAAGCCGCTCTTGTCTTGGATAAATTTGGCATCTCATATACAGCTGCAGTTGTATCCGCGCATCGCATGCCACTTGAGATGGTCGAATTTGCCCAAGGCGCAAAAGCTGCCGGTGTAAAAGTAATTATCGCTGGCGCAGGTGGGGCTGCACATTTACCAGGAATGGTTGCTTCACTTACAACTCTTCCGGTAATCGGGGTACCCGTTCCGCTAAAGAATCTAGATGGCATGGATTCGTTGTTATCCATCGTGCAGATGCCAGCCGGAATTCCAGTTGCCACAGTTGGAATCGGCAACGCTAAGAATGCCGGAATTTTGGCCGCCCGTATTTTGGGCGTTAGCGATTCAAAAGTTTCAGAAACGCTAAGTGAAAACTTGCTTGAAATTTCAGCTGAAGCCAAAGCCAAGGGTGCAAATTTGACGCTGCGCCGAAATCAAAAAACTGGTTTTTAATTAAAGCGCTGATACTCAATAGCGGGGCAGCGATCCATCACAGTTAATAGTCCAGCCGCTTGAGCTCTGGCTATTGCCGCTTCATCAATTACCCCAAGTTGTAACCAGACCGCTTTTGCGCCAATGGAAATTGCTTGATCAACGACAGCGCCTACTAAGTTGGAGTTTACGAAACAATCAACAACATCGATCTGAGCTGGAATATCAGCTAAGGATTGATAACCAACTTCACCATGTACATGCTCGGCCTTAGGGTGAACTGGAAAAATTTGATGACCTTTATCTTTAAGTAATTTGGAAACTCCGAAAGCAGGTCGATCTGGATTATCTGCTAAACCAACAACCGCCCAATTCTTAAGAGCCAATATCTGCGCGATAGTCTCGGTAGTATTCACAATTACTTCAAATCATTAATCGGTGCGACCAAGTGCATGGAATTTCCAGCCAGCCGCCCGCCACAGTTCGCGATCCAGCATATTTCGACCATCAATCACCATTGCGCCTTTAGTTAGCGCCTTTATAGCAACCGGATCTAAATCACGATATTGCTTCCATTCGGTTAAGTGGAGAATCAAGTCTGCGCCAGTTACGCATTCCTCAATTGATTCAGTAAAGCCTAAGCTTGGAAAGCGCTTACGAGCATTCTCGACAGCTTTTGGATCATGGACAACAACATTTGCTCCAGCAGCGTGCAATTGCGCAGCAATATCAAGGGCAGGGGAGTCGCGTACATCATCGCTATCAGGCTTGAATGCAGCGCCAAGTACGGCAATTTTATATTTGGTTAAATCTTCCGATAAATCAGCGCGCACCACATCGATAACTCGCTGGCGGGCTCGCAAGTTAATGGCATCGATATCTGTTAAGAACTCAAGTGCTTGTTTTGCTCCAAGTTCTTCAGCGCGAGCCATAAAGGCACGAATATCTTTAGGCAAACATCCGCCACCAAAACCAATACCGGCTTGCAAAAACCTATTTCCGATTCTTGGGTCATAGCCGATTGCCTTGGCAAGCACGGTCACGTCACCACCAGCGGCTTCGCAAACTTCAGCCATTGCATTAATAAACGAGATCTTGGTTGCTAAAAATGAATTAGCTGCAACTTTAACCAGTTCAGCTGTTGGCAGATCTGCGCGGATCCAAGGAGTTCCAAGTGCTAACACTGGTTCATAAACTTCCTTGAGCATTGCCTCGGCCATATCGTTAGTTACACCGACCACTAATCTATTTGGGCGCAAGGTATCTTCAACAGCAAAGCCTTCACGTAAGAATTCAGGATTCCAGGCTAAATCAGCTTGCGGTGCAGATTTAGCTAATTCTTCACGCAGAGATTGTGCAGTTCCGACCGGAACTGTTGATTTACCAACTACCAATGAACCAGCTTTTAAGTATGGCGCAATTGCAGCAACCGAAGAGCGCACATATGTTAAATCTGCGGCTAAGCCATCTTTACTTTGCGGAGTACCTACACAAACAAAGTGCATGTCGGCATCGGCAACTTGTGCGAAGTCAGTAGTGAAAGTCAGGCGGCCAGATTTAACCTCTTCCGCCAAAAGGGTGTCTAAACCTGGTTCGTAGAACGGTAGCTCGCCCTTGCTTAACTGAGCGATCTTGGCTGCATCGGTATCTACGCCAATGACCTCAAAGCCAAGTGATGACATGCAAGCGGCGTGCGTGGCTCCAAGATATCCAGTACCAATTACGGATAGCTTCATTTTCACAGTATTTCCTTTACTTTGCGCTTGGACAAGAGTTATCGGAAGCGGTTTGCGTCTTGAATTTATCAATGATTGTGGTGGTTGGCGAAGCACTTGCAGATGCGCTGGCAGATGGGGTCGCCTTAACTTCATCGATAATTGCTTGATCATTTTTTAATCTATCGAATAGTTCAGGAGCTAAAACTTCATCCCAAAGCACTACCGAGCCCAGGCCAGATACTCGAGCATTTGAATTAGAAAGTGGAACAGTCAGCGTGCGAACATTGTCAGCCGATAGATTCTTTAATTGCTTGCCTAGAGTCAACAGATCATTCTTATCTAATTGCTCATCGGTGGTCACAGTTTTGATAGCAGCATTAAAGAAATTGACTAGTTTAATTGGATTCAAGAGGGTGCCGGTACTGCTGGCTTTTCGCAGAACGGCAGACATAAATTCTTGTTGACGTTTCATTCGGCCGATATCGCCGAGCCCATCAAAGTACCGAGTACGAACATACTTCAGCGATTGAATTCCATCAAGAGTATGTAATCCAGCATCAAGAACTAAATTCGACTTAGTGTCATTAATGCTCTTCTTGACGCAAACATCGATTCCACCAAGAGCATCGATGATGTTCTTAAAGCCCAAGAAATTTATTTCGATGTAATGATCAATTCTGAGACCCGTGGCGCCTTCGAGAGTCGAAATTAAGAGTGGTGCTCCACCAAAACTAAATGCCGCATTTAACTTATTTTGACGAGCCGGAATTGTTTTGGTGCCATCAGAACTAATGTGCTCTGGGATTGTTACGACTGAATCGCGGGGCAGGGAGATGATTACTGCGTTGTCTCGCTTCTTGCTTATATGAACTAGTAACATGGTGTCTGATCGAGCACCGGCTGCAACTTCAGTTCCGCCAACCCAAAGTTCGCGGATTTGTGCCTTGGTTAAACCGGCGCGATTATCTGACCCAACCAATAGGAAGTTCATTGCACTTGTTGGCTTTTCAGGTCGGTTCTCTACATTGGCAAAGGCATCGATGCGATTGATAGCTCCGCTTACCCGGCCCAGACCCAGCCAGCCAATTGCGGAGATAGCAACGATTCCGACAGAAATTGAGGTAATAGCTCGAATCGCACGGCTATGTTTACGAGTCGAAGACATGGCGAAAGCGTACTTGGGCGATACGGTTTAGGGGCTATGACGACATCACCCGATCCAAGATTTACCGAGTTATCTACCTCACCAGAGGTATCGGTAATTCTGCCTGTCTTAAATGAGGCAAACCATCTGGCTGCTGCTGTGAATGCAATACTTTTACAGGATTACCAGGGCAAATTTGAAGTAATTTTGGCAGTGGGTCCTTCTAAGGACAACACCTGGGAAATCGCTAATGTATTAGCAAAAGATGATAAACGAGTAGTAGTTGTCGATAATCCAACCGGGAAAACTGCGGCTGGATTAAATATTGCACTGAGCAAATCTAAGGCTCCGATAATTGTTCGAGTAGATGGTCATGCTGAAATACCAGAGAACTACATTTCGATTGCGGTCGAACTCTTAAGTGAAACAGGTGCCGTAAATGTCGGCGGCTTAATGGGCGCTGTCGGAAAAACTAAATTTGAAAAAAGTGTGGCACGTGCAATGCGTAGCCCGTTAGGTGTTGGTGCTGCAAAATTTCATACCGGCGGCGGAGCTAGTGAAGTCGATACAGTTTACTTGGGCTGCTTTCTGCGCGAAGCTTTAGTTGAAATTGGCGGCTTTGATGAACGTTTTATTCGAGCTCAAGATTGGGAGCTAAACTATCGCTTGCGCGAACAAGGCGGCAAAATATTTTTCGACCCAAGGCTTGAAGTAACTTATCGACCAAGACCAAACTTAACTGCGCTAGCCAAGCAATATTTCGAGTATGGTCGATGGCGACGTGTGGTTTCACGTAAGCATGCCGGAACCATCAACTATCGTTACCTTGCTCCACCATTTGCTTTTCTCGGAACTCTTTCATCTATATTGGCTGGGTTATTGATCTCGCCATTTCTATTTATTCCAGCAGGGATCTATGCGGGATTTACCCTGGCGGCAGGCGCCTTATTAGGTAAAGGCATAATTGAAAAAATTATCTTGCCTTCTGTTCTATTTACGATGCAGATGTCATGGGGCGCAGGATTTATCACTTCGCCCAAGTCTTTAGTTCCACGGGATTGATGATGAAACGTCTTTCCCGACGCCGCCTCATCTTTGCCCTTTGCGCAACTCTCTTAGCCTCATTTTTGCCTTCTGCTCAAGCTGAAATTCCAACTCAGATTTCATTTATCGGAAAAGGTTATGGTCATGGCGTTGGAATGAGCCAGTACGGTGCGCGAGGTCTAGCCTTAAGAGGCGATACTGCCACGGCGATTATGAATTATTTTTTCCCTGGCAGCGAAGTTATGCCCCTAACAGATGATCAAATACTGCGCATCAACGTGGGACATCAGTTGACTAGCGCTTCGCTAAAGAGCGATACACCAGGCATGAATATGCAGCTTCTTATTGGTGATGGCATTGAGCCACAATTTATCTCGGTGCTCGCCGCAAAAGATTCCGTTAAGTTATCTGTCGCAAATCAACAGGTCGGAATTACTACAAACCAAGTTGGTATTTCAACAATCCATACCCCAGTTGAGAAATTAACTATCAGGTGGAGCGGAACGAGATATTTAGCCGGGACTGATTCAATTCTTTCGTTAACGCATTCAAAGAAAACAGTTAAGTATCGTTACGGCCAGATGCAAGTACGAGTTGTTAAGGATGCCAAACTCGGCAATCGTTTGGAAATAGTTAATCAAGTAAGGTTGCATGATGAGTACTTATGGGGGATAGGTGAAGTCCCATCTGCTTGGCCAGCAGCCGCACTTGAAGCACAGGCGATTGCATCCCGAAGTTATGCAATGAGCAAAGTTGGCAAGATCCAAAAGAGTTGTGATTGCGAGCTTTACTCTTCAATTAGCGATCAGAATTTCGCTGGGTATTCAAAAGAAGCTGAACCTAAATGGGGATTAGTTTGGAAGGCGGCCGTTAATCGAACCGCGATATCTGAAACAACTGGTTTAACAGTTACTAGAAACTTGCTGCCCATCCGCACCTACTTTGGATCTTCAACCGGCGGTGTTACGGAAACTTCTAAGAATGCCTGGGGAACAGATGTTGGGTACACCTTCTCGGTGCCTGATCCTTGGTCAATTGACCCTAAATTAAATCCGACTTTCGCTAAATGGACGCGGGATGTAACCCAAAGTACCCTGGCAGCGGCTTTTAACTTGCCCGATGTGATGTCAGTTCAAATTTTGACTCTTAACGAGACTGGCACGGTAAAGCTAGTTGAAGGGCGCTCTAGCGCCGGCAAGAAAGTTCGATTATCGGGCGAAGCTTTTCGCAGTCGAACCAAATTACCTTCAACTTGGTTTTCACTTGCTAGCGAGGAATTAGTTAGCGTGCAGAACTGAATTCAAGCCGCCCCATGTGCCTGTACGCATCACTGCTTCAAGCGCACCAGTTATTGAATTTCGGCGGAATAGTAAATTGGTAGCCCCGGAAAGTGAAGCAGCCTTTACGACTTCGCCATCTGGTAATAAAACTTTTGCCGCAGCTGTTACATAAGTTCCGGATTCAATTACGCAATTATCGCCCAAAGAAATTCCACAACCAGAATTTGCTCCAAGCAAACAATTTTCACCAATTGAGATAACTTCTTTTCCGCCACCACTGAGGGTTCCCATAATTGAGGCACCGCCGCCAACATCGCTGCCATTGCCGACAACTACACCAGCTGAGATGCGCCCTTCAACCATGGAAGTTCCAAGAGTTCCGGCATTAAAGTTTACAAATCCTTCATGCATGATTGTGGTGCCGCTGGCTAAGTGCGCACCTAGGCGAACACGGTCTGCATCTGCGATTCGAACTCCAGCAGGCACCACGTAATCAACCATACGTGGAAACTTATCTACTCCATAGACCGAAACATGGCTACCGGTAGCTGCCTTGATGCGAGCACGAGTAATTTCAAAATCATCAACTGCACAAGGACCTGATGATGTCCAAACCACGTTATTTAAAATTCCAAAGATGCCATCTAATGATTGGCCATGTGGTTTTACTAATCTATGTGAAAGCAAGTGCAGCCGTAGATATGCATCACTAACAGATGCTGGGGCTACGGATAAATCAATTTCTATGCCAACAACTTCTCGGCGAACACCGCGCGCTTGATCAGTTGTAGCCAACGCAGTTAGTTCTGGTGGTTCGCTGGCTGTTAATGGCCCCAAAGTAGGCGCTGGATACCAGGTATCGAGAACAGTGCCATCTTTTTCGCCGCCATCAATGACGGTTGCGATTCCATATCCAGATGCTAATTGCGACATGAGCCAAGCCTAGCCCCTATCCTTACCGGCATGCGTATTGCCGTCTTCTGTTCATCATCTCCGACCATGGATGCAAAGTACCAAGTAGTTGCTACCGAACTCGGAAATGCAATTGGAAAGGAAGGCTGGGGGTTAGTCTCGGGCGGTGGCCATATCTCAACCATGGGCGCAATTGCTCGTGGTGTGCGCGAAGTAGGCGGCCATACCATCGGCGTTATTCCTCAATCTTTGGTAGATATTGAATTTGCCGATAAAGATAATCACGAATTGCATGTTGTTAATTCGATGCGCGAACGTAAAGCAAAAATCGAAGATTTAGCTGATGCATTTATAACGCTACCAGGTGGACCCGGAACATTGGAAGAATTTTTTGAGATCTGGGTTGGTCGCTTCCTAAAATTCCACGAGAAGCCGGTTCTAATTCTTGATCCGCACGGTGCTTATGCGCCGCTGGTAACTTTGCTTGATCATCTAGAAGCTGAAGGGTTTGTAAAACCTGGACAGCGAGAATTAGTAATTTGGTGCGCAAGCGTTGAAGAAGCAATAGCAGCATTGAAAAAAAATGAGTGAATCAGATATAAAGATCTCAATCAAGATCCCGGCTCCAATTGAGAAAGTGTGGGCAGCGATTGCAGATTGGGAGAGCCAAGGCGATTGGATGTTGCAGACTAGAGTTTGGGTAACATCCGATATTCGAGCCGGAGTAGGTACCTCAATTAGCGCCATGACTGGCCCATTTGTTAAATCCGGTTTTAAATTTGGCCTGCTCGACAAGATGATTGTCACCAAATGGGCGCCTCCATATTTATGCGAAGTCGATCATGTTGGCAAAGTGATTAAAGGTTCTGGTGCTTTTGAATTGATTGATTCCACGCAAAATGGCGTAGTGATGACTACCTTTAATTGGTCCGAAAGCATCAGAGCCCCGAAAGCGATTTTTTTAGCTATTTACCTGCCAACCTATCTAGGCGTGCGAATCTCGCTTCTGCGATTTCGGAGATCTCTCACCAATGGCTAGTAGCCTGTACTCCTATGAGCGCCTCAAAACCAGCCAAAACTCTGGCCGATGTGCTCACCGAATTACCTGAAGAAGAGCGGATTATTCTGACCGCTCATCTTTTGCGGGGTTTAAGTGCTCCCGAGATCGCGGAGTTACTAGGGGTTCCAGAACGGGCAGTTTCATCCTTAATTGCTAGCGGCAAAGCGCGTTTGAGCGCTTTATTGGGCCTCTAATCCTCTTCTTGCCCCTTTCTTGATTTCAGTTTCACCCCCTTGATGCGAGATACTTCTCCCTCACACCCGCGTAAGATCTTTAAAGGAGTCCCAATGGCTGCCATGAAACCTCGTACTGGCGATGGCCCAATGGAAGTAACCAAGGAAGCTCGCTCCCTTGTTATGCGAATCCCGCTCGAAGGCGGCGGCCGGCTAGTTGTAGAAATGAATGCCGAAGAAGCGACAAATTTAAGTGCCGCGTTACACGCCGCAGTTGGGCTGATTAAGAAGTAGTAATCAGATAGCCTCTCGCTCATGTCTTTACCAGCGCATTTTCCAGAGCTCAAGGCCATCTCCGCAGAGCTTAAGCCTGCACTCGCAAGTGAAACAATTGCCATAGGTTTTATCGCGGCCCAAAATAGCGACCAACTTACAAAAGGTAGTGAGAAATCTGAGAAGGAATTTAAGCTAGTTGGCTCAAGTCTGCTACACAAGAGCATCGCTGAAACTTTTGGCATAGATATTTTAGATGAGTTGAAATTCTTCGCACCAACCGGAAAAGCTGGCGAATCTTTCGAACTGCCAATAAGCGCCCCTGATGCAAAAGTAGAACGGTTATTGCTAGTTGGTTTAGGTGATCAGTCACTTGCAGCATTTCGAGCAGCAGGGGCTACCGTTGGCCGAAAAGTTAAAGGTAAGCCTCAGAGCATCACCTCATTCTGCGCAACATCCGATGCGACGGCACATGCTCATGCGATCTCAGCAACGATGGGTGCATATCTCTGGAATTTAAAGAGCGGACCAAAGCCGCTGAAACCAACAATTGCAATCTCTTCATCTGCAGTTGCGCTAAAGCGTGCCGGTGCAATCGCGGCAGCTGTTTGGCGTGCGCGAGATCTAGTGCACACCCCAGCAAATATTAAGACGCCAGCCTGGATGGCCAGCAATGCAAAAGCTATTGCTAAGGAACGCAATATCTCAATTAAAGTTCTGGCAGGAAAAGATTTAATTCCATTCGGTGGGTTAAATGCAGTCGGAAATTCATCACGTAAATCTCCACCACGATTTATCGAAATTACTTATGCGCCAAAAGGATCTAGCAATTGGCCACATGTTGTTCTAGTTGGCAAAGGAATAACTTTCGATACCGGTGGCTATTCCATGAAACGTCCTTACGACATGATGATGGCGATGAAGACCGATATGGCCGGCGCGGCAGCAGTGCTCTCTGTAATTAGCGCGCTTCCAGAATTAGCGCCTCGTGTACGCGTAACAGCGCTCTTAATGTGCGCTGAAAATGCGGTATCTGCCACTGCGCAACGACCAAGCGATGTCATCACTCACTTCGGTGGAACCACAACTGAGGTCCTAAATACAGATGCTGAAGGCCGCCTTGTCTTAGCTGATGGATTGGCTTACGCGGATCTAAAGTTAAAACCAGATTATTTAATTGATATTGCGACTCTTACCGGTTCGGCAACCCTTGGTCTTGGCCGTCAATATGCGGCAATGTATTCGCGTGATGCCAAATTAGTCGAGAATTTATATGAAATCGGACTGGAATCAGGTGACCGAGTCTGGCAGATGCCGTTAATTGATGATTACGTTGATTCACTAGAAAGCGATATCGCCGACATCAATAACACCGCAGATAAGGGCGATTACAACGCAGGTTCAGTTACGGCTGCGCTGTTTCTCGAAAAATTTGTAGGCGAACGCAAATGGGTTCACTTCGATATTGCTGGCACTGGTCGTAGCGAAGTAGATGCGGGAGAAAATCCCAAAGGTGGCACTGGCTTTGGTGTGCGACTGCTTACAACCTGGATCTGCTCTATATGATCCCAGATCTATTTACCTATTCCGAAAATTTCCACCCTGAGGACTTAGTTCTTGAACATGCTCGAGCACGCGGAGTCGAAGTTGGCACTCATGACATCTCAATCGGCACCGGTGTTTTCTTACAACAGTTAGCGCAACTAATTTCCGCTCAATCGGTAGTTGAAGTCGGAACCGGCTCAGGTGTCGGGAGTTTGTACTTATTGCGTGGAATGATCAAAGGCGGGACCTTAACTTCAATTGATGATGAGATTGAACATGCGCGTATCGCCAAGATGGCCTTCTATGAAGAAGAGATTGAAGCAGCGCGCTTCCGTTTAATCACTAATCCCGTAATGGATGTGTTGGCAAAATTAACTGATCGTGCCTATGACTTAGTAATTTTGCGCCATGATCCAATCGATTTAACTTACACAATCGATGAGGCGCATCGCATTTTGCGAAGTGGTGGAGTTTTAGTTATTGATTCATTCCTTGGTGGCGGCAAAGTTCCAGATCCAGCGCAGCGAGATCCCAAGACTATTGCGCTACGAGAGGCTGGGAAAAGAATTAAAAATAACCGTGACCATTGGCAGAGTTCATTACTTCCCGTTGGCGATGGTTTGTTGATCGCCACTAAGTTGTAGGAAGATACTTGCATGCCTTCACGTAAGCCTGC
>JACCDP010299068.1_pt1 | contig 20094 bp, 18 predicted proteins | sample 7445841 | NCBI WGS metagenome assembly JACCDP01 (sample SAMN15323441, study PRJNA562643) | freshwater metagenome | isolation source: river surface water | place: USA:Blue River Watershed | collected 2017-08-17
ATTACGCGGAAAAATCACGGAGATTTACGGAACCATCGTTGGATATTTTGGAGCCCCTTCCGAATCCGAATTGGCCAATGTGACAGGACTTCAGAATCAATTAATCAGTGCACAGAAAACGTTCAATGTCCTAAAAGATGGAAAAATCAAGGAATTTTCCTCAATATTAACGAAAAGTACTTCCATGGCTGTCCCTGAAATCCTTTCCAAAGAAGCCTTTCTTAAACAGTGATACGGTTCCAAAATGCAATGTGCTTAGCATTAATGGCGTAGTGGCTTGTTGTCGTGTCCTCGTGCCATGAGGCAAAATCGGAAAAGCCCAACTCACCTATCAAGGATAAGTCTCCACGGGAAGTAAAAGAACCATTTCGGGAAGGAGATATTCTTTTTCAAGTCTCGACCTCTGGGCAAGGGAAAGCCATTCAGTTAGCCACCAACTCACCTTACTCACATTGTGGAATTTTGTTCAAAGACAATAACGAATGGATGGTGTTTGAAGGCGTGCAACCCGTAAAAAAAACGCCTTTAACCGAATGGATTAAACGAGGTCAAAATAACATCGTGGTAAGCAAACGGCTGAAAAATGCAGATCACATCTTAACTCCTTCGGTTAAAAACCGAATGAAAATGGAAGCTAATAAATTCATTGGTAAAAACTATGACTTGACCTTTGAATGGGATGATGAGCGCATCTACTGTTCTGAATTGGTTTACAAGATATATAAACGTGGTGCTGGAATTGAAGTAGGGAAGCTTCAGAAATTAAGTGAATTTGATCTTTCAAATCCAATCGTTAAAGCCAAACTAGTGGAACGCTATGGAACGAAAATCCCGTTGGATGAGCCGGTGATCTCACCGGGAGCGATTTTTACCGACACCAATTTGATGGAAGTGACTATGTAACTCTTGTTACTTTTACTCTAAGATAAATTTCGTTCCTTTGGTTAAAATAACCTATGCAACGTTTAATTTTCCTATATTTTGTAGTTCAATCATTTTTGTATGTTGCTCAAGAATCTCCGTTTCAACTCCTGTTGGTTCCTCAGGATTTCCCGGAATTAGGTGGCCTACAATCCTATGCGTACGGACAAGCTAATGGTAAAATCTTACTGATAGGTGGAAGACTCGATGGCCTTCATCGCCGTCAACCCTTTGCCTCTTTTGATGTAGCCGGAAATAACAATCAATTGATTGTATTCGACCCCGTGAGTCATCAAAAATGGAGTACCTCCTTATCTGTACTTTCACAAGAACTCCAAGAGCAATTAAGCAGTACCAACATGGAGTTCCATCAATCCGGAGACTATTTATACTTAGTTGGTGGCTATGGATATGATAACGCCAGTGCCGCACGCATGACCTTCCCATACTTAACCGCCATTCAAGTACCACAGCTGATAAACGCTATTTTGAATAATGAAATAATCACACCCTTTATTAGGCAAGTGACTGATCAGCAATTCGCAGTAACAGGTGGTCATTTAAAAAAAATCCATAATACATATTATTTAGTAGGCGGAAACAAATTCGATGGAAATTACAACCCCATGGGAAACCCAACCTACACTCAAGAATACACCAATGCCATTCGGAAATTCAACATTCTCGATGATGGGACCACACTTCAAATTGTTCATTTACCGAGTATCGTTGATGAAGCCAATCTTCACCGTAGGGATTATAATGTGGTTGCACAACGTTTTCCCAATGGTGTAACCGGGTTAACCGCATTTTCTGGCGTATTTCAACCTAATGTAGATTTACCTTTTTTAAATTGTGTTGATGTAGATAGTTCTGGCCACTATGTTAACAACAATTTCCAACAATATTATAACCATTACCATTGTGCTGTATTACCTATTTTTCAACAGACAAGCAATCAGATGCACACGGTTTTTTTCGGAGGAATTGCACAATATTATGATAATGGAGGTGTATTAGTTCAAGATAACAATGTGCCATTTGTACGAAGTATTGCTCGCGTAACGCGTGAACCAAATGGAACCATGGGTTAATATCTGTTACCAATACAAATGCCTGGATACATGGGAGCTGGTTCAGAATTCATCTTAAATCCAGCGGTACCACACGATGCCTATGAAATCATTGAATTGGATAATATAAGCACTGATACCACACTTGTAGGATACATTTACGGAGGAATTCACAGTTCTGCTTCGAACATTTTCTTTGTAAATACGGGTGCAGAAAGTATTGCAAGTAATCAATTAATTAATGTGTACTTAATTAAGAATCAAACGTTGGGGGTGGACCAACTTAATGAACAAAGTAAAGGCAAGTTGCAATTACAGGTATATCCCAATCCCAATGAAGGGGAATTTACCATTCAATTTAATCTCACCAAAACAGAACCAATTCAAGTTCAAATTCATTCGTTAGAAGGAAAGGAACTGTATACCAAAGCTTATGACAACTTACCCCTAGGTTTAAATATTATTGAACTTAATCTGCGTAAAATCAAAAAATCCGCCGCGATTTATGTTCGAATTAATTCAAATCAAGGAAATGCACTTCAAAAAGTAATATTAAGCGAATAAAAAATTCCCTCCGAAAAGGGATGAATGATTTGGAAGCGTTGCATGAAAAGGGTTTGCCAAAATATCGAAACGCTTATAGTGACCGAAAGCCCTTACCTATATGATTAGGTTTTTTCACATTGTTACTTCAATTTATTCATAAGAGATAATATGCTAGAAATTCACTATTTTTGGTTGGAATTATATAAACACATGGAAACCACCGAAAAGTCTCAAGAATTCTCCGCTCACGACCATGAATCCCAATCCAATGGCTTACTCTTTACCGATGAAATAAAAGAACATATTCTTGGAACTGCCAAATGGGCAAAATTCTTTGCGATTTTAGGATTTATAATGATTGGCTTCTATCTATGTTCCTTGCTTCTACTCATGTTGTTAGGAGGTAAGTCTATGGATGTGATTTTTTATTTTGTTTTTTTTATATTCATCTACTTTTTCCCTGTATCTTACTTGTGGAAATTTGCCACCAAAACAATCGAGGGTATAGAGGACGAGGATCAAGAACGGTTTGAGGAAGGTTTCAGTCAATTATTTTCGCACTTCCGATACGTGGGAATTTTGACTATAATTGGCTTATCATTAATCGTATTGTCCTTCTTTTTGGGTTTTCTCGGTAAAGGCTATTAATTTTTACCGAAGGACTACATCAATTTCCTGTACTTAATACGTTTCGGACCACTGTCGCCCAAGCGTTTTTTACGGTTTTCTTCATAATCCGAGTATGAACCCTCAAACCAATATACTTGGGAGTCTCCTTCAAAAGCCAAGATGTGGGTGCAAATCCTATCGAGGAACCATCGGTCGTGGGAAATCACTACGGCGCAACCAGCGAATCGTTCGATTCCTTCCTCAAGTGCTCGTAAAGTATTCACGTCAATATCGTTGGTCGGTTCATCCAGCAACAATACGTTGGCTTCGATCATCAAGGTCATGGCTAAGTGCAATCGATTGCGTTCTCCTCCAGAAAGCACTCCCACCTTTTTATTTTGATCGGAGCCGTTAAAATTAAACTTGGAAAGATAAGCCCTCGAGTTGATTTTTTGCTTTCCAATTTCAATGAACTCAAGGCCGTTTGAAACCACTTCAAAAACCGTCTTGTTGGGATCCATCGATTTATGGGACTGGTCCACGTATCCGAGTTGCACCGTTTCACCAACGGAAAAGGCCCCGGAATCGGGCTGCAGCTCATCCATGATCATTTTGAAAATCGTCGTTTTTCCTGCCCCATTGGGTCCAATAATCCCTACGATTCCAGCGGGAGGCAAGGAAAAATTTAGGTCGTCGTAAAGCAATTTATCGCCAAAACTCTTGGCTACATGTTGAGCTTCAATCACATTGGTGCCTAAACGAGGTCCGTTGGGTATGGGAATTTCCAAAGACGCTTCTTTCTCGCGACCATCCTCCGCCAACATTTTTTCGTAATTCTGAAGCCTGGCTTTCGATTTTGCTTGACGGGCCTTAGGATTCATGCGAACCCATTCAAGTTCTTGAGCCAACATCTTTTGACGCTTGGACTCCGTTTTTTCTTCTTCTCGAAGACGTTTGCCTTTTTGTTCAAGCCATGAGGAATAATTCCCTTTCCATGGAATACCTTCTCCTCGATCTAATTCTAAAATCCATCCCGCTACGTTGTCGAGAAAATAGCGGTCGTGGGTCACGGCGATCACTGTTCCTTGGTATTGTTGCAAATGCTGTTCTAACCAATCAATAGATGCCGCATCCAAGTGATTGGTTGGCTCATCCAAGAGGAGTACATCGGGATTTTTCAACAATAAGCGACAAAGTGCAACCCTTCGTTTTTCACCCCCTGATAAGGATTCAATGAGTTGGTCATCGGGTGGACAACGCAAGGCGTCCATGGCACGCTCAATTTTATTATCCAATTCCCATGCATCCATGGCATCAATCTTATCTTGCACTTCTCCCTGACGAGCAATCAACTTATCCATTTTATCGGGATCGTTTAAGATTTCTTCCTCTCCGAACGCGGCATTGATTTCCTCGTATTCTTTGAGAATGTCCACTACCTCCTGAGCTCCTTCTAGGACGACTTCACGCACCGTTTTCTTAGGATCCAATTCGGGTTCCTGAGGCAAATAACCGACCGTATAACCGGGAGAAAAAACAACATCCCCTTGAAAGGCCTGGTCAATGCCCGCTATAATTTTCATTACGGTGGATTTTCCCGAGCCGTTTAAACCTATAATACCAATCTTAGCACCGTAATAGAAGGAGAGGTATATGTTTTTTATAATTTGCTTTCCTTGAGGGGTTGATTTGGAAACACCCACCATGGAGAAAATGATTTTTTTATCGTCGGACATGGTTTTTAATTCAATTAAATGTGATTACTTAAACAATCTGGAACGTAGCATACCCCATTTGGAAAAACGGTAGGCAAAACTCACCCCAATGACACCCAAACCGTATTTTACGGAGCGGGAAAAATTTATAGAAGAAGCTTCTTCGAAGTACTTGGTAGGACAGGTTACCTCACCAATTTCAAAACCCGCGTAGAAAATTTGTGCAATCATTTGATTATCGAAAATGAAATCATCGGAATTCTTTTCAATCTGTATAGCATCAAAAACTTTACTGGAAAAGGCACGATAGCCGGAATGATATTCTGAGAGCTTTTGACCCATTACTATATTCTGACCTAAGGTCAAAAATCGGTTCGCAATGTATTTGTACATGGGCATTCCCCCTTTCAAGGCACCTTTCCCAAGAATGCGCGAACCCATTACCACCGGATAAACATCATAAGCAATCACCGAAGCCATGGAATGAATTAGTTTGGGCGTATATTGGTAATCAGGATGCAGCATGATAACGATATCGGCTTTTAACTGAAGGGCCTTAGCATAACAACTCTTTTGATTTCCCCCGTAGCCACGGTTTTGCTCGTGGCGAATGACGTGTTGTATGCCCAATCGCTTGGCCAGTTCCGAAGTTTGGTCCTTGCTGGCATCATCCACTAAAACCACGTCGTCCACGATATCGAAGGGTATTTCCTGGTAGGTTTTTTCCAAGGTTTCTGCTGCATTATAGGCAGGCAATACAACGCAAATTCGTTGGTTATTTAGCATGAAGCAAAAATAACGAGAAAACTTGAAAAAGCACGTTGAAAACCTGTTCAAAACACACTGTTTTTACATCAGTTAAATCCGTTCGCAATTCCTTTATTTCTTAACTTTGTTGGTTCATTCGCTATGATACTTGAATTACCACAAAAAGTAAAATCCATCTTCTCTGCATATCTCGAGAATAATGGGCACCGCAAAACACCAGAGCGTTTTGCTATTTTGAATGAGATTTATCATTTCGAAGGACATTTTGATGTTGAATCCCTGTATTTTAAAATGAAAACGGATAAATACCGTGTTTCAAGAGCAACGCTTTATAACACCATCGAATTGCTACTGGCGTGTAACCTCATACGGAAGCACCAGTTCGGAAAAAATATAGCTCAGTATGAGAAAGCGCATGGATCCAAACAGCATGACCACATCATCATCACCGATACGGGAGAGGTTATTGAGTTTTGTGACCCGAGAATACAACAGATTAAAACCACGATGGAAGAGTTATTTCAAGTTGAAATACAACATCATTCCCTCTATTTTTATGCTACAAAAAAGTAAAAATTATGATTGATTACTTTATTTCGAACGGAGAAACCACCACGATTACGCTAAGCGGAAGGTTGTTATCCGACAATGATTTAAAAGCTGTTTCAGAAGCCATCGATAAACTCGATAACTGGAAAATTGTAATAGATCTCAAGGACCTTACCTACATCAACTCGAGCGGAATAGCCTTCTTGGTAAGAATTCTCACAAGATCTCGTATCCATAACGGAGATACGGTGATAAGCCATGTTAATGCGAGCCTGAATACTTTATTCACTATTACAAAAATGCATGAAGTTTTTACCATCTATCCTTCCAAAGAGGAAGCCATCAACCATTTTAAACAAGGATAAATGAAGACAGATGTGTTGCTTGGTTTGCAATGGGGAGATGAAGGTAAGGGCAAAATCGTCGATGTATTAACCCCAGACTATTCGATTATCGCACGCTTCCAAGGAGGCCCGAACGCTGGACATACCCTTGAATTCGAGGGAAATAAGCATGTTTTACACACGATTCCTTCGGGGATCTTCCGGAAATCAGCGATCAATGTTATCGGGAACGGCGTGGTGATTGACCCCATTGTTTTTGTGAAAGAGTTAGAGCGCTTAGAGCCCTACGGAATTGATTTAAAAAACCAACTTTTGATTTCCAAAAAAGCGCATTTAATCTTGCCCACCCATCGCATGATTGACGCGGCTTCTGAGCTGTCCAAAGGCTTGAATAAAATTGGTTCAACGCTGAAGGGTATCGGCCCTACGTACATGGACAAAACTGGAAGAAACGGACTTAGGGTTGGTGATTTACTAAGTGAGCGGTTCAACGACAAATACCGCGACCTTAAAGACAAGCATCTCAGTATGCTCCAATACTATCCACCGTTGGAAATGGATTTGGCTGCCATGGAGGCCGAGTGGTTTCGAGCGGTTGATACCATTAAAAAGCTCACGTGCATTGACAGCGAGCATTACCTCAACAAGGCATTGGCCGATGGTAAATCCATCTTAGCCGAAGGCGCACAGGGAACCATGCTCGATATTGACTTTGGCACGTATCCATTTGTCACCTCATCCAATACCGTGAGTTCAGGCACTTGCACTGGCTTAGGTGTACCTCCATCTTCCATTGGCAAAGTGATTGGGATTTTCAAAGCCTACTGCACTCGCGTAGGATCAGGACCTTTTCCAACCGAATTAACCGACGAAGTCGGAGAGGCGATTCGCCAAGAAGGAAGAGAATTTGGCTCCACAACAGGGCGCGCCAGGAGATGTGGGTGGTTGGATTTGGTTCAACTGAAATATGCGGTAATGATCAACGGGGTAACGGAGCTTTATATGATGAAAGCAGACGTTCTTTCCATCTTCGACGAATTGTTCATTTGCGAAGCCTATACTATACAGGGCGAGCTAGTCCGTGATTTTCCATACGACATTCATGAATCGGACATTGTTCCCGTACTTACTTCACTTAAGGGCTGGAAACAAGACTTAACACAACTGACACAATTTGAGCAGGCTCCTGATGCCTTAAAACATTACGTTAGCTACATTGAATCTTCTGTGGGAGTTCCGATTCGATTGGTTTCTGTTGGGCCCGACCGTGCACAAACCTTGTTAAAATAACCGTGATTGGAAGGTTTATTTTTGGATTCATTGTACTTCGTTCCCTATCATTCATTGGCCAAGGCACCCTAACGCTTCTACCCGGTTCTGAAAAGGTATATTACGACAAAACCACGCAAACTCATCGTTTAGTGGGGACGGTTAGTTTTACCTATCAAGGGAATACCATGTACTGCGATTCGGCTTTTTACAAAGAAAAAGAAAAGATTGTGCGGGCCTTTGGACATGTGCACATCACGAAAGACGATATCGACTTGTATTGCGATTCGCTCTTCTACTCTGGGACCCATAAATTTGCTCGTCTGTGGGGACATGTCAATGTGCGTGATGCAGCCTACAAATTGAGTTCAGATTCCGTTGAGTACCATGCTAAATCTGGGTTGGCGGTTTATAAAAACAAAGGAAGAATTGAAAACAGTTTGAACCGCGAACTCATCACGAGCAAAGTGGGTTATTTTTACCCTAAAACAGGAAGCTACTTTTTCAGCGGTAAAGTACGCTACAAAAAGGAAGATTTAACCATGGCTACTGACACGTTGCAATTCGTTCATGAGAAGCAAACCGCCTATTTTCATGGGCGTACTCAAATAAAAAATGATAGCATTGAAATTCAATGCTCCAAAGGTCATTTTAGAGTTGACAAGAACGAAGGAACCTTATATAAGGATGTTTTGATACGGCAAAAAGACCGTGAAATAAGCTGCGATACCGCCATATACCAAGAAACAAACCAATGGTTTACCGCCAAAGGCCAGGTATTCATGGTGGACAACAAACGGCATTTAAACCTCATCGGCGCCTATTTTCATTCACAAAACAACCAAAGTGAATCCGTACTTGCGGGAAATGCAACCGCCTTAGAATTCAGCCGAAAGGACACCTTATTCTTGCAGGCAGACACGCTGCGCCTTTCCCAAGATTCGCTGGATGAACGCATCATAAAGGGTTACCAACATGTTCGAATCTATACCCAACAACTCCAAGCCAAAGGTGATTCCACGTACTACAGGAGCTCCACGGGGAATTTGAGCCTCTATAAAAACCCCATGATCTGGTCTAAAAACGCCGAATTGAAAGGAGATACAGTGCATTTATTCCTCAAAGACAGCACCTTGGAATCCGCACAAATCGACGGAAACGCCTCGGCAATTATCAAGATCGATACTTTATCCAACTACAATCAGCTTGCGGGAAAGAAAATTACCGCATGGTTCCATGAGAGCGAACTTGAAAAGGCGAAAGTCGTAGGTCAAGCATGGACGATTTATTACCCCATAGAAGATACCAAAGAAGATTCGCTACTGGTGCGGAAACGGATGGGATTAAATCGGCTCTATGCACGTGAATTAGTGGTTGATTTAGACCGTGGAGAAGTAGTCAAAATCAATTTTGTTGGTAAACCGGATGGCGTTTTTTACCCTATGGATCAAATCGATGAAAAGGAGCGTTTTATTCGAGGTTTCTCCTGGAACCCAACCCTACGACCTAAAAAACCAAGTTTAGTCTTGAAGCGAAGATAATTTGCACGTTTGGACTGTCTTAGACAATGTCCTCTTCTGTATCCCAACGCGAAACACGTTGAACACCATCAATTTCCTGAAACTTGCCCATTAAGCGCTCCAAATGTTCTGTATCATAAACCATTACACGAATGTGACCTTCAAAAATACCATCGTTGGTCTCAAAATGGATGCTTTTCATATTCACTTTATTCTCCCGTGAAATTATTTCGGTTAATCGATTCACTAAACCTAACTGATCAATTCCCACGATACGAATTGCCGCAAGCCGCTCTTGTAAAATCTCTGATTTCCACAAGGCCTTGATGCATCGGTATACATACTTCGATTGTAAATGAACGGCATTAGGACAATCAGATCGATGAATTTTAACCCCTTGATTGATGGTAATAAAACCAAAAACGCTGTCGCCTGGAATCGGATTACAGCATTTAGCTAATTGATAATCAACGCCTTTAAAATCCTCTCCAATGTAAATCACATCGTTTTTTGGATCAACAGCGCTTTGCGGATCGCTTTTGGATTTCCGATCGAGCTTCGTACCTTGTCGTTCTTTTGGAGCAAGCACCAGCAAACCGTTTTTATCCTCAATTTCCCGAATTTTATTTACATCGATTTTTCCTTTCGCAATTCTAAAATACAATTCTGTAGCACTTCCAATCCCAAAATACTTTTCGAGGAAGGTAATATTTTCAGCATTCATCTTGAGGTTGAACTGCTTGAATTTTCGCTCAACAATCTCTTTACCGTCTTGGGCTATAACTTTACGTTCCTCGTTGAGGGATGCTTTAATTTTTTGACGTGCTCTCGCTGAAACCACAAATTTCAACCACTCTTCGTTAGGCTTCTGTTTTGAGGAAGTAATAATCTCGAGCTGGTCTCCGTTTTGCAATTCATAACTTAAGGGCATGAGGCGGTTATTCACCTTTGCCCCAATGCACTTATCGCCTATATCCGTATGAATATCGTAGGCAAAATCCAAGATTGTAGAGCCAACAGGCAATACCCGCAACTCACCTTTCGGAGTAAACACATAAATCTCATCGCGGAATAAATTCAGTTTAAACTCATTGATAAAATCAATAGCATTGGACTCCGCGTTGTCCAATAAATCACGAATCTCCGCAATCCAACGATCAAACTTACTGTCTTCTTTTTTATCTTCTTTGTATTTATAATGAGCCGCCAGTCCTTTTTCCGCGACTTCATCCATCCTTTTGGAACGAATTTGAACCTCTACCCAACGTCCTTGAGGAGACATTACCGTAGTTTGTAAGGACTCGTATCCGTTGGCTCGAGGAGTCGATATCCAGTCCCTTAAGCGGTCTGGACTAGGCTGATAGAAATCCGTAACGACGCTGTAAATTTTCCAACAATCGGCCTTTTCGTTTTCGGGCGTAGAATTGACAATAATCCGTATCGCAAACACGTCAAAAACCTCTTCGAAAGGCACATCTTTCGTTTGCATTTTGCGCCAAATAGATGAAATCGATTTGGTCCGGATCTTCACCTCGAACTGATAACCTTGTTGCAACAACACCTCCTTGATTGGGGCGATAAACCTGCGAATAAACCTCATTCTTACATCTTGTGTAGACTTAAGACGAGACTCTAGATCGTTGTAAATTTCGGAATCACAATACCGCATGGCCAAATCCTCCAGTTCGGTTTTAATGGTATAAAAACCAAATCGATGGGCCAAAGGAGCGTATAAAAATCGTGTTTCGGAGGCAATTTTCAGCTGCTTATCAACGGCCATGGCGCTTAAGGTCCGCATGTTGTGCAATCGATCCGCCAATTTTATGAGGACTACTCTGAAATCGTTCGAAATCGTTAAAATCATTTTTCGAAAATTCTCAGCTTGCACCGAGGCATTCTCATCGAAAACTTCAGGGATTTTAGTTAATCCATCAATGATCAATCGTACTTTTTCACCAAAGGTGTCTTCTATATCCTGTAAGGTAATATAGGTATCTTCGACCGTATCGTGCAATAAAGCACAAACGATGGCCGTACTGTCTAAATTCATTTCAACAGCGCATATACGAGCTACCGAAATAGGATGCCAAATGTACAGTTCTCCTGATTTACGTCGGTCATCCTTATGCGCTTCTAGCGCTAATTCAAAGGCCTTACGAATCAGTTTAGAATCCTCCTTGGATCGATCTTTTACGGCACGCAATAAGCTTTTGAAAGAACTTACTAATTCTTTACGCTCTTGGCTTAGGGGATCCAACTCCTTTAAATTCATGTTCTTGCAGGTAATAATTGGGTTCTAACCTCGCCAAAACCAATTTTAATTCCATTAAAAACGCTGAATCCTCTGAAAATTATAGTATCGTAGTCTTGAACAAACTTTCGCTCAGTTCCATCGGGTAATTGAATCGGTTTCGTTCCTTTCCAAGCAAGTTCTAACATCGATCCGTAGGAATCAGGAGTGGGTCCTGAGATCGTTCCTGAACCCATTAAATCTCCACAGCGAATATTGCATCCATTCACCGTATGATGGGCTAATTGCTGAGCCATGTTCCAATACATGTATTTAAAATTTGACGTGCAAATTTTCACCTCTTCGCCATCCTTGGGTTGTAAATAGACTTCCAGCTGAATGTCGTAGGATTTCTTTCCTTGAAACTTCAGGTAATCCAAAACTTTTGGTTCCTGTAGCGGTGTGTCCACTGCGAATGGCTCGAGTGCATCCAACGTAACGACCCATGGAGAGATGGAAGAGGCAAAATTCTTGGCTAAAAATGGCCCAAGGGGCACATATTCCCACTGCTGAATATCGCGAGCGGACCAATCGTTAAAAAGACTCAACCCGAAAATATGGTCTTCTGCTTCTTCGGTGGTAATTTGGTGACCTAATCCCTTGCCTTCAAACGTATAAAATGCCATTTCGAGTTCAAAATCTACCCGTTGTGAAGGACCATATTTCGGATCCTCTCCCTCGGCCTTGGTTTGACCGAAAGGTCGATGAATTGGAACATCGGAAGGAATGATTGAGCTCGAACGGCCATGGTAGCCCACTGGCAGCCACAACCAATTTGGAAGCAAGGCGTTGGCAGGATCTCTAAACATGCACCCTACATTCGTCGCATGTTCCTTCGACGAATAAAAATCTGTGTAGTCACCTATTTCAATGGGAAGGTGAAGGGTTACCTCATTTGCTGCAACTAATATTTCCTTACAATCTACCGAATTGCTTTGTAATTCTTGGTTATTTTCTTCAAACAAGTGGGATAACCTATTGCGTAAATCACGGGTAGCAAGTTTACCGTATTTCATTATGGCATTCAGCGTATCAGAATCGAAATCCTCCAAGGAATAAGGTAGGTCTTTAAAATACCCACGGCGAAACAAGGCCGCCAAATTAACCACATGATTCCCAATTCTCGTTGCCACAAAGCGGGGACCTTTATCGATACTTGCTATACCAAAGGGAATATTTTGCAGGGGAAAATCCGATCCTTGGGGTACCGGTATCCATGCCATCAGAGAAGGGTTGTTCGCAGCTATCATAGTAAAAATTAAACGTTAAAACGGAAATGCATTATATCACCGTCCATGACCAAGTACTCCTTACCTTCGACCTTAAATTTTCCGGCATCTTTCACAGCAGATTCAGAACCGAAGGCAACATAATCATCGTATTTCATGACCTCTGCGCGGATAAAACCTTTTTCAAAATCGGAATGAATAACACCTGCGGCTTGAGGAGCCGTAAATCCTTTATGAATTGTCCAGGCACGTACTTCTTTGACGCCTGCCGTAAAATAGGTTTGTAAATTGAGTAGTGCGTAGGCAGAACGAATTAAACGATTCACTCCAGGTTCCTCGAGCCCCAATTCATCCAAGAACATTTTACGCTCTTCGTACGTTTCGAGTTCTGTAATATCTGCTTCAATTTTTGCTCCAATCACCAGTACTTCGGCATTTTCATTGGCCACTGCTTCACGCACCTTGTCTACGTAGTGGTTTCCATCAAGAACCGAGGCCTCATCTACATTGCAAACGTACATAACGGGTTTGGAAGTAATCAAATTAAACCGTTTAATGAGCTCCATTTCATCGGAATCAAAACCCATTCCCCTTACGGAAACACTTTGCTCCAAGCCCGTTTTAATTTTAAGGGCTAATTCGTTTTCTTTGAGTGCCTCCTTATCGCCGGATTTAATAACCCGAGCAAGGCTTTGAATCTTTTTTTCAATGGTTTCTAAATCTTTAAGCTGCAATTCAATATCGATTATTTCTTTGTCACGAATTGGATTTACGTTGCCGTCGACATGCACAATATTCCCATCATCAAAACACCTTAAAACATGCAAGATTGCATCGGTTTCTCGAATATTCGCCAGAAATTGATTTCCTAATCCTTCCCCTTTGGAGGCTCCTTTAACTAAACCTGCAATGTCTACGATTTCCATGGTAGCAGGAACCACTCGCTCGGGGTTTACCATGGACTCCAATTGTTCTAAACGCGGATCTGGCACTGAAATAGTACCCACGTTAGGTTCAATCGTACAAAAAGGAAAATTAGCGGACTGCGCTTTCGCATTGGATAAACAATTGAACAAGGTGGATTTCCCTACGTTAGGTAAACCCACAATTCCACACTTTAATGACATAATTGGACTATTTCGACAAAAAGAATTGTCAGATTTTACAAAATATATAATATTACGCAAAATTAAAAAATAAACGTGGTTCTACAACTTACAAGAGCGGTTATCCTTCCCCTAATGGTATTGGGTTTTACGCATCAAATTAACGCACAAAGCGATAGTGTTTTTATTCGACGAATCTACGACGAAGCCTTATTGCGAGGTAAAGCTTACGAGGACTTGCGATCGCTGTGCAAGGATATTGGCGCACGCTTATCTGGTTCCTCCGAAGCGGCCATGTCAGTGCGATGGTCTGAACAAAAAATGAAAGAATACGGATTTGACCGAGTGTATTTACAACCCATCATGGTGCCCCATTGGGAACGGGGAAATCCAGAATCGGCTTGGATTACCTTAGCCAATGGAAGCATTGAAAAGCTTACGTTGGCGGCCTTAGGCGGATCCGTTTCTACCCAAGGATTATTGGAAGGCGAAGTGGTCATGTTTTCACACCTTGACGAACTTAAACAAGCGAAAAAATCCGAAGTTGAAGGAAAAATTGTTTTCCTGAACCAAGCCATGAATGCGGCGGAAATACAAACATTCAAAGCCTATGGAGCGTGCTATCCAATCCGTGGCAATGGAGCCGTTGAAGGAGCAAGGCTTGGCGCAAAGGCCGTTGTGATTCGTTCTTTGGGTCTACCGAAAGATGATTTCCCACATACAGGAAGCATGCGGTATGAAGACAGTATCCCTAAAATACCTGCAGCAGCGCTTTCCACAGCGGACGCCGATTATCTTGCCGACGTACTTACCCAAGACAAAAAAATCCGTTTTTCCATGGAATTAGATTGTCGGTTATTCCCAGACGAGCCCTCTTTTAACGTCATTGGTGAATTGCGAGGACGAAAATTTCCTGAACAAATAATCACCCTCGGAGGCCACTTGGATTCATGGGATCAAGGCGAAGGAGCCCATGACGACGGAGCGGGCGTTATCCATTGTTTAGAAGCCCTGAGGATTTTAAAAACCCTAAAGTATCAACCTGAACATACTTTACGAGTCGTGTTCTTTATGAACGAAGAGAACGGAAACATGGGAGGAAAAAGCTATGCACAACGCTCCAAGGAACAAAACGAAATCCACCTTGCCGCATTAGAAAGCGATCGAGGAGGCTTCACGCCCCGAGGGTTTGGATGCGATGGAAATGAAATCGTATTTCAAAAGTTTCTTGCCCTTGCCCCTTTATTCAAACCCTATGACTTACATATTTGGGAACAGGGAGGTGGAGGTGTTGACATAGGCCCTTTAAAAGATGTTCACAAAGGGATTAGTTTATTCGGTTTCATTCCAGACAGTCAACGGTATTTCGATGTGCATCACGCAGACAGCGATGTATTTGAAAACGTTAACCGACGCGAATTGGAATTAGGCGCCGCATCAGTATCAGCGTTAATTTACCTAATAGACCGAAGAATCTTTGGAAATTGATTCAGGGTTATTTATCGGTATTGATTTGATCTTCGAAAACTTGATTGATAGCAGATTTCTCCAATCGAATTTTTGAACCCTCTGAATTGATCAATACCGTGGTATCGGATACCTCTAAAATTTTACCGTGAATTCCACCGATGGAAATAACCTTGTCCCCAACCTTCAATGATTCTCGAAACTTTTTTAACTCTCGTTGCTTTTTCGCTTGCGGTCGTATCATAAAAAAATAGAATACTACCAACATAAGGAGAATCATAATTAATTGAGCGGGCATAATGTATTGTGTTTTAAATTTATACTGTGTATTACTTAATTTTCGCCTTGATAAATAATACTTTCGGCGAATCTTTTGTATTGGTCATTAAGGTAACGGTTTTCTTAATTTCCTTACCTGGAGATGCATTATCTGTACTTACTTTGGCAACAATTTCCGTTGATTGACCGGGGGCAATCGGTTTTTTAGGTTTATCGGCGACGGTGCAAGAGCAAGAAGGACGCACATCGCTGATAACTAACGGAGAATCCCCTGTGTTCTTAACGGTAAATACGGCGCGAATTTCTTCGCCTTTTACAATCGTACCGGCATTGTACTCCTCGTTTACTTGCATCGTTGTTCTTTTTCCAACGGCAACTTCGTTGTCCTCTGTTGAACAGGCAAAGAGGACCAGCGTTAACATCATTAATACAGTTGTTTTCATTTTATTCATTCTAATAATCCACGACCAATTTTACGAAATCTGCCTTCAGATTTCAATTTGAGTACAATATTATCCAAAATTCCGTTAATAAAGACATTACTTTTCGGAGTGCTGTAAAACTTCGATATCTCGATGTACTCATTCAAGGTTACCTTCGACGGTATGCTGGGACACCACAACAATTCGCTGATTCCCATTTTCAACATAACCATGTCCATCTTTGCGATACGATCAGATTCCCAATTTGCCGAAGTTTCAGCAATCAAGGTTTCATATTCCGCATCGTTATCAATGGTTTTTCGCAGCAGCAATTCTACAAATTCTTGTTCGTCATCTCCTTCTTTGAATAAAGGCATCGGTACAAGTTCTTCTTCCGGGTTCAAAGCTTTTAGTGTTTTGATAACCATGGAACAACACAAATCCAGATCGTCCATCCAATATATACTCCGCTCCTCAAAAAAATGATATACCTGCGAATTATTTGCAATCAAATCCTTGAAAAATTGCACTGCAAACTGACGATCTAGCTCATACTCTGAAGCCGAATTGGCCATATACAGGGCATAAAGCTCTGAATCTCGGGCAGCATTGAAAAGGCGTTTGAACATCTCTTGATTTTCAACTCCCAGCCAATCGATTTTACGCTGTCGAGCAACGTTGGCCAGCGACCTGGACGATATAATTTGACGAAAAACAGGATTTTCCACGAACTTAAGGCTAGGATTTAACTCCTTTTCTGTTGGCCGAAGTTTCTTCTTTCCATCTTCAATTTTATACTCAGCCGCTCGCACAATAGGCTCAAACGACATCAATAGCAACAAATACATGTCGTACATGCGATCGAGCGAAAGCGTAAGCTCTTTGGCTACTTTGGAATAATCCTTGGAACCGTTCTGATAGTACGCGTAGAGTAGTTGTAGTACTTTAATACGTAGGTGCCTGCGATTGAGCATTTTATTGATTCAAGGTGCCTTTAGCTTTAATTATCTCTTCAGCCATGAGGTTAGCGATTTGGAAGGAGGGAAGATTTTCCTGCAACGCTCGTCTAAGAATGGTCTCCACGGTATCATAGATTTCCTCAGCCTTTTTCTTCGACCATTCTAGCGAATTTCCGGAAACTTCAGAGAAACAATTAATGACTCCCCCTGCATTAATAGCAAAATCAGGTGCGTAAAGAATGCCTTTATCCATTAAAGCTTTACCGTGTTTTTGTTCTTCCAAAAGCTGATTATTCGCTGCACCAGCAACGATACTGCACTTTAAGCGACTTAGGGTCTCATCGTTAATTGTTGCCCCTAAGGCACAAGGCGCGTAGATATCCATGGGGACATCGTAAATTTCATCGGGTTTTACCACCTTTACATCGCATTCTTTTACCATGGCATTAAGCGATGCTTCATGGATATCTGTAACCGTAACGTGCGCGCCTTCTTGCGTAAGAAAGCGAACCAAATATTGACCAACATGGCCAACCCCTTGAACGGCCACCTTTTTACCCGCTAGGGAATCGGAACCTGTTTGCACTTTTACAGCGGCCTTCATTCCCATGTATACTCCAAGCGCAGTAACAGGCGAAGGGTCACCGCTTTTTCCAGGTAAGCCCACCACGTGTTTGGTTTCCTTACTCACCCACTCCATATCTGTTGGGTTTATACCCACATCTTCCGCGGTGATGTACTTACCTGCAAGGGAATCTACAAATTGTCCAAAGCGACGAAAGAGTGCTTCTGATTTCATGGAGTGTGAATCGCCAATGATTACGGCTTTTCCTCCGCCGAGTGCCAAGTTCGAAATCGCGTTTTTGTAGGTCATTCCACGCGACAAGCGCAATACATCCCTTAGGGCATCAGCCTCATTGGAATATTTCCACATGCGTGTACCTCCTAAAGCTGGACCAAGCACGGTACTGTGAACTGCAATTATCGCTTTCAATCCTGTTGCTGCATCGTTGCAAAAAAGGACCTGTTCATGGCCCATGGAAACCATTTTTGCCATGATATCAAGTTCGGTAGATCTTGATATATCTATTGTGTTGCTCACCATATCGCTCGTTAATCTATCAATTTTCAACTTATAGGAGTACCTTTGCACTCTAGCCGGCAAAATTAGCAATTAATTCGTATGAAACATTTAGCGAGCTTGAATAAATACTTCGTTAAGTACAAATGGCATTTTATTCTTGGCATCGTATTTACCATAGCCAGTAATTACTTCGGAGTGCAAATGCCTAAATACGTAAAACAAAGCATTGATGAACTTCAAAACGCGAATTATGACCTGGAAACGCCCCTCCACTTAGCGCTAATGGTAGGAGGCTGGTTTATCCTTTTGTCCTTGGGCAAAGGTTTGTTCCTGTTCTTTATGCGTCAAACCATCATTGTAATGTCACGCCGAATTGAATATGACATGAAAAATGAGATATTCAAGCATTATCTATCCTTAGACTCCAACTTCTTTAAGCAGCACAAAATTGGCGATTTGATGAACAGAATTTCCGAGGACGTAAGCCAAGTTCGGATGTATTTAGGTCCCGGTGTTATGTATTCCCTGAACTTAATTGTGCTCACGATTCTGAGCATTTATCAAATGATGGAAATCAGTGTAACCTTGACTCTGTATACGTTAATACCCTTACCCCTTTTATCGCTAATCATTTACAAGGTTTCGAATCGAATCAATCGAAGCAGTAAAGAGGTGCAGGAAGAGCTTTCGAATATTACGACCATTGTTCAGGAATCGATCACCGGAATTAGGATCATTAAAGCCTACGACCAATTTGAAAACAACGCTCAAAAACTAAGCAATGCCTCCGAATCCTATAAACGGCGTAGCATGCAATTGGTGCGAATCAATGCGTTATTCATGCCGGCGATACTTTTATTAATCGGCCTTTGTACCTTACTTATGATATGGGTTGGAGGTGGATTAACAGGAAGCAACCAATTATCCTTAGGGGCGATTGTAGCCTTTTTGTTATTTGTGAATAACCTCACTTGGCCCTTTGTTTCTATTGGCTGGGTTACATCGATCATTCAAAGGGCTGAAGCTTCCCAACAGCGCATCAATGAATTTCTTAAAACAGAACCAACCATACAAAATCTTTCCGAAACCCCTTTTAGCTTCGAAGGACATCTTGAATTAAAGCATGTTGGACTTACTTACCAAAATACTGGTATTACTGGACTTGAGGGGATAAGCTTTCACATCGAGAAGGGCGAAACGGTCGGCATAACAGGTAAAACTGGCTGCGGAAAAAGCAGCATTGTAGGATTAATAACGCGCCAGTTCGATCCCAGCATGGGTGAAATCCTCGTCGACGGTAAGGACTTGAAAGAAATTCATTTAGAAGATTTCCGTAAATCTGTCGCCTTGGTTCCGCAGGAGGTTTTTTTGTTTTCGGATACCATTCGAAACAATGTCTCCTTTGGTAGTTTGGTTCCAGTAAGCGATGAAGAAATCATTGAAGTGCTGAAGTTAGCCCATGTTTGGCACAACATCGAACTTTTTCCACAAGGACTTGATACCCAACTCGGTGAATTAGGCATCAACTTAAGCGGTGGTCAAAAACAACGGATCAATATTGCCAGGGCATTGATACGCAAACCCAAACTTCTAATCCTTGATGATTGCCTTTCGGCGGTGGATACCGAAACGGAAAATACCATTTTGCACAATTTAGCTCAATTACCCTATAAACCGACTATTGTAATGGTGGGTCATCGTATTTCTTCTCTTGGAAATTGCCGCAAAATTATTGCCTTAGACCATGGTAAAATTATTGAAATGGGAAGACCAGAAGAACTCATACAACGCAAAGGGTTTTATTATGATTTGGTAGAACAACAAAAGCAAGATCCTACCCCTAGCGTTTGAAAGCCATGTTTCGAATTGCTTTAATTTCTGACACCCATGGCGATCTCGTAGCAGATTTATTGCCGTATCTACAAGAAGTTGATGAAATTTGGC